>ENA-OFCI01000883-OFCI01000883.1-metagenomes-genome-assembly--contig:-NODE-883-length-15629-cov-4.011172_pt1 | contig 15629 bp, 14 predicted proteins | sample MGYA00153391_OFCI01 | MGnify analysis MGYA00153391
GATGGGGCGCAGTATCTACGTGCTCGATGAGCCAACCACCGGGCTGCATTTCGAAGATGTACGCAAACTCCTGCTGGTGCTCAACGGCCTCGTCGACAAGGGAAACACCGTCATCGTGATCGAGCACAATCTCGACGTGATCAAGTCTGCGGACTGGCTCATCGACCTCGGTCCAGAGGGCGGTGCCGGCGGAGGAGAGATCCTCGCGGTGGGCACACCCGAGCACCTGGCTACCGTGGAGGCGAGCTTTACCGGTTCCTTCCTCAAGGAGATCCTGCCAGAGGCTGTGACGCCGGTGCGTCGCAAGAAGCCCATAACGACCCGTCCTCAAGCGCTCGCGACGAGGTAGCTGCCGTGTCCGACACCGTGGCGTGGCGTCCCAAGGCGGGCGAGATCCCCCAGCAACCCGGGGTCTACCGCTTTCGGGATGCCGCCCAACGCGTGCTCTACGTCGGCAAGGCAAAGAATCTCCGTGCGCGCCTGAGCAACTACTTCGCGCCGCTGGCGAGCCTGCATGAGCGCACGCGGCGCATGGTGCTGAGCGCAGCATCCGTCGAGTGGACGGTTGTCGGCACGGAATTCGAAGCTCTTCAGCTCGAGTTCACCTGGATCAAGGAATTCGATCCACCGTTCAACGTGCAGTTCCGGGACGACAAGTCCTACCCCTACCTCGCGATCACCCTCGGCGAGGATGTGCCGCGAGTGCTGGTGACCCGCAACCGCAACCTCAGAGGCGCCCGCTACTTCGGGCCGTACACGAAGGTCTGGGCGATTCGCGAAACCGTTGACATCATGCTCAAGGCATTCCCGATGCGCAGCTGCTCAGAATCCACCTACAAGCGTGCGGAGCAGACCGGGAGACCGTGCCTGCTTGGCGACATCGGCAAGTGCGCGGCGCCCTGTGTCGGTCGGGTCTCCAAGGCCGAGCACAAGTCGATCGCCCTCGACTTCGCCTCGTTCATGGGAGGAAATGACTCAAAGTACGTCGGCGAAGTCTCCAAGCGAATGAAAGCCGCGGCGGCCGTGCAGGACTATGAATCTGCGGCGAAATTTCGTGACCAGCTCGGCGCTCTAGAAACCGCGCTGTCGAAAAATACCGTTGTGCTCTCGGAAGATGTGGATGCCGACATTTTCGGCATCGCGCATGACGAGTTGGCCGCTGCGGTGCAGCAGTTCACGGTGCGCGGTGGGCGTATCCGCGGTGTGCGCAGCTGGGTGGTAGACAAGGAACTCGACCTCGAGCTGGACGAACTCGTGGAGACTGTCGTGCACAACGCCTACGACGAGCTCGATCCGCCGCGACTCGTCGTGGTCCCCGAGCTGCCGGACGACGCGGCCGAGCTGGAGACCTGGCTTACCGAGCTTCGGGCCGAACGAGGGGTCGGACAGGGGCGGTCCGGACCGGGCAAGGTGGTCATGCGAGTCGCCCAGCGCGGCGAACTCGCTGCCCTCGCTCTTACCGTTGCAACCAACGCGCGCAATGCCCTTATTCTTTACAAGACGCGCCGCAGTGGGGACTTCGTGGCGCGGTCCCAGGCCCTCGCAGATATCCAGGAGGCCCTCGGAATGGAGGATGCCCCGTTGCGAATGGAGTGCTACGACGTATCGCACCTGAGCGGCACCAATATCGTCGCGTCAATGGTCGTGTTTGAAGACGGCCTGCCGCGCAAGGACCAGTACCGGCGCTTCAGCATCTCGGAGTCAACAGACGACACGGAATCGATCTACCAGACGCTCTCTCGGCGGCTCGCGCACCTCGAAGACGACCCCACCCTTCCGGTAGCGGAGGCCGTCGAGTCAAGCGGGCGTCCGAGGTTCGCTTACCGCCCCAACCTCCTCATCGTCGACGGCGGACAGCCGCAGGTGGCGGCCGCAGCGCGTGCTTTGGACGACGCCGGCATCACCGGGATTACGCTGTGCGGCATCGCGAAACGGCTCGAGGAAATCTGGCTTCCCGGCAACGACTATCCCGTGATCCTTCCGCGTAACAGCGACGCGCTCTTTCTGATCCAGCGCATTAGAGATGAAGCCCATCGGTTCGCGATCACCTACCAGCGCCAGCGACGGAAGCGCGATGTCGGGTCGGTGCTGTCTGAAATTCCCGGGCTTGGCCCGGCTCGGGTGAAGGAACTGCTTCGCCATTTCGGGTCGGTCACGCAATTGCGCGCAGCGGATCCGGTCGCGATCGCGGAGGTCAAAGGTGTGGGAACCGTCGTCGCGCAAACAATCTTCGAGAAACTCCGGGAGTGACTTGGTCGGTAGGCTTGCCGTACAGGCAAGCGCACAGGAGTAAAGGCGTGACCACGCGATGACCGGGGACAGCTACCACCAGCCCGAACAGCACCAGGAGGTGCTCATCGTCACCGGCATGTCCGGTGCGGGGCGATCCACCGTTGGCAACGCGCTTGAGGACCTCGGCTGGTATGTCGTCGACAATCTCCCGCCCCAAATGCTCCGTCCACTGGTAGAGCTGGCCGGCAAGGCTGGCAACAACCTGCCCAAGGTCGCCGCTGTCGTCGACGTGCGGGGAGGCAAGCTGTTCGCCGATCTCGAGCAGACCGTTGAGGCCCTTCGTGAGGCGACTCCCGTTCGCGTGCTCTTCCTGGAGGCAACTGACGCCGTTCTGGTGCGACGGTTTGAGCAGGTTCGGCGGCCCCATCCTCTCCAGGGCGACGGAACGCTTCTCGATGGTATCGGTGCCGAACGACAACGGATGCTCGGGCTTCGCGAGTCGAGTGACATCATTGTGGACACCTCCGACCTCAATATCCACCAGCTCGCGACGAAGATCTCTGAGACCTTCTCGAGTGCCGATACCCCGGGTCTCCAGCTCACGGTGCTGAGCTTTGGCTACAAATATGGGCTCCCGGCCGATGCCGACCTCGTGGCGGATATGCGTTTCCTTCCCAATCCGTTCTGGATTCCGGCCCTGCGCGCTCTCAGCGGGCTGGATACCCCGGTGAGCGACTATGTGCTCGCCCAGGAGGGCTCCGTAGAATTCGTCGACCGGTATGTGCTCGCACTCGAGCCGGTGCTCGCTGGATATCAGCGCGAAAACAAGAGACACGCTACGATCGCCATTGGATGCACGGGGGGAAAGCACCGGTCGGTCGCGATAGTGCAACGACTGGCCTCTCTACTGCGCGAGCAACCCGGAGTCGCTGTCAGCATCAAACATCGCGACCTCGGTCGCGAATAGAGCCATTGCCCCCGACCTCCGCTACAACTTCGATGGTCCTGGACGCCGCTGAATCCGCGGGATCAGACCGCGCGATCCTCGAATAACTGAAAGATAGGAAATCGGATTGGCTCTCACCGCCGACGTCAAAGACGAACTCGCCCGCATCGATGTGAGCAAGACCACAGTTCGAGCAGCGGAGCTCGCCACCATTCTTCGTTTCTCCGGGGGCCTGCACCTTATCTCAGGGCGCATCGCTGTCGAGTCTGAGCTCGACACCGCACAGCTCGCACGACGCGTGCGCAAAGACCTCGCCGAGCTGTACGGGGTGAGGAGCGAAATCTCCGTCATTTCCGCTTCCGGGCTTCGGCGCACGAGCCACTACCTCGTGCGCGTGCTGGACGGGGGCGAGACTCTGGCGCGCCAAACGGGTCTGCTGGATGCGCGCCGACGACCGATCCGCGGCCTCCCGAACAAGCTCACCACCGGCAGCCGTGAGGAGCTTGCCGCCGTCTGGCGCGGAGCGTTTCTTGCGCACGGCTCGCTCACCGACCCCGGCCGCTCGGCGGCTCTCGAGATCACCTGCCCCGGTAACGAGTCCGCTATGGCGCTCGTCGGCGCTGCTGGGCGGCTGAAGATCGCGGCGAAGGCACGGGAGGTGCGCGGAGTCCACCGGGTCGTCATCCGCGACGGCGAAGCCATCAGCGCGATGCTGGTGCACATGGGTGCACATTCAACCGTTCTCAACTGGGAAGAGCTGCGCCAGCGCCGGGAGGTGCGCGCGACGGCCAATCGCCTCGTCAATTTTGACGATGCGAACCTGCGCCGGTCCGCGCAGGCCGCAGTGGCGGCCTGTGCTCGCGTTGAGCGTGCTCTGGAGATCCTCGACGGCGACGTTCCCGAACACCTGCGTTACGCGGGAGACCTGCGCTTGCGCTTCCGGGACTCGAGCCTCGACGAACTCGGACACCACGCCGATCCGCCGATGACGAAGGATGCCGTTGCTGGCCGCATTCGCCGTCTTCTCGCCATGGCCGACAAGCGTGCTGTCGATCTCGGGATCCCGGGCACCGACGCAAATCTTCCCCCCGATTACGACGACGCCTGAGCGGTCAATCAGCCCGGATCGGCCACTCGCCTGAGCGGGTATTGAAGGTGTCTCCACTTGGAGGGAAGCATCTGATGGGTGCCGCCGTTGTGCCGAGTACACTGAAAAAAGACCCGCACCGACGGGAACTGTCGGGTAAGCGGGCTACTCACAAAGGAGATCGCACTATGGCCGATTACACTCTCCCCGAACTGGGATACGACTACGGAGCACTCGCTCCGAGCATCAGCGGGGCCATCATGGAGCTTCACCACTCCAAGCATCACCAGGCCTACGTGACCGGAGCCAATGCTGCCGTCGCGGGCCTCGCGGCAGCCCGCGACTCTGGCGACCTTGCCAACGTCAACAAGCTCGAGAAGGACCTCGCCTTCAACCTCGGTGGGCACGTGAACCACTCCATCTTCTGGACCAATCTCTCACCGGATGGCGGCGACAAGCCGGTCGGACAGCTCGCGTCCGCGATCGATGACAACTTCGGATCCTTCGACAAGTTCACGGCGCACTTCACCGCAGCCGCGCTCGGCGTGCAGGGCTCCGGCTGGGCCGCCCTGGTCTGGGACTCGATCGGCGAGAAGCTGCTCATCAGCCAGTTCTTCGACCAGCAGTCGAATTTTGCCGCCGGCACCGTTCCGGTTCTCATGCTCGACGTCTGGGAGCACGCGTATTACCTCGACTACAAGAACGTGCGAGCGGACTACGTCAAGGCGTTCTGGAACATCGCTAACTGGGCGAATGTGCAGCAGCGTTTCGATGTCGCTCGCGAAAAGATGAACGGCCTGCTGGTACTCTCGTAGCAAATCAGCGCGGTGTGGCCGGGTTCGTCCCGGCCGCACCCCTGCTGTCATCTGCATTCCACCACACCCCCCATGAAGTCGCGCTACGGCGCCTCAGCAACAGGAGTCCCCTTGACTGTCAAGATCGGTATCAACGGCTTCGGCCGCATTGGTCGCAACTACCTCCGCGCGGCTCTCGCGCAGGGCGCTGACCTCGAAGTCGTTGCCGTCAACGACCTCACCGACCCCAAGTCGCTCGCGCACCTGCTGAAGTACGACTCCGTTGCCGGGCGCCTGTCTGAGGACGTATCGGTCGATGGCGAGTTCATTGTTATCGGTGGCAAGCGCATCAAGGTCCTGGCCGAGCGCGACCCAGCGAACCTCGGTTGGGGCGCCCTTGGCGTCGACATCGTCATCGAGTCGACCGGTCGCTTCACGAACGCGAAGGATGCTTCCAAGCACATCGAGGCCGGCGCCAAGAAGGTCATTATCTCTGCTCCCGCGACCGGAGACGACGGCACCTTCGTCATGGGGGTCAACGAGCACCTTTACGAACCTGCCACCCAGCACATCCTCTCCAACGCGTCGTGCACCACCAACTGCCTCGCGCCGCTGGCCAAGGTGTTCATGGAGGCCTTCGGTATTGAGCGTGGCCTCATGACCACGGTGCACGCCTACACCGCCGACCAGAACCTGCAGGACGGGCCGCACAGCGACCTGCGTCGTGCCCGTGCCGCGGCGCTCAACATCATCCCGACCTCGACCGGTGCCGCGAAGGCCCTCGGGTTGGTCGTTCCCGAGCTCATCGGCAAGCTCGACGGCTACGCGCTCCGCGTGCCAGTACCCACCGGCTCGATCACCGACCTCACGATCGAGGCCAGCCGCAACGTCACCGTCGCCGAGGTCAACGCGGCCTACAAAGCGGCAGCGGAGAGCGGCCCGCTCAAGGGCTTCCTCAGCTACACGGAGGACCCGATCGTCTCCAGTGATATCCAGGGCGACCCGCACTCCTGCATCTTCGATTCCGGCCTCACCAAGGTGATCGGCAACCAGGTCAAGATCGCCGGCTGGTACGACAACGAGTGGGGCTACTCCAACCGTCTCGTCGACTTCACCGAGTACGTCGCAGACCGCCTGTAAGGCAGCCGGATGACGCTCCGCACGATCGATTCTCTCGGTTCGCTTGCGGGCAGGACGGTCATCGTTCGCTGTGATTTGAATGTTCCTCTTGCAGGCGCTCAGATCACGGACGATGGCCGCATCCGCGCCTCGCTTCCCACCCTCAACCTGCTCATCAATGCCGGGGCCCGTGTGGTCGTGGTGTCGCATCTTGGACGCCCACAGGGCACCCCGGAGGCGAAGTACAGCCTTGCTCCAGTGGCCCAGCGGCTGAGTGAGCTTCTCGGGCAGCCCGTGACCTTTGCCTCCGACACCGTAGGAAGCTCTGCGGCGGAAGCCGTGGACGGTCTGGCGGACGGAGACGTCGCCCTGCTCGAGAACCTCCGTTTCAATCCGGGGGAGACGGCAAAGAGTGCGGATGAGCGTCGTGAGTTCGCACGTAAGCTCGCCGCATTCGGTGATGCGTTCGTGTCCGATGGATTCGGTGTGGTCCACCGCAAGCAGGCGAGCGTTTATGAATTGGCCGAGTTGTTGCCGAGCGCAGCAGGCACCCTCATCGTCACCGAACTCGACGTGCTCGACCGGCTCACCGCGTCGCCCACCAGGCCGTACGCTGTCGTGCTCGGCGGATCTAAGGTGTCGGACAAGCTCGGTGTGATTGCCCACCTTCTTCCGCGAGTCGACTCTCTGCTCGTCGGGGGCGGCATGCTCTTTACTTTTTTGGCAGCACGAGGCAACCAGGTCGGCGCGAGCCTGCTCGAGCTCGACCAGTTGGATGTCGTGCGGGGCTATCTCGCGAAGGCTGAGGAGCTGGGGGTCGAGATCGTGCTTCCGACGGATGTTGTCGTCGCCTCGAAATTCGGAGCCGACGCGGAGCACCAGGTTCGCCCGGCGGACGACATCGAGGGTTCGCCCTGGGGCGAGTCTGGTGTTGGACTGGATATCGGCCCGCAGACGGCTGCCCGATTCGCGGAGGTCATCCGCGCGTCGAAGACCGTGTTCTGGAACGGTCCAATGGGTGTCTTCGAACTCGAGCCATTCGCTGCGGGCACGAAGACTGTCGCCAAGGCATTGACCGAGGTCGACGGCCTTTCGGTGGTCGGCGGAGGGGACTCCGCCGCTGCGGTGCGGGCCCTCGGGTTCACCGACGACCAGTTCGGCCATATCTCCACCGGTGGTGGTGCGAGTCTCGAATTCCTGGAGGGCAAGAGCCTTCCCGGCCTGGAAATACTCGGATGGACAGCAAAATGACTACACGCACCCCATTCATCGCCGGCAACTGGAAGATGAACCTCGACCACTTGCAGTCGATCGCCTTCGTGCAGAAGCTGGCCTGGAGTCTCAAGGACGCGAAGCTCGACTACGGCACGGTCGAGGTGGCCATCTTCCCGCCGTTCACCGACCTGCGTTCGGTGCAGACCCTGATCTCGGCCGACAAGCTCCCGCTTAAATTCGGCGGTCAGGATGTGTCGGCCCACGACTCCGGTGCCTACACCGGTGAGATCTCGGGTGCCTTTCTCAAAGCCCTCGACTGCGAATACGTCATCATCGGCCACTCGGAGCGACGCACGCTTCACCACGAGACCGACGAGGAACTCGCCGCGAAGGTTGCTGCAGCGATTACACACGGTCTTGTGCCGGTGCTCTGCGTCGGCGAGACGGCCGAGGATCTTGAGAAGCACGGGCCGAGTGCCGTTCCCGTCGCCCAGTTGCGCGGAGCGCTCGCATCGGTGAAGACGGGAGCAAACATCGTCGTGGCGTACGAGCCGGTCTGGGCGATCGGATCCGGCCAGGCGGCGACCCCGGCGCAGGCGGAACAGGTCGCGGCCCAATTGCGGGCCACTCTTGCGGAGATCATCGGCGAGGAGGCGGCATCCGCCACCCGCATCCTTTACGGAGGATCGGTGAAGGCCGTGAATATCGCGGGCTTCATGCGCGAAGCTAACGTGGACGGTGCCCTGGTCGGCGGGGCGAGTCTCGACCTTGCGGAGTTCTCCAGCATCGCGCAGTTCCAGAAGCACGTTGGAACCTGAGCCCTCGCTTGCTCGGCGGTTTCACAGCGAACCGCTGAGGCCGGTTATACTAAACCGCGCCCGATAGACCTTATCGTCGCGCCCCAGAAAGGCTGTTCGTGGAAATACTTCAGGTCATCCTGCAGGTGGTACTCGGCATCACGAGTCTCCTGCTGACTCTCCTCATCCTGCTTCACCGCGGTCGCGGCGGCGGGCTGTCCGACATGTTCGGCGGCGGAGTGACCAGCAACCTCGGTGCATCCGGAGTCGCCGAACGCAACCTCAACAGAATCACGTTGATCCTCGCGCTGATCTGGGTGTCATCCATTATTGTCCTTGGTCTGATCACCAAGTTCGACGTGACCGGCTAGGAGACGTACCTATGGCTTCAGGTGGCAGTGCTATTCGTGGTTCTCGTGTCGGTGCGGGACCGATGGGGGAGCAGGACCGGGGTTTCCACGCCGAGCGACTGCAGGTCTTCTATTGGTGTGCCAACGGCCACGAGTTGAGCCCCCACTTCCTCGCAACGATCGAGCCGGAAGAGATTCCCACGACGCTCGACTGCCCGAACTGCGGTCTTCCGGCTGGTCGTGACAAGGAGAACCCGCCATCCGTCGTGAAGGTCGAACCGTACAAGACACACCTCGCCTACGTGAAGGAGAGACGTACCGAAGAGGAAGCCGCGACGCTCCTCGATGAAGCTCTTGAGCAGTTGCGCGCGCGTCGCGGACGCCTCACACCGCAGTAGCCCTCACACCGCAGTAGCCCTGACACCGCAGTGGACCTGGCGCGACTAAGTCGGGCCAGGGCCCTCAGTACTCCGCCGCGATCAGGTCTTCCGGCACCTTGGCGGCAGCCTCACGGTCGACAAAGAACACCGTCCGCAGGCGACCCTCGACTCCGGCCGCAGGCACTTCCCAGGTGCTGGCGCCCGCAAGCGCCAGGCCGAGCGCTGAGGCCTTGTCCGGGCCAGCCAGGGCAAGCCAGATGCGATCAGCACTGTTGATCACCGGCAGCGTGAGGCTGAGGCGCTCGGGGGGTGGCTTGGGAGAGTTACGGACGGCGATGACCGAGCCCTCCGTTGCACGGATACCCGGGGCGTCCGGAAATAGTGAGGCCACGTGCCCGTCCGGACCAACGCCCAGAAACAGGATGTCGAATCGCGGGGTATCCCGGCCCTCGTCCGCCGCATCAGCGAGCTCCGCTGCGTAGGAGGCCGCGGCCTCGTCGAGGCTGATACCGGCGTCCGAAGCGGCACACCAGTGGATATTCTCCGCGCGAAGTGCGACGTGATTGAGCAGCGCCAGGCGTGCCTGCGTATCATTACGCTCGGCATCTCCGCGCGGAAGCCATCGCTCATCGCTCCACCACAGGATGACACGGGACCAGTCGATGCTGTCGCGCGCTGGCGACTCATTGATCGCCTCGAGAACCGCGCTACCCACGGTGCCGCCCGTGAGAGCGATGTTCACCCGGGGCTGCTGGTCGAGCAGGTCGACGACCTTCGTGATGAACCGTGCCGCTACCGAACCGGCGAGGGCCTTCCGGTCGGCGTGCACGAGCACGCGACGGACATTCGTCACGGCTCGGGCACCGTGATCGATCCGGTGACGGTGGGAGCGTCGAGCTGGGCGAGACCGTTCTGGATCACCGCTCCGAAGAGGTCATCCGGGTCGAGACGGCGCAGTTCCTCGGCCAGGCAGTCGCGAAGGCTGCGGCGGATCAGCGAAATATCGTGGATCGGCTGGTTTGGTTGCACGAGTGTGACGATATTCGTGTTGGTGCGCTCAAGCTCGATCACGCCGGACGCGCGATGTAGCCGGACACCCTGGATTCCGCTCGATCCGTGCGCTGGAGTCACCAATTCGTGGCGTGCAGGCACTTTCAACTGCATCTGCAGCCAGGCGGCGAGAAGTCCCGTCGACGGCGAGTCTGGGGCTCCATGCACTTCGACGCTGGTGATTGATTCGTACGGCGGCTGGTCGAGCACCGCTGCCAGCTGCGCACGCCAGAGCGTGAGACGAGTCCAGGAAAAGTCGGTATCGCCGGGACTGTAGGTGCGGGAGAGGTGATTCAGGAACCCGCGGGGGTCACGCTGGGCTGCGGCATCCGTGATTCGACGCTGGGCGATGCGACCGAGAGGAGACTCAGAGGCCACCTCCGGTGCTTCGCCCGGCCACCAGGCCACCACGGGTGCATCGGGCAGCAGCAGGCCGGTGACCAGGCCTTCCTCGTCCGAGGCGGTGTCGCCATAGGCCTTGAGCACCACGACCTCGCTCGCACCGGCATCGCCGCCGACGCGGATCTGCGCATCGAGACGCGGGGCATCCGACATGTCGGGGCCGTCTGCTCCGGTAGAGATCACGATGACGCGCATCGGATGCTCGCGGGATGCGTCGTTCGCGGCCTCGATGGCCTCCTCCTCGTGTCCGAGGTTGGTCGAAATAACGAGGGTGAGCACGCGCCCGAGAGCGACAGCACCCCCCTCTTCCCGGATCTTGACGAGAGCCTTCGAGATTTGGCTTGTTGTGGTGTTGGGAAGGTCGACAATCATGAACGTTTCCAGACTGTGGTGGTCACGGGCGTCGCCAAACGCGCCCGTCGCGGGCAAGGAGTTCGTCGGCGGATGCCGGTCCCCAGGTTCCGGGGCGGTACTGCTCAGGCTGCCCCTGGGTGGCCCAATATTCCTCGATCGGGTCGAGGATCTTCCAGCTCAGTTCCACCTCTTGGTGGCGGGGGAACAGCGGTGGATCACCGAGAAGCACGTCGAGGATCAGACGCTCGTAGGCTTCCGGGCTTGCTTCGGTGAACGCGTGCCCGTATCCGAAGTCCATGGTGACATCCCGCACCTGCATGCCGGCACCCGGCACCTTGGAGCCGAAGCGGATGGTGACACCCTCATCCGGCTGTACCCGAATCACCAGGGCATTCTGGCCAAGAGCAGAGGTCTGGCTCTCAGCGAAGAGGTTTTGCGGAGCGCGTTTGAAGACGACCGCGATCTCGGTGACCCGGCGGCCCAGCCGTTTGCCGGCACGGAGGTAGAACGGCACTCCCGCCCAGCGGCGAGTCCCGATGTCCAGGCGAATCGCGGCGAAGGTCTCGGTGAGCGACTTCGGGTTCATGCCGTCTTCCTCCAGGAATCCGACTACCTTCTCACCGCCCTGCCAGCCGCTTGCGTACTGGCCGCGGGCAGTGGAGTGAGAGAGATCTGTCGGCAGGTGGATGGCCGAAAGCACCTTCTCTTTTTCGGCACGAAGATCCTTCGCGGCGAATGACACCGGCTCTTCCATCGCCGTCAGTGCGAGGAGCTGCAGAAGATGGTTCTGGATGACATCGCGTGCGGCGCCGATCCCGTCGTAGTAGCCCGCGCGACCGCCGACACCGATGTCCTCAGCCATGGTGATCTGAACGTGATCCACGTAGTTTGCGTTCCAGATCGGTTCGTACAGCTGATTGGCGAAGCGCAGGGCCAGGATGTTCTGGACCGTCTCCTTGCCGAGGTAGTGGTCGATCCGGAAGACGCAGTCCGCCGGAAAAACCGACTCGACGACGTCGTTGAGCTCGCGTGCGGTTGCGAGGTCGCTGCCGAAGGGCTTCTCGATCACGACACGGCGCCATGCGCCATCCACCTCGTCGGCCAACCCGGAGCGACGAAGCTGCTCAGTCACCTGGGGAAACGACTTCGGCGGGATCGAGAGGTAGAAGGCGTGGTTGCCCATCGTGCCGCGTGTCTTGTCGAGTTCCTCGAGCGTCTTCTTGAGCTCAGCGAATGCCTTGTCGTCGTCGAACTCACCCTGCACGAAGCGAATGCCCTCCGCGAGTTGCTTCCACACATTCTCGTCGAACGGCGTGCGGGCGTACTGCGCGACTGCATCGTGCACCACCTGGGCGAAGTCCTGGTCGACCCAGTCACGACGGGCAAATCCGACGAGCGCGAAACCGGGCGGGAGCAGGCCCCGGTTAGCGAGGTCGTAGACCGCTGGCATCAGCTTTTTGCGGGCGAGGTCGCCCGTCACTCCGAAGATGATCAGGGCGCTCGGCCCGGCAATTCTGTTGAGACGGCGGTCGGAGGGCAACCTCAGGGGGTTGAACTCCGGCGTTATTTCCACCGGGGACATTCGGCTCCTAGCGAGTTCGTGTCGGTTGGACGATCAGTATTTTAGGCACTCGGCGTACTAGGCGATGGCACCGAAAAGCGTCGCAAGATTCTGTGCCGGATCCGTGAGCGTAAGGGTGAGCACCGGGCGACCGTGGTCGGCGAGTACACTCGCATCACCGGCCGCCTGCGCTTGGATGAGGTAGCCGTAAGAGAACGGGCTGTCGGGAATCTCGAGGTCGGCCGGAGCCGTCGCCGTGATCTGAAGGAACACGCCGGTGGCGGGTCCACCCTTGTGGTATTGGCCGGTCGAGTGCAGGAAGCGCGGTCCCCAGCCGAAGGTAACCGGGCGACCGGTCTTCTCGGCCAGTCGGTCGCGGAGCTTCGAGAGCTCGGGGTTCGCATGGCGGTCGACGTACGCCTGTACCGCGAGGTAGCCGTCCGGCCCGATGTGGCTGACAAGCGCGTTTATCGCGGCGGATACGGAATCCGCACCGGCGAGGAGCTCGGTCGATCCGCGCACCTCGATACCGTCCACAGTGAAGGCGGGTGCGACGGGATCGGGGCGCGAGTCGAGCAGCGCGCGAGTCGCGATCTTGGCCGACTCGACATCCGGCTGATCGAAGGGGTCGATGCCGAGCAATCGACCGGCGACCGCCACAGCGTATTCCCAGACGAGCATCTGAGCACCGAGGGTACCGCTGATCTCGATCTCCCCGTCGCGCACTTCCTTGGTGGCGTGAGCGCTCTCGACGAGGCGCACGATCTGGACGTCGTCGAGGTTCTCGGAGAGCTCGGGGGAGTGAAGGTCGAGAACGACCGGAAGGAGCCCCTTTCCGCTTTTGCCGGTCGACTCGGCGATGAGCTGCTCAACCCAATCACCGAAGCCGACGATATAGGTACCGTCGGCGACGATCCCGATCTTGTCTTTCAGCGGAGAGGTACCGGCGATAGCGGCACCGAGAATGAGTCCAGGGTTCTCCACCTGGTCGACCATGAGCTGCCCGGTCACCGCGGATGCTTCGGCGAGAAGCGCACGGATGTCCACGCCGGCGAGTCCGGACGGCACGAGGCCAAAGGCTGTCAGCGCAGAATAGCGACCGCCCACATTCGGATCGGCGTTGAACACGCGGTATCCGGCTGCTCGAGCCGAAACGTCAAGCGGCGAACCCGGGTCGGTGACGACAACGATGCGTTCGGCCGGGTCGATACCGATGCCGTGAAAAGCCTCTTCGTAGGACTTGCGCTGGCTGGCCGTCTCGAGGGTTGAGCCCGACTTCGACGAGATGACGACAACGGTCGTCTCCAGGCGATCGGCGATAGCGGCCAGGATCTGACCGGGGTCGGTCGAGTCGAGAATCGTGAGCTCGACGCCTGCAGTACGCGTGATCACCTCGGGGGCGAGCGAAGAACCGCCCATTCCGCCGAGCACCACATGATTTACCCCGGAGGCATGGAGCTTGTCGCGCAACGCGATGATGTCGTCGATCAGTGGCTCGGAGATGACGACTGCTTCGGTCCAGCCGAGGCGCCTTCCTGCCTCTGCCTCGGCATCCGCTCCCCAGAGGGTCGGATCCTGGTCGGAAATTCGGGAGGCGACGAGGTCGCTCACCAGCTGCGGAACAATGCGATCAACGGCCTCTGCGGCGGCGCCGCTCACCGTGATGTCGAAGCTCATTTGGCGACCTCACCATTCGCCGACTCGAGTGCTGCTGTCACGGTGTCGAGCAGTTCGTTCCACGACACGATGAACTTCTCCACTCCCTCTTTCTCGAGCAGCGCGGTGACCTCCTCGTAGGAGATTCCCAATGCGTCCAGTGCGTCGAGTACTGCATTAGCGTCGTCGTAATTGCCGGTCACCTGGTCACCGTCGATGACACCGTGGTCGAAGGTGGCCTCGAGGGTCTTCTCCGGCATGGTGTTGACGACGTTGGCCACGGCGAGCTCGGTCACATACAGGGTGTCGGGTAGCGTCGGATCCTTCACACCGGTGGATGCCCAGAGCGGGCGCTGCACGTGCGCTCCCGCGGCGAGGAGGCCCTTGGCCCGCTCGCTATCGAAGGCCTGCTCAAAGACCTGGTATGCCAGTCGCGCATTCGCGATGCCGGCCTTGCTCTTGAGTGCAATCGCCTCTGGAGTGCCGATGGCATCGAGGCGGTTGTTGATCTCGGTGTCGACACGGGAGACGAAAAACGAAGCGACCGAGTGAATAGTCGAGAGGTCGTGCCCGGCGGCCTTCGCCTGCTCGAGACCGGTGAGGTACGCGTTGATGACTTCCCGGTGGCGCTCGAGGCTGAAGATGAGCGTCACGTTGACGCTGATACCTGATCCGATAGTCTCGGTGATCGCCTCGAGACCCTCGACCGTCGCGGGGATCTTGATCATGGCATTCGGACGGTCAACAGTTGCCCACAACTGCTTGGCTTGGGCTGAAGTTGCGACGGCATCGTGTGCGAAGCCGGGCTCCACCTCGATCGAGACGCGCCCATCCTGTCCGCCGGTCGAATCGAAGATCGGACGGAAGATATCGCTCGCGTTTGCGACGTCAGTGGTAGTGATTTCGAAGACGGCCTCGGTGACGGTCTTGCTCGCGGCGGCGAGTTGGGCCACCTGGACGTCGTAGGCCTCGCCCTTAGCGAGAGCGCTGGCAAAGATGGTCGGGTTTGTCGTGACACCGACGACGTTCCGCTCGGCGATCAGCTTCTGCAGTCCGCCGGAGTTGATCCTCTCGCGAGAGAGGTCGTCGAGCCAGATGCTCGTGCCGAGGGCAGACAGCGTGGCGGTGGGGGTGTTCTCAGTCATGTTCGTTTTCCCTTACTGTTCGACGCCTACGCGGCGGCGGCGATCGAGTCTTTGGCGGCAGTGACGGCGTGTTCGGTAGTCATTCCGAACTCTCGGAACAGTGTCTTGTAGTCGGCAGAGGCTCCGAAATGCTCGATCGAAACACCGCGGCCGGCATCACCGACGTAGCCACGCCAGGTCAGGTCCCGGCCGGCCTCGATGGAGACCCGTGCTCTGACATCCTTCGGGAGCACGGACTCGCGGTACTCGGCCGTCTGCTCTTCGAACCACTCGAGGCACGGAGCGGAGACAACCCGCGCATTGATGCCCTCCGCCTTGAGCTGCTCGCGGGCGTCTATCGCGATTTGCACTTCGGAGCCGGTGGCGATGAATATCACGTCAGGGGTGCCGTTCGGCGCTTCCGCAAGCACATAGGCGCCCTTGGCAACATGCTTCGCCGCGGCGAAGGTCTCGCCGCTGGCGACATCGTCGCCGCGTTCGAACACCGGAATGTTCTGGCGGGTCAGTGCGATACCGGCCGGTCCCTCGCGGCGCTCGAGGA
>ENA-OFCI01000884-OFCI01000884.1-metagenomes-genome-assembly--contig:-NODE-884-length-15622-cov-5.176977_pt1 | contig 15622 bp, 16 predicted proteins | sample MGYA00153391_OFCI01 | MGnify analysis MGYA00153391
CCACCATCGCTGACTTAGCCGTCGCACTTGAGTGCGGTCAGATAAAGACTGGTGCGCCAGCGCGTACAGAGCGAGTCGCAAAGTACAACCAACTTCTCCGCATCGAGGAGGAGCTGGCAGAGTCTGCTCTTTATGCAGGACGTGGGGCCTTCCCACGCTTTCATGGTTAATCCATAGGGCAACCTTATGTTTAAGAGTATTTCGGGGCGAAGTTTGGCCTTCGCCACAGTGCTCTTAATCCTGGCCATCACTCTTGCGCCACCGCTTCATAGTCTCTTCACCCAACGGGCGCAGATAGGCGTGTATGGGGCCCAACTTGCCGCATCCCAAAAGACGTTGCAGCAAGCCGAGAAAGAGTTGACGCTCTGGAGTGACCCTTCATATGTGGCCTCCCAAGCGCGAATTCGCCTGCATTACATCTTTCCAGGAGAACGGGAGTACGTAGTCTTAACAACTAGCAACCCCACTGCGGTACAGACCGTTCCTGTGGCCCCCATAGAGGGCGTAGTTCCCGAGACTGTTCCTTGGTACTCCCGAGTTCTCTCTACAGTTACGAGCGTAGGTCTAGGTAAGTGAGCGAAAAACCTACTGAGCAAGATTTATTAGCAATCGCGCATCAACTCGGTCGCACACCGCGAGATGTACATGCCATCGCACACCGCTGTCCCTGCGGAAAACCAGATGTGGTTCAAACTCCTCCCAGGCTCTCAGATGGAACGCCTTTTCCAACCTTCTATTATGCAACGTGCACCAGGCTTACTGGCGCAATTTCCACCTTAGAGAGTTCGGGGATGATGGCTGAAATGCAGGAACGACTAGAAACTGATCCCATACTTATCGGGCAGTACCAGGCGGCTCACGATGATTACATAGCGGCACGTGCGGCGTTAGGGATGGATGTTCCCGAGGTCAAGGGAATATCTGCGGGGGGAATGCCTGATCGAGTGAAGTGTCTTCACTCTCTGGTGGCACATTCACTAGGAGCCGGGGCTGGTGTTAATCCTCTGGGAGATGAGGCGCTCACGGCGCTACCCGAATGGTGGAAGGCGAATCCGTGCGAGTAGCAGCAATTGATTGTGGCACCAACTCTCTTCGGCTTTTAATAGCGGATATCGAAGGAGATAACTTGCGCGAGGTATACCGAGATATGCGCATAGTGCGTTTAGGTCAAGGAGTAGATCAAAATAAAGCTTTTGCACCAGAGGCGGTCGAAAGAACCTTGGGCGTCACCCAAGAATATTCCGATCTAATTCGCGCAAAAGGCGTTGAAAGAATGCGCTTCTGTGCTACTAGCGCGACACGCGATGCCACTAATCGAAATCTCTTTATTGATGGAGTACGAAATATTTTGGGTATTTCACCCGAAGTAATTCCTGGAGTTGAAGAAGCTGCCCTCTCATTTTTGGGTGCAACTAAGCAAATTAGTCAGACGCTAGCTCCCTTTTTGGTCGTAGATATTGGTGGCGGGTCGACAGAGTTTGTTTTGGGCGAGAGCGAAGTAATGGCCGCTCACTCGGTCAACATCGGGTGCGTGCGGATGTCGGAGCGCCACTTAGTCTCCCAACCTCCAACGGCCGAGCAACTCGTAGCAGCTACTGCTGATGTTGATGCCGCTATTTTAGAGGCGGGAAGCTACGTTCACTTTGAAACTGCTCAAACCTTGATTGCAGTAGCTGGCACCGCCACTACAGTCGCCGCTGCCGCCCTGGGTTTGACTGAATATGATCGTCATGCGATCCATCTCGCCAGAATCCCAGCTCAAAAGGTGCACGAGGTCGCCGAGATGTTCGCTGCGATGACCCGCGCCGAGATCGCCGCACTCGGCTATATGCACGCGGGTCGAGTTGATGTCATCACCTCTGGTTCGTTGGTGCTTTCACGCGTGATGAAATTAACGGGGGCTACTGAATTCGTTGCCTCTGAATCAGATATTCTCGATGGAATCGCCTGGGGCCTTGCCACGATTTAAGTCGATCGCTGCTCTTGATAAGGCGATCACGGCCTGCACGCTCTGTCCTCGTTTGGTTGAGTGGCGCGAGGAAGTGGCTATTACTAAGCGCGCCGCTTATGCAGACCAAAAGTATTGGGGAAAACCCGTTACGGGATTTGGCGACCCCAAAGCGGAAATTATCATCGTAGGTCTTGCACCCGGGGCGCATGGCGCAAATCGCACCGGGCGTATCTTCACCGGTGATAGTTCTGGGGATTTTCTCTTTCCGGCGTTACACCGTGCTGGCTTAGCAAAACTTCCCTTGAGTAATTCCCGTAGCGATGGACAGGAGTTGTATCGCACCAGGATTTTATGTGCAGTGCGGTGTGTGCCACCTGGCAATAAACCGACCAATGAAGAGAAGGCAACCTGCGCCCCATTTATGGCAGATGAAATTGAACTGCTACTGCCCACGGCTAAGGTCTTTATCGCGTTGGGAAATTTTGCCTGGACGGGCCTGATCTCTCAACTGCTCTCCATGGAGTTCGATCTTCCCTCACCTCGTCCAAAGTTTGGGCACGGGGCGACATTTCTCACGAGATCAGTAACGGGACAGGAGTTAAGAGTGATCGGGAGTTATCATCCCAGTCAACAGAACACCTTCACCAAGAAATTAACCCCGGCGATGCTGGATGGCATCTTCAAGATGGCGAACCAGGCCTAGCCAGATCGCCACTGAGTTGCCAATAAAGAGTGCAAAACACAAAGTGCCAATACCAACACGACCACCTGCAGCCCAACCCACGCTAAAAACGACTATCTCCAATAAGAATCGAACGCGTCCCACACGTACCCCGGTTACGCGGTGGATCCCAGTCATCAGGCCATCGCGCGGCCCAGGTCCCAAGCCACAGGTAATGTAGAAAGCAGAGCCGCAACCAATCAGGGCTATTCCGCCAAAGACATATGCAGCACGGATCCATATTGTGTGGTGCTCTATGGGAAAAATATCGGTTCCCAGTTGCAGGGCTACAGAGATCACGACGATATTGGCTATGGTTCCAAAACCCGGCTTTTGTTTAAGTGGAATCCATCCGAGTAGGACTGCGATACTGATCAGGAAATTCGCCCAACCAAGGGTTAGGGGTGTGTGGCGGCTCAGCCCTTGTGAAAGTACGGCCCAAGGTGAGTTTCCAAGAGTTGATTGAATCAGTAGGGCTTCACCAAATCCAAAAATCGTCAGACCAAAACCCAGGATTAACAGGCCCAGGGGAGTCAGAGACCATTGTGTTTTAGCGGTCCAGCTGGTCCGCGGGATCGTCCGATGCGGTTTAAGGAGTGTCTTGATATCCATTAAGTTGATATCAAGTCTTTACACATCGCGCGAAAGGCAACGGTGTGCGCCGAGATATCAGAGAGAGTTGTATCAGGAGAGACCAGCGCCATATTGTGGAAAGGGGTAATCAAGAAGCCATCGTTGAGTAGCCGTAAATGAACGTACTGTTCGAGTTCAAAGTCGCCAGCATCTGCTGCTTCTTTCCCAGTTTTGGGTGCCGTGGATTGAAAGAGATATTCTCCGCGAGCACCGAGGCGTGAGCAGTGCCACGGTAAATCAAATTCTTTTATCGCAGCGTCGACTCCATCGCACCAGATTTGACCAAGTGCCACCATATGTTCAAATGCGCCTTCAGTTAAAACTTCCATAAGGGTGGCTCGCATCGCCGCCAGACTTAGGGCATTGCCTGCCAAGGTGCTTCCAATTCCGCCGGTATCAATCCACTCCCTTTCTACCTTTGCCTGGATTCGCGCGGCGATCTCGGCTCGCATTCCAAATGTTCCAGTTGGAATTCCACCTGCGATCGCCTTGCCAATCGTGAGAATGTCTGGCTTTAAACCGTGGAGTGCGGTCATGCCACCTGCGCCGACAGAAATGGTGTGGGTCTCGTCAATAATCCATACCGCGCCATACTTCTTCGCGAGTTCACCAACCGCCTGTAGATAACCCTCATCTGGCAAGACAATTCCGATATTGGTCATCGCGGGTTCCATCAGAATCGCCGCGATATCCCCGTGGGCGAGTGCCGCCTCCATCGCACCGAGGTTATTAAACTCGACAACCCGAGTGGTCTCTGCAAGATCAACAGGCGCCCCTAAATTGCCCTCACGCTTCACCGTATTACCTACGTTATCTAAGGTAGCAAAAGTTTCATCGACCGAACCGTGGTAACACTTGTCAATGACGATGATTTTTGAGCGGTCGGTAATCAGTCGCGAATAGCGAATCACATGTCGGTTTGCATCAGTAGCCGTGACGGTGAACTGCCACAGTGGTAAACCAAAGCGGCGCGCCAGTTCTGAAGCAACGAGAACGGCATCTTCGGTGGGAAGCATCGCCGTCAGGCCACGTTTTAACTGGGCGTTTATTGCATCAACGGTTGGCTTGGGCGAGTGCCCAGTCATTGAGCCGGTATCCCCAAGACAGAGGTCTACATACTCCAGCCCATCGACATCGGTAAATCGGGCACCCTGCGCGCAATCAACAAAAATCGGGTAAGCCCCTGGCCATTTTGCCATCCATGACATAGGAACCCCACCTGGCATGACCTCTTTAGCCTGCTGGAATAGTGCACCACTCTTTGGATGGAGTCGCAGAAATCGCTCTTCTTCCTGAGCAGTCAAATCCTTTAGGTGCGCGCGATCGATCTTCATATCGCTGAGTCTAAAGGTGGGTAAGGACTTGGCGCTTTAACTAACCTTCTCTGCGAGATAGGAATTGACCACCTTCGCAAAGCGTTCTGGTTCTTCGACGTGCGGCATATGTGAAGAGCTAGGAAAGAGCTCCCAAAGCACATCGGGGATGCGGCGATGGATCTCCTGAACCATGGCAGGGGTAGCTTCATCGTAAGCGCCACTCACAAGGAGCGTAGGGACAGAAATATTGTGTAGTTCGTCGTGAATGTCCCAATCCTTGAGGCTACCGATGCAGTAGAACTCCGAAGGTCCATTCATTGTGTGATACACAGTTGGTTCAGCATTGAGTTGGGCGAATGAAGCGAGTACATCAGGTGGCATCGGAATTCGGCAGACATGGCGCTCGTAAAAAACATCCATTGCGGCGACATATTCGGGAGAATCTGTAGTTCCCGCCGCTTCGTGAATTTGCAGAGTTGCTTCGACTTGAACGGGCAGAAGTGCTCGCAATTTATTGGCTTCACTCACCCAGATTTTCATGCCCGCGGGGGAGTCCGCGACAACTAGAGCTTGCAGCCCTGATGGTTTTTTACTAGCAAACTGCATCCCAAGCATCCCACCCCACGATTGTCCTAACAGGGCGTAGTTATCACTGATTCCTAGATGTTCAACTAGAAGTTGTAGCTCCTCCATAAATAATTCTGGGGTCCAAAACTTTTTGGGTGCATCGATCAGGTGAGTCGAGAGTCCGCATCCAATCTGATCGTAAAGGACTACAGCCCGGCCCGTGGGCCGTACAAGTTCCGCGATAGGGATTAAATAGTTATGTGCTGCGCCTGGGCCACCATGTAAAAGGACTAACGGAGTTAAACCATTATGGAGATCACCATCAACGCGATACCAAGTTTCCCCGTGCTGCCACTTCATTGTTCCTGTGTGCATTGTTCCTGTGTTTATGGTTTCGGTTGTCATGGTGGTATTTAAGCAACCTTGAAGGGTTTTGGACAGGCAGAAATTTTTGGGATCTCCATCTTCGCTATAACAGTGCCCTTCGCCGGATGGACCGCTTGTGCTATTCCAAGATTTCCCTGAACCGAGAGAAATATGAAAGCTTCCTCGACAGAAAACCCCCACTGAGAGACGAGCAGCCCCGCAGCTTCCGTGCAAGCGATCCGCAGGGCACCGTAAAGATCTTCGACGGCAGAAACGCCGTGGGTGATCCAGGAGTTCGCGGTTTCGGTCACGGGGAAATCACTCCCTAGACCCTTAATAACTTCGACAGTTAGGAGCACATCCCCAGCGATCTCTATGCCGGTGCCACAAATTTCCCCATCACCCATCGCTGCGTGCATATCGCCGATTGCTAGTAGGGCGCCAGGGTGTTTAACGGGTAGGTGGATCGTCGACCCGATCGTGTTGCGGTTGTTGTCCAAATTGCCGCCGTGTCTTCCCGCCGGCATCGTTGAGATTTCCCCTTCCTTGGGGGCAACACCGACTACTCCGAGCATCGGCGAGGCGGGGAAGGAGACTTTTTCATTCATAGTGACCACGCCATCGCTGACATCGAAGAATTGCGCAAAGGGCTGGGTCAGGAGGTGTTGTAACTGCCCTTCCCCTGGGTAGGTACGCGCGACTCCACGCGATGCGGGACGGATCTCGTGCAAGGTGACCGAGAGGGTATCTCCCGGTTCGGCCCCCGTGATAAAGATGGGACCGGTAGCAGGATTGATGAGTCCACTATCAATAGGAAGTAGGGCGTTTTCTGGGTTCGTGATCGCCCCGCGGTAACAATCCCACGTCTGGACGTGCACAAACTCCCCGGGGTTTATCACCAGGGCAGGTGGGTGCGAAGAGGAAAATGAGAATTTATGGTGCTCGCGCGAAAGGTAGTGCTGCGCTTGAGGGAAGAGTTCCGAAACTAGATTGAAATTTTCTGATGCCATGTTAACATCCTCTCACTCTCAGCCAGGGAAATCTTCGCAAAGATGGGATTATTTCCTGGCTCTTTTCATCGGAGAATAACAGTGCGTAAACGCTCGCAAGTTTTGCTCGCAAGTTTTTCCAGCGCGGTATTAATCGCCTCAATTTTTACCGGATCCAGCCTCGCAGCTGCCACGGATGGCGGCATGGCTGCCTATGATCCAGCGCATGCGGGTGGAACTGTGACTCTCGTTGCGGCTGCAGCTGCCGGCTCCCTTGACCCGAAGATTAATTACACCGGTCAATACTGGGAGCTTTATCAAGCTGCCTACGATGGCCTGCTCGGTTTTAAATATGGTGATGGCAAGGCTTCCTTCCAGATCGTTCCAGATCTTGCGACCGCACTTCCTGTAATGAGCAATGGGGGAAAGACGCTCACCTTCAAGCTTCGCAGCGGAATTAAATTTTCTAACGGGGCGCCAGTCACGGTGGCCGATGTTAAGGCTTCCTTCGAGCGCATATTCAAGGTCTCTTCACCTACCGCGGGCTCTTTCTACAATGGAATTGTTGGCGCGGATGCTTGCCTGAAGGTACCTGCCACCTGCAAGCTCGATAAGGGCGTAGTGGTGGATGCCAAGAAGAATTCAATTGTCATTAATTTGGTCGCCGCGGATGAAACAATCACTTCTAAACTCGCGGTTCCACATGCGGCTATCAATCCCGCCTCCTCTCCGGTGAAGGATGCCGGAACAACCCCTATCCCAACAACTGGTGCTTATCTCTTTAAGTCGTATGACCCTAACAAGTTGCTAGTAATGGTTCGCAATCCTTACTTCAAAGAATGGTCACACGATGCACAGCCTCAGGGATATCCCAACGAGATTGATTTTAAGTTTGGTGTGACACCCACAGCTCAGGTAACCGCGGTTGAAAATAACCAGGCGAGCTGGGTCTACGATCCAATTCCTGCCGATCGCCTCAATGAGATCGGCACCAAGTACGCATCACAGGTTCACGTAAATCCTTTGACCGCGATGTGGTACTTACCAATGAATGTAAACATCCCTCCTTTCAATAACGTCAAGGCGCGCCAAGCCGTTAACTACGCGATTGATCGCGCAGCAATGGTAAAAATATTTGGTGGTTCACAACTCGCAGCTCCTGTCTGCTCCTTCTTGCCGCCAAATTTTCCTGGCCACGTTGATTACTGTGGCTATACAAAGGGAGCTACCCCAGATAAGCCAGCAAAGGCTTGGGGCGCCCCAGATCTTGCGCTCGCTCAGAAGTTGGTCAAGGACTCTGGCACTGCAGGTCAGGCCGTTGGAATCGTAGTTTCCGATGACGACGTGAATAAGCAGATGGGCGTATATCTCCAATCGGTGTTGAACTCAATTGGGTATAAGGCGACCGTCAAGCCAATCTCCGGAAATATCCAATTCACTTATATCCAAAACACCAAGAACAAAGTTCAAATCTCTGTCACTCAGTGGTACCAAGATTATCCTGCAGCCTCAGATTTCTTGAATGTTCTCTTGGGTTGCGCCTCATTTACGCCGAATTCAGATTCGTCCATCAACATGGCTGGCTATTGCAAGAAGTCATTTGACGCGCGGATGCAGAAGGCGATGGGGTTAGGTCTTACCAACCCTGCAGCTGGAAATGCTCTATGGGGGCAACTTGATCAACAAGTAATGAAGGATGCGCCGGCTGCGGTGGCATTTACACCCAAGCAGTTGGACTTCATCTCCTCTGGAACGAAGAATTATCACTTCTCACTCCAGTACAAGATGTTCGTCGATCAACTGCAAACAAAGTAGGGGATAGCTAAATCCTCGACTGTGGCACTTAAAGAGAGCAGCCAAGCGATCTTCTCTGAATCTCCAGGGAAGATCGCTCTACGGATCCTGCGCAAGGATAAGCGATCCATCATTTCGCTATCAATCCTTGGTTTCATCGTAACTATCTCTCTCCTTGCACCGATTTACGCCCATTTCATTGCGCACACCAATCCCTTCAATTCGACTTTGGATGCCACGACAATAATTAGTGGAAAAGTTGTCCCGGTGCTTCAGGCGTCAACGACTGGGTTGGGGTTGGGGGTAACTCCGATTGGTCCTACGTGGAACTTGAACGGTTATTTCCTGGGTGCTGATGGCCAAGGTAGAGATGTATTGGCTCGACTCCTTTATGGTGGACGAAATACCCTTCTGATCGGCCTTTCGGCGGGGATCATTTGCATTGTGCTCGCGCTATTGATTGGTGTGATCGCTGGTTACCGCAAGGGTTGGATCGATGCGATCCTTTCGCGGTTGCTGGATGTGATTTGGGCATTTCCCGTATACCTCCTCGCAATTAGCCTCTCGGTGGTTCTCCTAACCTCTGGTTTAACTATTGGATTTATCCACTTGGGACCCGGCTCCTTCGCCCTCCCAATTCTTATTATCGGGATTGTTTATATCCCTTATGTAGCCAGACCAATCCGCGCGCAGGTATTGGCGCTGCGTGAACGCGAATTCGTTAAAGCCGCGGTCGGTATCGGTGCTAAAGATTCGACAATTATTTTCCGGGAGATACTGCCAAATATTCTCCCCAGCGTCTTGGTCTTCATTCCCATCATTGTCGCCCTATGTATGTTGACAGAATCCGCCCTCTCCTTCTTATCCATCGGAGTTCAGCCCCCCCAGGCTTCCTGGGGGACGATTATTAACGACGGGTTGGCGTTGCTTTATACCCGGCCATTGGTAGGTATCGCACCCGGGTTGCTGATTGTTCTGACAGCCGCCTCACTCAATCTCTATGGGGATGCCGTTAGCGCTGCCTTAGACCCAAAGACCCGCGCGCGAGGTGATGCATGATCGCCTTTATCGCACGACGTTTTAGCGCGATGCTCTTTGTCCTAATCTCGATTTCGATCCTGGTCTTCCTGATCTTCTTTGCGACCCCTGGCGTCGACCCTGCCGCCAGAATTGCGGGTAGAAATGCCGACCAACAGACTTTGATGCAGGTCCGTCACTCCTTTGAGCTGGATAAACCACTTCCAATTCGATATCTCTCGATGATGCGCCACCTCTTTGTCTCCAGGGATCTGACCTCATATGTCAACCGCGGCGCTAAGGTGATTCCACAGCTCTCGCAGGCGATTCCCGCCACGCTCTCCCTGGTTATAGGAGCGGCAATTATCTGGCTCCTCTTTGGCATTACCTTTGGAGTCCTCGCTGCCAGTTCAAAACGCAAATGGTTGGACCCGACAATCTCCTTCTTAGGAATCGTCGGGATTTCACTACCAGTTTTCTGGTTGGGTGAAGTGGTAAACCTGATCACCCAGTCAAAACTGCACAACTCACTCTTTAGATGGCTCCCCCCGCTTGGGTATGTCGGGCTTAGCGTCGATCCCTGGCAGTGGTTCTTGCACTTAATATTTCCTTGGTTAACTCTCGCTGTTCTTTATGCCGGTATCTATGTACGGGTACTCCGAAGCGAGATTCTGGTAGTGATGAGCGAGGATTACATTAAGACTGAACGCGCCAAAGGGGCGAGTGAGAAGAGAATTCTTTATAAGCACGCAACTCGAATGTCGTTGATTACGATCGTATCTCTCTTCGGCTTGGATTTCGGTGCTCTCGTCGGAGGATATGCGCTTTTGACAGAGGTGGTCTTTGGGATTCAGGGCGTTGGAAAGTTAACATTTGACTCACTTCAGAACTTTGACTTACCAGTCATTATGGCAACGGTCATGTACGCCTCCTTCTTTGTGGTCTTCATGAATGCCGCTGTAGATGTTCTCTACGCCGTCTTAGATCCGAGGGTACGACGTGTCTAACGAAAATATTCTTGAGGTCAAAGACCTGCACGTTACCTTCCACACTCGGCGCGGGCCAGTGCGAGCGGTCAATGGACTCTCCTTTGAGTTAAAAGCTGGCGAAACGTTGGGAATTGTGGGCGAATCCGGTTCCGGTAAATCCGTTTCCATGAATTCAGTGATGGGTTTGGTCCGAGATGCAAATGTTCGCATTTCTGGAGAAGTCCTCTTTAAGGGTGTGGATTTATTGCAGCTCAGCGATGAGCAGATGCGCGCGCTACGCGGCAAAGAGATCGCGATGGTCTTTCAAGATCCAATGACTGCTTTAACCCCGGTCTATACCGTCGGCTGGCATATTGTTGAACAAATCAGGTTACATACATCCTTGAGCAAGAAGGAGGCGCGAGAGAGCGCGATACAAATTCTCGAGGATGTAGGTATCCCTGATCCCAAGCGACGAGTGGACCAATACCCACACGAATTTTCGGGGGGAATGCGCCAACGCGCCATCATTGCGATGGCTTTGGCACTCAATCCGGCGCTATTGATCGCCGATGAACCAACGACCGCGCTCGATGTCACTATTCAGGCCCAAATCCTTGACCTGCTGATGAAACTCCAAGACCAACATAACTCTTCCATCATCATCATCACTCATGACATGGGCGTGGTGTCAGAGATCGCCGATGAGGTTCTGGTTATGTACGCCGGCCGCCCGGTTGAACGAGCAAGCAAAAGCGCACTCTTCGCTAACCCGGAGCACCCTTACACCCAAGGGTTAATGAACTCTGTTCCACGCTTAGATCGGCCAAGGAGCGAGCGGTTAGAAGCCATTCCAGGGCAACCAGCTTCGCTACTTCATCTCCCTACAGGTTGTGCATTTTCAGAGCGTTGTCCCAAAGTGAATGCGGCCTGTCAGGTTGTTCCAGAGTTCGTGATTGACTCTGAAGGCCACGGAGCGGCTTGTGTCTTGGTGGAGGCGCGGGGATGAGTGAGGTAATTCTTTCCATTCGTGGACTCACGAAGCACTATGAACTTTCTAGCGCCTTCTTCCGCAGTAAAGATGTTGTGCACGCTGTTGAAAGTGTGAACCTAGAGATTCACGAGGGTGAAACTCTGGGAATTGTCGGCGAATCTGGCTGTGGAAAATCTACTCTCGGGCGGATGATCGTTCGCCTAGAAGAGCCGACGGATGGCGTCATTCTCTTTGAAGGCAATGACCTGGCAAAGGTTTCCAAGAAGAAGTTGCGTGGACTTCGCCAACGTTTTCAAATGATCTTCCAAGATCCTTACGCATCACTCAATCCGCGCCGCCAGATTGGTCAGATTGTTGAAGAACCCCTGCGGGTGCATGGGGTTGGTAAAGATGAACGCCGTGCCAGGGCGAAGGAGCTCTTGCGTCGAGTCGGGCTCGATGAGAACGCCTACGAGAAGTACCCGCATGAATTCTCTGGTGGCCAACGTCAACGTGTTGTGATTGCTCGCGCCTTAGCCCTCAACCCCCGACTGGTAGTTGCAGATGAGCCAGTTTCCGCACTTGATGTGTCGATTCAGGCACAGGTGCTCAACATCTTCAAGGATTTACAGAAGGATCTACAACTCACATATGTATTTATCGCGCATGATTTAGGCGTTGTTCGCCACGTTTCGGATCGAATCGCGGTTATGTACTTGGGCAGGATTGTTGAGTTGGCCGACGCCGATGATCTTTATGAAAGCCCAGCTCACCCGTATTCGCAAGCGCTTCTGTCAGCAAACCCCCGCATGGGTGCGGATGACAAACGGGAACGGATAATTCTGAAAGGTGATATTCCAAATCCAATCAATCGCCCATCAGGTTGTGCCTTTAATCCCCGCTGTCCAAAGGCAGAAGAGATTTGTCGGACCGACTCCCCGGAGTTGATGACAATTGGTACCCGTCAAGTAGCGTGTCACTTTCCAACTTTGCCCACTCCTTTTAGTCTTTAACTCACATCACTTCCATTCGGCCATTTGGGGGCTAACCTAACTCTCATGACCGTGGAACTCCTAGCCTGGCTTATCGTTGCAGGTCTCGCTGGACCGCTACTTCGAATCCCTAAGAGATTGGGTCTCCCAGTTGCTGTGGGTGAACTTCTCATCGGCGCGACCTTTGGGGCGAGCGGCCTTCGTAAAATCCCCTACCACGATCCCACTCTAAAGTTCTTGGCAACGTTGGGCTTTGCCCTTTTGATGTTCGCCGTAGGAAGCCACATCAACTATCGATCCCTCACTAAAAAGAGTTTTCAGAAAGCTTCAGTTGTATTGATCGCGAATCTAGCCGTCTCTATTGTCGCTGCCCTAATTATTAGCCGGATCACGCACTTCACTAATTGGAAATTAATTGCTGTGATCGCTTTTTCAAGTTCCGCTGCGCTAGTTATTCCTCTGACGGAAAGGTTTACCCCGTCGGCCTCTGTAAGCGCACTGATAACCCAGGTCACCCTGGCCGATGCCATCTCTTTTATGGCGTTGCCCTTTTTCACTCAACGTAGTGGACAGTTACGAGCTACCGAAGGAGCAGCGTTTGTTCTGCTTGCCTCTGTGGGAATTTACTTCGCCTTAAAGTATGCAAAGTCAAAGGGATGGTTAGAGCACACTCATGACATTTCTAAGGTAGATCAATTGGGTTTGGAACTGCGGATAAGCCTTGCCCTACTGCTTCTGGTAGCGACAATCGCCCTCCATTTCCACGCCTCGGTGATGATCGCAGGATTTACGCTGGGAGTTGCGATTGCTAGCATCGGGGTACCTCACCGCTTAGCTAGACAGCTTTTTGCTGTTAGCGAGGGTTTCTTTGCTCCAATTTTCTTCATCTGGCTGGGTGCTTCAATTGATGTACGTGCGACTTTTCACTCCCGCAGCACCATCCTTTTGGCACTATTGCTCTTCCTAGCAGCGGTACTAGTTCACACTCCGGCTCTTCTCTTTGGCCAACCAAAAAGATATGTCCTTTTAGCAAGTGTGCAATCAGGCATTCCAGCAGCGGCCGTCACTCTTGGAACTCAAAATGGTCTTTTGAGTCCGGGTCAATCTGGCGCGATAATGGTGAGCGCGCTCGTGACCAGTCTCTTCCTTATTAGTCGCGGCTAAATACTTCCGACTATATAAATTTCATCGCCCACCTGGGCTACCTTGAAAGTTGCAAGTGGAATTTCCGCTGGACCTGTTATCACCGCGCCGCTCGCTCCGTTGAAAACGGAACCATGGCAAGGGCAAACAAGTTGATCACCTGACGCGACGACTAGGCATCCTCTGTGTGTGCAGATGACCGAGTGAGCACTCACAACCGAACCCTGCAAAATTAATGAAACGCCAACAGGACGCCCCGCTAGATCCTTAGCCATCACAACTTTTAGTTGACCCTCTTTTAAATCTGAGATGCGGGCTACCAAGAAACCGGAAACGGTTGAGCGGGATGTCGATGGGGACGGAGCGGCAGGTGAACTCGGTGTTGAAGATGTATGTGGGGCAGGTGAAGTCGGTGCTGTAGATGTATGTGAGGCAGGGTGAGTTGTGATTGGTGGCTTTAATGGAATCAGTCCCTGCCACTTCAACTTTCCATTAATCTTTTTACACTCGTAATTTTTTCCCTTAAAAAGGATCTTTTGTCCCACCCTCGTGCAGACCGCGGTTGGGGTTGCAGCTAGCGCTTTAAATGGAAGCGCTGCAAACAGGGCTGTGGCCCCACTACCGATCAGTAGGTTCCGGCGAGGTACTTTGAACTCAGTCATGCCAAAAGGGTAGGGGGTTCGCCCAAGAAGCGCGCTTTCAAGCTGTGGTGGGTTAAGACTCGTTTGTTCTCACTGAAACAACAATTGGACCTGGAAGCACGCACAAAATCCGCGCTGTACCAGCATATTTAAAGGCAAGGATAGGTGTCTTTAAAATCCCGTTCTTATTTACTATTGGGTGAACCTTGATGGGAATTATGTTGGTAGCTGATGTTCGTACACTGCAAAGGGCAACTGCCCCAACCTTCAAGTGTTTAAAAGAGAAAGAGATCGGATCGCCCAGATTAACGTCTGTAGTGACTCCCTTAATCAGGGTTACAAAGGTCACAATCGGAATGTTTGGGGCACCAACGATAAACGCTGAATTCACTTGAGTCGTTTTGTCAAAATTATCGATCGGATAACTAGCCGCGATTGCAGGCGCAACCACGGAAAGAGACAGCGCTGAGACAGCGCTTAGGATGGCGAGGCGAACAAAGGTGGTTTTCATGATCAAACTATAGAGCGCCAAACGGGGAAAAGTCACCCCATTTTCTAGCAATTGAGAGTGAATTCTTAGGAGCACCCATCGTGAATAGATACCACCTCGGGCGCGACCAGGGGTTGATTAACGTAGATTATTGGTCCAGTACCTCCCGAAAAAACTACTGTGTACCTTTCGGAAGCCCCTTCGGCAAGGTCGGTGCGGAAATAAGCTATAGGGCGCCCCCTTTCGCTGGCTATTTGAGGTTCCACCTGATTTGGGTCGCTGCGCAGCACAGATGTGGCCGCAGCTCCCGTGGGGCCATAGATCAAGACCAAAAACCCGTCCCGGCCCATGGCCCCATGGGGGAGATGCAGGTCCAGTCGACCGACGACGTAATCCGGCAAGCCATTGGTACTGGTCAGGGAGTTGGTGATGGTGGCGGTAATTTGGGTGGTGACTGGTCGCTTGCAGGACACAGACTCAATTTTCATAACCTTTCGCAGGTAATAATCCAGTTTATTTCCAGAGGTGTTAATCAGCACGACGCGGTATTCGTTGTTCGCCGAATTACTCAAAACTCCACTAATCGCAGTAGGTGCGATCACAGATTGGTTGCCCGGATCCGACAAACTCATCAAGATTCGATTTTCGAGCAGGGGGGTCTGGAGCACTTTGATAAGTTGGATTTTGGAATAATGACCAGCCACAAGTTTGTTCATCACCGCCTTCATGACATCTACCAAGTACTGCTTGCGCGCTAGGTTGTCAGTTGCAAATCGCTGATAGGCGGTGGATAAGGTTTTAGAAACCACATTCGTAGAGTCAATAACTTCACCGGAGGCAAGAGTCACTGGTCCGATCGCGGTAAGGACATAACTCAACGTTTCTGGGTCGGTGGCAATCACCCCATCGAGTTTTTCATGAAATTGTTTCTCCCATAAAGCCGACCAAATTCGCGCTGCATATGGAAAATGTGGTGACTCATTAGAATTTTGCCAGATAGCAGGGTCACTGCCATACAAGTCGTTGTATTCAGCTGGCATCGCAATCGGAATCTCATTGAG
>ENA-OFCI01000885-OFCI01000885.1-metagenomes-genome-assembly--contig:-NODE-885-length-15607-cov-2.559928_pt1 | contig 15607 bp, 6 predicted proteins | sample MGYA00153391_OFCI01 | MGnify analysis MGYA00153391
GCTGATCCCTGTTCCGGTAGTGAGATTCTCGTGGGCTGATGGAGGTGGACTGTGAGTGTTGAAGCGGAGTCGGCGTGGGTTGCGATTGCGGGGATCTGGCTTTTCGCCTGCAGCGAACAGCATCAATTCAGGGGACCGACACCCGAGGAGGTGCCGGAGACTGTGAGTGTTCCGAGCGGCGGGCTGGTCAGCGGCTTTGCCCTCGGGAAGACACACAATCAACAGCAGGTCGACGGCTTCAGGATCACGAAAACTCCCGTTACGGTAGCGCAGTATCGCTCGTGCGTAGGCGTGGGAGCATGCACTACGCCGAGCAGCGACTCTCCGAGCTGCGCCCGCGACGTCCAAGCTCCCCTGCACTCGTCATCCTTGGACGGTCGGACATACGGAATCGACGACTCATTGCCGGTCACGTGCGTAACGCCGGTGCAGGCGACCGCATACTGCGCCTGGCAGCGCGGCACACTACCCAACCTTGCCCAATGGACCCTTGCCGCTAGAGGAACTGCTGTCTCGAGGTACTCTTGGGGCGCTCATACGGCCACTTGCGACAATCACCCTGGCTCGGGTCACGACGGAAAGACTCCGTGTTCAGCGGACCTCGCCGCTTTCCATGTTGGAGCCCATTCAGCGGGCGCTTCCCCGGCAGGCGTACAGGACGTCTTGCTGACTCGGTCGGAGTTGCTGAGGGACTCGCCGGATGCTGATTCACCCGCGTGTCGAGGACAGGGGACATGCGCCGTCCAAGGCGTCTTCGCAGGCACGATTGATAGCGTCAGGCCCGTAAGCGCGCCGCACGATCTGGGCCCAGCGTCTGGCTTCCGCTGCGTGCTCGGAGGTGGCCAGTGAAGCGCCTGGTGTTGTTGGTTGCGACGGCCATCATTGCGTGTGGCTCGCATGCAGAAGTCGAGCAAACGAGTAGTTCGGCGGCGGCGTTGGATATTCCGGGGAGTCTCCCCATCCCGAATGGGTGGCAAGGGTCGATGGGCGATTTGTACGTCGCGGACGCTTGGGCCAACTGCTCCATCCTTGCGGAGAATGCGGTGGACAAGTTGGACCAGTCGACTGCCGCTAGAACCACCTTGGAGCTCGGCGACATCGACATAGTGAATGGCGCAGTGGCAAACCCCCGCCCGCCTGGCCCGCACGACGCGTATATGGACTATGTACAAGGACTCATGGACTCCGCTGCGTGCGGCTCGTATCAGGGTCTGAAGAACACCCTGAACCGGTGGTACCAACAGCGTCGAGACCTATTGTGCAACTCCGATCCAAAGGGCAACGGCGTCGCTGCAGTGATGACACCCATTGTTGTCCCAGCTCCGCTCGACAGGCAAACGGTACCCTCGAGCCTCGCAGACATCAGCGCAGACGCTATCATTCGAGCGCCCGGCATCAACGCATGCATCGCTCGAACCCTTCGCTCGATCATGCCTGGTGCAGCGAGCCCGGCCGCGCTGACGCTCTCCACGGCGGATCAGCGCGAATTGCTCGAATACACCCGCGAACGTGCGCAACAGGCCGCCCTCGGATACGCCCGACTCATTCATCTTGCCATGACTCCTCGAGACCCGCTCAACCCAAAGCAGTACGAGCTGCAGGTCGTGCAGAACTGGTTCCAAGACAGCATTGGGCAAGGTCGGATCTCAATGATTCAAACTGCATTTGAATCCAGCCTGCAGCTGCTCACGCTCGTTTCTCCCGAGCTGTTAGATATGTATGGAAGGAGCGGGAGCGCGCGAACGCCACGCGGTGGGTTGACGACAATGACTGCTGCCGATGAGCAATGGGGTGGTGGATCGTGGCGGCAGCGAGCGTTCTCTCTTCTTTACGGCGGCGACCCCCTCAGCGTTGGTCAGGAGCCGAACGTTCCGTGGAAGCATTTCGACCAAGGCCTCAACAACCCCTGGCCGGCGATTCCCTACGTCTCACAGGACGTGAGCGAGCCGCAGGTCATGGATCTCTTGAACTTCGCGCGTGGGTATGACGTCCTTGAGCTAAAACAGGATCGGTCAACCGGCTTCATTCACGCAGATATTGCTGGTTCCGCGAGTCGCCTCTACCGCGCAGTTGAGGCAGCCATCCAGTTCGATGACTGCGAGCACTTCGTGCCAAATCCCTTGCCCGGCAGTTGCACTGCACCCACACCGGAAAGTCTCCCAGACCCAACTCAAGGCGACACGAATTTCATCCTGTGGAAAAAATACCATATCTCCCTCGCGCATGCGACTCGCGTGGTCACACTGCTCGCACAAGAGGTCGGCTACTACGAGTATGATGGCCAGCAGTTGATTGGCGAATGGCCTGGAGCGGCCGACGTTCTGGGCACCGAGAGTATTGTCTCTCACTCGATCGCACCTGACAACGCGAACTACTACCATATTGCGAAGGACGCGCCCTTCCTGCATCGCATTAGTAGCGTGCGCACACAGGGAAGCTACACGGCGCACGGCGAATACGAGCTACGCGATACCTTCTTCCCGCACTCAACTGCCGACTCGCAGGGCTTCGGCTCCACATTTCAGGAGCAAGGAAGAATTACGGGCGTAGCTCCGGCGCTTGATGCCGTGCGTGAGGAACTCCTTCTTGCAAATGCACTCCTCCAGGCCCATCCAGACCTTTCCTCCTGCTGCAATGTGCTACTCGCGGACTTTCCTACGGAACTCAACCTGATTTCGAGTGCGGTCGGCGATGACAGCCTCGCGCTTGAGTACCCCGTCAGCTCGCTCAATGGTGCGCAGCCAGGAGCTGATGTCACGACTGTCGGCCCCAAGGCCGTTATCGTCCACGCGCCCGCAGCAGATACTTCATGGGGAGGTCCCAACAACTCGATCGTTGCAGCGCGCATTCGCGGGAATCAAGTTCCGCAGGTCGACGTCACTGGATTTCTAACAGCGACGCTCTTTCTCTCGCCGAACGCAACGACTTTCGCCGGGTTCATCCTGGCAGATGCAACGAGCGCGTCCAACGGCACGGGACCCGGCACATCTGCTGATATCGTGGGACTGAAGCACCCCCTGAAGCGATGGCACTTCGGAATCCTGGCAACGCCTGTGGAAGAGAGCACGTTCGCACTTGCCCAAGGGACCGCGTCCTCCGGCGGCACAACGTATACATACTTGGGAGGTCCCTTCCCGAGTTCAACCTCAGTGTTTCGATCTGTTGGAGGCTCGCTCAACACCACCGCAGATCGGCTACTGAAGGTGGAGGAACAGAATCCGTCGCACCCGAAGTACGATGGGTTTGGGCTTCCCATCCGATGGGTGCCGCCAACCGATCCCGTGCTCGTTGGCGCACCGCCCGGCGTCTCGATCGTCTCCCAATACCTGGACAACGCGCAGACGGCCGCGAACGCAGCTGTCGCAGCAGTTAACGATGCCTTCCAGGCCCTCATCGCTCAGGAGCAGTCGGCCCTCACAGTGTCTGCGCAGGCCCAGAAGAGCGCTCAAGTCATTCAAGCGGCAGACAAGTCCTTGTGCGGGGACAACAATCCAAACTGCAACCTCGACCTGACCGAGATCGCCACACTCAACTCGTCTAACAAGAACCACGAGGTGTTGGACCTAGACTCCATTTGCCACTCAAAGGACCAAACGATCGACCTGGGCAAGCGACAACTCGCGTGCGCAGCCGAGAACGTGTTCAAGTCGTGTGATGGAATTGGAAAGCTCGGCAGCGAGGTGATCAAGGCGCTCGGGAGCAAGAGCGCGGCGTTTGACTCTTATGCAGGTGGAAGGCTGCAAAGCATCTATGGCGAACAGTACTTCGCGTACACGCATATGCAGCTCCAGCTCGAGCAGGTCTTTACGGCCTATCAGGCTGCAGAGGCTCACCGCGACGCGGCTCAGAAGGCACTGGACCTCTACAAAGGCCAGACCGTCTTCAATTGCTCGCCAATCGCAATGGCGAATGCCATTGGGAAGGGAGTTGGTGTAAGCACCGGTTTCGCCAACGCAAGCGTGTCCTTCAACGCTGGACCGCTCATCGATCAAATCGAGAAATGCGCAAATGGGATCGCGGGGCTCACAGTCGAAAACGCGAAGGCGGTTGAGGCCTTCGCGCAGACAGCCAATGAAATGGCGATTGAGGCACTTCAGGCAACAGACGCGGCCAAGCAACTCGCCCTCTCCGTCGCCTCGGGGAACGAGGCCATCGAGGGTGCCAAACTTGCTCGGCAGCAGGCCGAATCCGACCTCGCGATAGCGGCGAGCACGCAAATTACGGACACGAATCTCTATCGGCGATATCACAACTTCGACGTTTGGCGAGCGAACGCACTGATGGAGAGCGCGCGGCGGTATGCCGTCGCCGCTCGCCGAGCGATCGAAGCTCGCTTTGTCGTCGACCTCTCTAACATGAATAACAACGAGCCGTTTGTCGCAAGCCCGGCCACGTGGGCGGACCAGATCTACGAGTATGACCTGAGCGCCCCGGCGGCGGTTGGTCTGACGACGAGCACCGCCACATCCAATGGCGTCTATCCAAACGCTATTGTCGACTATGTGGGAAACCTGCAGAGGTTTGTGAAAGGGTATGCGGTGCAGCGACCCACCGCGACGACTCAGGGAGACTCGGACGTCATCTCCTTACCAGGACCGCTCGGAACGGCGCAGCAGGGCTCGTTGCCCCCCGGCGTCATCGATGATGCTGCTTACAAGTGGACCTACTTCTGCCCCGGAGATTCCGCCTGGCACACGCTTGCCGCTAACGGCAACGCAAATGGCGTCTGCGGTTCGGTGTCGCCTCCAACCCCGCCCACTCTCGCACGTCTCGGGTTTACGCTGGACCCGTGGGCGCGGCTCGACGGTACGATCTCGCTTGAACCCTACACGAAGCGCTTCAATGAACGATGGGGACGAATGGTCGTCAATCTCGTCGGCACCGGCGTCCTCGACTGCTCCAAAGCCTCCGATCCGCTGACCTGTTATTCGCAGGCGTTCATTCGTTACGACTTGACGCACACGGGGCCAGGTTGGCTTACGGACTTCGATCAGAATTGGCGAAGTCTCGGTGTTTCGGTGGGAACGGTGGAAGGTGCCAAGGCGCTTGCCGCAGAGGAGTGGTTGGACCCGCTTGCTAACGGTTGGGGCAAGCCATTCGTCACCGCGATCGCTCGTTCCGAGCTCACGGATCGGCCCTTCGGTGGAGGGTATGAAATCACGCTCCACCTTGGGCCCGAAGTGACACTGAGTCACATCGAAAGAGTGCAGTTGCTCATTGAGTCTTCCTACTGGGTGAAACAGCAATGAAGACCGCGAATTCCATTCTGGTGTCGTACGTCACAGTCGTTCTTCTTGGGTGCGGCGGTGATGACAATACGCCAGCTGGGCCTGCTGATGGCACGGCGCCGCAAGACTCCACCACGCTCGACACATCGCCCATCGACGCTGGTGTTGCCGACACACAGAAGGATGTGTTGGATGCGTCAACTGCCCCATCTCACCCAGCCAATTGGAGCATCATGGTCGGGCATGGCGTTCGCGCTTGTGGCTATGAGGTCGAGGTCGATGCCCCCTCGATGATTGGAGCAACGCCAATTAAGAAGGGCCTGTCGTATGTCAGCCTCTTCGCTGACGGCGGCGTTCAGTCGGTGACGCAGCTGAAGACGACGGGGCACCTCGCCGATTGCGACCTGGCAGAGGGCCCGGACACCATCGATCAATTCGTCAACGGTAACAGTTCGACTTCCTACCAAGTCACGGGCGCGGCAATGCGCGGACGCTTGGACACCAACACGCGCGCCTTCATCACGTTTGACTCCATGCTCACCGGTGGAGACGCGTGCCAGATCACCCAGGGACAACCGTGTTCGCCTGTTGCTGCTGGGTCGGTTGAGGTCGTCAATCGGTCTTTCGGTAAATTCTACGGCAATCGGATTCGGCCCAGCGACTTTGACGCTGGACTCGCGGCGGCCGATTCAGTGAGCTTTGCAGGAGCCAGCCAGTTTTTTGTCCTTGGCAGGCTTGAGAAAAACACTTTCGATTTTGACTACACGCAGGTGGGTGCGGTTGTCGCAAGTGCTCCGGCAGTGTTCCTCGCCTCCTACCGCGCGCCGGTCAATCAGAACGGGACAGTGACGGCGGATTGGGTCCGGGCATTTCCGACGACCACAGTCCCGAGCATCAAGCTCGGCAATCAGAACGACGAGCCCTTCTTTGGCCCCCACCTCGAGAATGGGACGGGTCAACTCATTCTGACAATTCCGTTTGCCAACACGCTGGACCTCGGCGTGCTCGGCAAGCTGAACGCTCCAAACAATTCATACGCGACAGCACTTGTAACTACCGACTATACGGGCAAACCGCTCCTAGGTGCGGCGTTCGCCAAGGGACCAGCTTCGCAAGGTAAGGTCTCGCGCGCACGCATCACCGACTTGAAAAACGGTACCTATCTGTACGTCGATACTGTCTGGGATACGATCGATCTTGGTAACAACGCCGTGGTCAACGCTACGAACGGTGGAGCTGACGTACTCGTCGCCGTGCTTGATGGTTCTGGAAAGGCACTCAAGTATTGGACCTATGGTGGCGCAGGCGACGACGAGGTGTTTGGAGCCATGGGCACGAACGCCCAAATTGTGGTGTGGGCGCACTCCACGGGTACTATTGATCTTGGCAACGGCGTGCTGAGCGGCCCCGGGATTTGGTACGCAGGGATCACGCCGTGAGGCGAGAGCTGCGCGGACCGATTGCGGGACTCACGCTCCTTGCGTTCGTCTCCAGCCTATTTCCGAGCCTCTCTCTCGCCGCAGATACCATCGCGAACGCACCGCAGCAGGCGACATCAACGCCACCGAATGCCACCAACCCGCCTGCCGCGGTCACTACCGCCACCAACAACTCAGCTTCGGTGGCCGAAGCGCCGGCTCCGATTTCCGTGCCGGAAAAACTCCAAGCGATTCAGTCTCTGCCCCTTGGCGGCGACAAATCGGGAGTAAGCAGCCAAGCCATCAGCGTTCCTCAGGGTGCCGGCAAGATAAACGGAATGGGCGAGAGTTTCTCCGCCCAGCTGTCGACTGGCATTGCGACCTACTCGGTTCCGTTCTCATTACCTGCTGCGCGTGGCGCTGCGCAGCCGAGTCTTGGACTCTCGTACAGCTCGTCGCTGGGTCATGGTCTAGCCGGCATCGGTTGGGACGTTGGCGTCCCGTCGATCTCGCGACAGACCGATCGTGGACTCCCGACCTATGACGACCCCACCAACGGCGGACCGTGGAAGCCCACGCAAGATCGATTTGTGTTTGCAGGTGGGCAAGAGCTGGTTCCGATTTGTCTCGTGGCCAACGACCTCACCTGCACGGGCGCGATCAACGGCGAGGTTATGCCGGCTTGGTCTGCCGGCTACATGTACTTCCGATCGCGCGTCGATGGCGCATTCGAGCGGTTCTTCTGGTCGCCCGATCACAAGACGTGGCGTGTTCAAGACAAGGGCGGAATCGCCATGGAGCTTGGCGTTCCGTTGAATGACGCCAACAACGTCGACGGACTGGAGCGGGATCCAACGATTCCCGATCACATCTTCCGCTGGAACTTGGTCCGACAGTACGACTCACAAGGAAACGCCAATCCCTCAAGCGGCGCGCCCAATCCGAGCAATCTGGTCGTCTATCAGTGGACTGGCGTCAACGGGATGGGTTACCTGCGAGATATCTTCGACACGCCGCCTGTCGGATCGAACGGCGACCTCACCAAATACGCGCACCATTCCCGCCTTGGCTACGAGTCGCGTCCGGATCCAACGACGAGCTATCACCGCGGCTATCGGGTGGACAACACGCTTCGACTGCAACACGTCGACGTGACTAGCACGACGATGGGCGCGAGCGGCGCCCGCGAGTTCGTGCGTCGGTATCACGTTGCGTACGACTCGACCTGGCATCCTTCGCTCTTGTCCACGGTTCAACTCGAGGGCCGGTGCAATGCTCCCATCCTCGAGGACAACAGCCAGAACATCATCTGCAACGACGCAGCGTGCTCTCCAGCCTGCGCAACGCTTCCACCGATCACGTTCAGCTATCAACACGTCGACGGGCGGGACGTGAACAACAAGCCACAAGCGCCCGATCTGCCAGGATTCGAGGCGTTCGACGAGCGACTGACGACGATGTCTGCGAGCCCCAAGCACTCGCTCGATGAGTCGCTGACGGATCTATTCGACATCAACTCGGACGGTCTGCCGGACGTGTTGGTGACGGCGCCTGGGCTCTACAAGGGCAATCACGCGGTCTTCTTCAATGGCGACTCGGGCAACGTGAACACGTTCTCCGGCGCGACGATGATGGCCGTCAACGGCGTACTCGGCGCGAACGCAACGGACATCTCGCTCGACAATCCGAACGTCTCTGAGCACGACGTGGATGGCGACGCGATCGTCAACCTTTTGCACATGCCGCTGCTCAAGCAGTACGCGGTGTACACACCTACACTGACGGCAGGGAATTGGTCGTGGGAGGGTCGTGTGATCGCGACCGCGTCTCAGCAGAGTCCTAAGATCAACTTCCAGCAGAACCGCGACAACATCAAAGTCATGGACGTCAACGGCGATGGCCTCGTCGATGTCGTCTACAACTCGGGGACCGAGCTGCAAACGTTTTTGGCGCTTGGACGCTATCCCGGCGGTGATGGCCAATACGGACACGCGGTTTGGACTGGCAAGAACGCCGCAACCATCTCCAACGATCCGCTGACCGCCTGCGTCCCATGGGCTGGCACGCCTGCGCGATTCAGCGACAGTGACGTACGGCTCGCGGACATGAACGGCGACGGCCTCGTCGACATCGTGCGCACGCGCAAAGGGGACCTGAAGTATTGGCCCGGGCGCGGAAACGGGTTTTGGGGAACGGGAGCGCTCGACGACTGCAAGGGCGGCTCGTTTGGGCAGAATCGCGAAATCGCGATGACGTCGCCGCCGATCTGGTTTGATCCGGACGACACGAAGGTTCGGCTCGACGACGTGAATGGTGACGGGCTGGACGACATGGTTCAGATCCGCTTCAACGCCGTCGACATCTGGATCAACGTCGATGGAACCTCGTGGACGAAGCGCCACGTAATGGCGGGAGCGCCGATCTCCTCGATCACCAATCGAGCGCGACTGGTAGACATGAACGGATCGGGCACGCGCGATGTGCTCTGGGGCGATGGGCTCAAATATCGCTTTGCAGATCTCGCAGGCGGAGTTCGCCCATGGGTGCTCACTCACGTCGATAACGGTCTCGGCAAGACTACCGATCTCGAGTACTCGACATCGACAGCGCACATGCTCGCGGCCGAAACTGCCGGCAATCCGTGGACGCGCAAGGCGCCGATGGTGTTGCACATCGTCACCAAGTCGACCGAGCACGACAATCTGAAGATCGTTGGTCGCCCCGAAGGCGACTACATCACTACCTACGAATATCGCGACCCCGTGTACGACGGCCGACAGCGCGAGTTCCGAGGCTTTGCGAGCGCCAAGGCGACCCGCATCGGCGACGGCAACAGTCCGCCCTCGAGCACCGAGAGCACGTTCTTGCTTGGCGACTGTAAGAACGAAGCCAATGCCAATCCTGATCCGTGCTCGCTGCCTGAGCGATGGCAAGACAATCCGCGAGAGGCACTCAAAGGACTTCCGGTTCTCAGCGAATCTTATGACCTGGCCGGCCCCTATCTCTCAACTACGCACCATACGTATCGGCTACGCCAACTCTATAGCGGCCTCGATGGTCGCGCCGTGCGCCACGCGTTCGAGCATCAGTCGGACTCTTATGCTTATGATACGGGACCATTCCAACCGGGTGTGTCCAACGCCACGCTGCCCGAGGTCGAGCTCGAGGCCAACCTCGGCACGGTGACTGCGGACACGAGCGGGACAGTCAAGGTGAGGTCTGCGAAACGTGCGCACCTTCGCGGGTCCACGGAGGTAGATGGCTTTGGAAACGCGACGAGCAAAATCTCCGAAGGCTGCGTCGATGGGTGCTCGCAGGTCGACGAAGTCATCACGAGTACGACGGCGCCTGCGCGGAGAAACGATGAGCCGACCGGCTGGCTCTGGCGCACCACGGAAAGCTACGTCACCGGGTCCTTGAGTGTTGCCAAGCGACATCACCAGTTCATCGAGTATGACGTCGCCGGCAATCCATCGAAGACAACGGCCGAGCTCACGGGCACGTTGGGGCTGCACCGCTTCCATGAGAGCAACAAGGCCGTCGCATCGACCCCAAGCTCCGCAAGCGGAGATGGCACCATCACGCTCGCTGAGAACACCTACGACGCTTATGGCAATCTCACGGATCAAACATCCCCGAATGGACGCTGCCGCGAAGTGGCCTACGACAACGTGTTTGCCCAGCTACCGACTTCCGAGACCGTTCATGTTGGCGCGCTCAACAACGGTTGTGGTTCCGTCGCGCTCACTGCGCAGGCTAGCTACGACCGTGGGCAAGGTCTCGTCACTGACGTGCTCGACCTTCACGACGAGCACACGCATGTCGACTACGACGGCTTCGGTCGCTTGCTCGACCTGTACAAGCCCGACCCGCTCGCCGCGACGAGTCTTAGCCCTTTGCCTTCGGTGAAGATCGAATACTTGCTGACGACGAACCCTACCGCGCAACCCTATTCGTTGCTCCACACGCAGACGCAGGATGGCAGCGATCCGAGCGTGAGTTCCTATCGGGACGCGTGGGCGTATGTGGATGGAATGGGTCGGACGATCCTCGCGCTCGATCAGGCGGACGCGCAGAACGGCGATGGCGGTGACTGGGTCATCGCTGGCCTCACGGAGTACGATCAGAAAGGCGCAGCCATGCGCGCGTACCTGCCGTGGTTCTATACGGGAAGCCCCCAGTCGGCTCTTGCCGCCTATGCCAACCAGTCGCCGCCCACCAAGTATCAGAGGCAGCGTTATGATGCTTTCGGTCGCCTCATCGAGACGTATGGACTCGATGGCGCGATCACCTTGCGCAATACGTATCACGCGCTCGGACAGGACGCGTCGGACGCGGCCGACCTCGCCGTGGGACCGCACGCCAATACACCAGCATCGGCGCTCAAAGATGGGCATGGGCGATCGCTGTCGATGACCGAGCGCATTCACGCGGGCAACGTCATCGAGCACCGCATTACCAGTACACAGTACCTACCCACGGGTGAGCCGACCGTGATTACGCGCACGCGCGGCAACGACAAAGTCGTGCGGTGGATGCGGTACGACTCGCTGGGGCGAATGGTGCTCAATGTCGAGCCCAACACGACCAAGAACTTCAACGCCGATCCATCGACAGACCCAAGTACGCTCGAGGCGTGGCGCTATGCGTATGATGACAACGGCGATCTGGTTGGTGTGAGCGACGCGCGCGGCTGCGGCGAGAACGTGGCCTACGATGCGGGTGGGCGCTTGCTCGCTGAGGACTACTCGCCATGCCTTGACTCACAAGCAGTCTATTCGGCGCCAGACTTGAGCTCGGGTGTTGGCACTGAAGTGCTCAATCACTACGACACGCTCGATTCCTCTACTCCCAATACCTTCCCAGTCGACAAGAACCTGATTCGCGGACGCATCGTGTCGGTGACCGATCGCGCGAGCAAGACGCTCACGCGCTACGACGGGCGAGGACGCACGACCGGCATCGCGCGAAGAGTCGCAGTTCCCGGCGCGCCCAACCCAGACCCTGCGCTGCGGTTTGCGCCGCGTTGGTACATGCAAGAAGCCACCTTCGATGGCGCGGATCGTCCAGTCGAGCAATCGTCGGGTGCGCAGGTTTCTGAGCTCCTCGGCGCCGGGCAGAAGTCCACGGTCACCACGGACTACACCAAGCGCGGCATCGTCAAGAGCGTGCAGTCTTCCTATGGGTCGCTCGTCGACCACGTGTTTCACGACGCCGATGGACTGCCCAATCAGATTCAATATGGCGACCTTGCGAAGACGACGACTGACTTCGGGCACGACGATCGGCGGCGACTGCAATCGGTGCAGACGACGCGCGGGCCTCCGAGCGATTGGACGTCTCCGCCCATCAATTACTCACCTGCGCCGCAATACGGACAACAACAGCCGACAGACTTTCAGCTCATTCTCGAGGACGCCGAGTTCCTCTACGACAATGTCGATAACCCCGTAGAGCTGCGCGACTGGCGCGCTCAGGGTGAGTGGCCGAGCGGAGCCAAGCCGGTCACGCGCAAGGTGCAATACGACGACCTCTACCGAGTATCGCAAGTCGACTATCAATACTCAAAAGGCGATGACAGCTGGACGGACCCGTTCGACAACGAAGACACGGGCTCCAACACGGACACACGGCGCGCGCCCCCGAGCCCGCACGTGTCCTTCGCCAAGCGCGCGCTGAAGGAGACGTTCGGGTACGACTGGCTTGGCAACACGACCAAGACTGGCGATGACGCGAACGGGTTCTATGACCGCTCGCTCGGTGACATCACCAACGACTCGACAAAGCCGTATCAACTGAAGTCGGCGACGAACGAGTCGACCAAATCCACGCGCGAGGGGCATCTCGATACCAGGTATGATGATGCAGGCAACCTCACGAGCATGGCGCTCACGCGCGCCGGGCCGTGTTTGCCGAACTCGTCGCACTGCAATCAGCGGTTCGCGTACGAGTGGGACGAAGTCGGGCGGCTCTCGCGAGCGCGTCGCTGGGACCAGCAGAATTCAGGCGTCGCGGCGGACCCGGTGCCGAACACGACGGCGAACGTGGAGCTGCGGTACGCCTACGACGGTGGTGACCAGCGCGTTCTGAAGACTGCAGTCGACGCGAACAACAACGAGCGGCACTCCGTCTACATCTTTGCGTCGCTCGAGCTGCGAAGGACGGAGTTCACGTCGGGAGACTACGTCGACGACAGGAACACCGAGGTCGCGTATCTGTTCGCGCACGGCGTTCGGATTGCGCGATTGCACTATTCGGATGAGAGCCTGCCGACGCTAACGAGCGGCAAGCTCCATGTGTTGCTCGAGCTACCGGACCATCTGGGGAGTAGCGCCATCGTGCTCGACCGCGAGACGGGCGAGCTCGTGGAGCGGAGCACGTACCTGGCGCAGGGAAGCGCGGATAGTGATTACCGCACGCAGCGGTGGGATTCGTTCAGGGAGGACTATCGGTTTACTGGCAAGGAAGAGGACGTCGAGGTCGGGCTCGAGTATTTCGGGGCGCGGTACTTTGCGCCGGGTCTCGACCGTTGGGTGAGCGCCGACCCGTTTGCCGTTCACTCACCAGGAGCAGCGGACCTAAATCCGTACGCGTATGTCCACGGCCGTTGGCTTGCGGCAATCGACCCGCTTGGATTGGAGGATGTCCCTGCTGGAGCGACAGATGTCCAACGGCATCCTGAGTCCAATTCGTTCTCGTATCGACCGAAGGACGCGCCAGATAACTACTACGAGATAGGAACCGTTGGGCCGACCAGCTACGGCTACTACGCGCCAGAACAGACGACGCCACCCCCAACGCACTCGCAGGATCATTCGCCGGTGGCGCAAGCGTGGCAAGGAACCGATCACCACGCGCAACAGGCGCAGGCCAACGATCAGAATACTGATATGATCGGAGCAACGGTCATCAACCCGCTTGCGACCATCTGGCTAGCCGCATATGTCTACTGGCACGGCGGAAATCTAGGTAGCTCGGTCCTTGGCAACTCATCCACGGGAAGGCTCGACCCGGCGGCGGTTGACGACGCACACAAGGTTGTCGCCAATGCGAATGCGACTTGGGCCCTTGCGTCAGCCAGAGGGGGAGGAGCGGAGGGCGAAGCAAATCCATCGGTAGTCAAGCCACAAGCCTACAGCGTCGTGTTCCAAACCAAACTCGACCCTTCGGTGTTTGGCCGTAGTCGACCTGTGCAGGCGAATCGGGCAAACGCCGCATTGGACGTCGCGCTCAAGAAGGATCCTGACTTCGCCGAATCTCTCGAAGCGCTGATTCCGGGTGCATCCACCGCAGTGTCATCAAAGGGGGGTCGTACAACGCCGCCCGAGCATCGGTGGCATCACGAACGCGAGCCTGGCGTCATGGAGCTTGTTCCGGCATATCAACACTCGCCAGGCTCGGAGTTCTGGAGAGCGTTGCATCCAGATGGTCGAGGTGGTTACTCCCTATGGGCGATTCCGAACGGCGCCCCAAAGAATCGAAGGTAAGGCGACACGTGGGCGAAGTCGAACGATACGCTGGAAAGCCACTACTGCGCATTCTCGAGTGCTACGTACTTCACGCCATTGGCGAGCTGGACGTTGATACCCAAGAGAAGTTGGCGGCGCTTTCGCCGAAACTCGGCGAGGTGTATGGGCGAACGGGCGACTGGGTTGCCATCGTCTCCAGTGAGCTCAGTCTTCCGGACGATCTACCTACGCTGATCGTGGATTCTTGGCATCAAAACCAAAGAATCGCGCGGGAGCATCATGTTTCGCTGACCCCACAGCGATTTGCTGAGATGTTCGTGGATGACAATCTGATGGCCCCCCTGCACCCCTGAATTGATCGGAGCAAACCAAAGGGCCGACGCGGCACTCGAATGAAGTCGAGGCCGATCCGTGACGATCTCACCGTCGGTCGTACGAACGGTGATCGGTGGCTTTGGCTCCACGAGTTCCGCGACGTCTTCGAGCACTTCGTCGATCTTCATCGGGCAGCAGGTAGAGCCCAATCAAGAGGGCGAAATGAGTGCATCCGCGGCTCGCCCTTGCGCTTGATCAACACGCCTTGGGCGGCGCGATCCCCTCTTCGCGCACGTCCGTGAAATGGCGGCAAGCTGCCTTTGCGTGATGCGATCGATGGACTCGGTTCGTCCACTATGACTCTGGGGCCATTCTGGGGCCACGGACTATCCAAACTCTACAAGGCCACCAAGCTTGACGGTAATCCGAGGCACTATAAACTAGGCAAATCCGAAACCCATAAGGCCAGCAAGCACTCGACACCCTCCTCATAACCCGAAGGTCGTAGGTTCAAATCCTACCCGCGCAACTAACGTCGAACGCAACCCTCGGGGAAACCTGGGGGTTTTGCTCTTTGTGGTCCGGAACCTGGTCCACAGCGCCTGCGGCAGGGAGGGGAAGGGCGCCCCGATCGCGCCGTCGTTCATCGCGCATCTGCTGACGAAGAAGTTCCGGTGGGGAATGCCGTTCCACCGCGTCGCGCTCGAGCTCGCATCCGAGGGCGTTGCTCTCGACGAGGAGCGGCAAGAGCTTTTCGTGGATGGGGATCATCCGCAGGTGCGCGTCCTCTCGACTGCGCTTCACTTCGGCATCCTTCCGCCGAGCGCGAGGGCTGCGAAGAACGGCGGAAAGCATTGCCACCCTGAACGTCGAGATCGGCCCGGCGCGCCTCCTTTTCGAGCTGCCTCTTGTCGTCATCGTGATGCAGCCGGAACGTGGACAGCATCTTCTCGATCTTGCAACGGTAGTACCGGGAGCTGCTCCCAGCAGCGTCGACCATCCGGTGACGTTCTCCTTGGCGAAGAAGGCCGCCGCACGGCTCAGATGGGTGCGAATGCTTCGGCCGCTGCCGTCTCGACTACTCCGCGGAACCAGCGGTGCGCGGCATCGCGCGAGAGCTGCTCGTTCCACGCGAGCGAGAACGTGAATGGCGAGACGCGTACCGGCAGGTCGCGCA
>ENA-OFCI01000886-OFCI01000886.1-metagenomes-genome-assembly--contig:-NODE-886-length-15599-cov-26.177239_pt1 | contig 15599 bp, 15 predicted proteins | sample MGYA00153391_OFCI01 | MGnify analysis MGYA00153391
GGCGTTCCAGAAATCGAGGCATTCCTCAGTCATCTCGCCGTTGAAGGCAACGTCTCCGCTTCCACCCAAAATCAAGCCCTGAGCGCCTTACTCTTCCTCTACAAACATGTCCTAAAGCAAGAATTAGACGATCGCATTGATGCAATCAGGGCCAAGCGACCCACCTACCTACCCACCGTCCTCACCCCGGAAGAAGTGCGATCGATCATCACCCACATGTCCGGCATCCACCGACTTCTGATCCAAATCCTCTACGGTAGCGGTCTCAGACAAACAGAATGCTTACAACTCCGCATCAAAGACCTAGATTTCCAGCAATCACAAATTATGGTCCGATCGGGCAAAGGCGGCAAAGATCGCATTACCCCGATGCCCAGAAAAGTCATCGAACCCTTACAAGAACGTCTTCAAACCGTCTAGCGAATTCATCAGCAAGACCTAGAGCGAGAGGCCGGAAGAGTCCCACTACCCTTCGCCTTAGCGAAAAAATATCCTAATGCCGTTGACTTCCAGTCGGTCAGAGACCATCGTGAATGGGGCTGGCAATTTGCATTCCCATCCAGCAACCTCAAAAAAGACTCAAGCACGACTTTTGCCTATCGTCATTCACTTCATGAAAGCGGACTCCAAAAAGCACTCAAACAAGCAACCCGAACCGCCCATCTCACCAAACGCATCGGCTGCCACACCTTCGCCACTCACCTCCTCCAAAACGGATACGACATCCGCACCGTCCAAGAACTCCTCGGGCACGCCCCCTCGACGTATGAATTCTCCAAACCCCCTCAACATCGCTTAAAATGAATCCTAAGAACCGCTAGTACTAGCCTCTCGAAAAGAATCGCCTTTCCCTACCGCTTCCCAATGACCCGTACTAGCATAGCCTTGTGTAGATAGACACGATCGGTAGAAAATAAATGACAAACCGACGAAAACAAATAGAAAACTTGATGATTTGGTCCTGTGTCGGGATGGCCTATTTCAACGCAATCTCTACACTAAACTTAGATCCTACGATCAGTGTCGTGAGCGCCGCACTCCCGATCGCCCTCTTTGTCGGATGGAATGCCCGATCACGACCGTCGAATAATCAGCGACCCGATGACCAACGACTGGATAAACCATGACCCTTTTTTCTCATTTGTCTTCTCAACCACAGGTCTCTGGACAAACAGTTATGCCTGTCAAAAGCCTTGCGACTAAAGAGAAGCTTGGACTAGAAACCGTGACGATCGATGTGGAAGGCATGATGTGTGCGGGCTGTGTCAGCGCTGTATCGCGAACCTTAAAAAAACAGTCCGGAGTCTGTGATGCCGTGGTCAATCTCATAACCGAAGTAGCCACAGTTAAAGCCGAGTCATGGGTCGATGGAGAAGCGCTCGCTCAAGCCCTGACCCAGGCTGGGTTCCCTAGCACCCATCGACCCATTCTCCAGGGCAAACGTCGCACCGAACAACTCGCCGAACTCAACGATCGCCGCGCCGCCCAAGCCTCTACGCAAAAACAAAAACTCGCGATCGCCCTATTCCTGGTAGTGCTATCGAGTGCGGGACACATTGGACATGCGATCGGACATCCGCTGCCCGGATTGGGGAATGACGAGTTTCATGCAGTGCTAGCGGGGTTGGCACTCTTTGGTCCAGGGCGAGAAATATTGGTGGAGGGCATGAAGGGATTGGCGCGAAATTCACCCAACATGAATACGTTAATTGCCTTGGGTTCGCTGTTGGCCTTTGGCAGTAGTGTAGTAGCGTTGCTCAATCCAGCGATCGGATGGGAATGTTTTTTTGATGAACCCGTCATGTTGATCGGGTTTATTTTGCTAGGCCGCGCCCTCGAACAATGGGCCAAACGCGAAGCCTTCTCCTCGTTCCAAGCCCTCCTTGCCCTCCAGCCCAAAACCGCCCACCTCGTCAGTAAGACCCAAACCGAGTCCAGCGTCCTCAGTAACATCGACATTCCCGTCGAACACCTCCGCCAGGGCGAATGGGTTCAGATCCTTCCCGGTGAACAGGTTCCTATTGATGGCGTAGTGCTCAGTGGAACCAGCGCCGTGGACGAATCCATGCTGACCGGCGAAGCCCTTCCCCGACAGAAATACAAAGGCGATCGCCTCAGCGCAGGAACCCTAAACCGATCGGGCGTGCTGACCGTCGAAGTCACTCAAGTAGGCACAGAAACCAACTTAGCCAAAATCATTCAATTTGTCGAAGACGCTCAGACTCGGCGCGCTCCGGTGCAGCAATTGGCCGACACGATCGCGGGCTATTTTACCTACGGAGTGCTAGCGCTATCGGTGCTCACGTTTTTGGGCTGGTATGGCTTTGGGCAGGAACTCTTAGTGCGGTCGGCCAATGCGATCGCCTCGGCCCACAGTCTGTCTGCCCATAGCATGGCCTCTCACGGCACCCTCTCCCATGGCATGATGCCCCAGCCCTCACCCTTGTTGCTGAGTCTCAAGCTGGCGATTTCGTTGATGGTGGTGGCCTGTCCTTGCGCATTAGGACTCGCCACACCGACTGCCTTAATTGTGGGTTCTAGTTTAGGGGCGCAGAGGGGATTGCTGATTCGCGGTGGGGACGTGCTGCAACAGGTGGCCAACCTCGACACCATCGTCTTTGATAAAACCGGAACGCTAACCCTAGGACATCCAACAGTAATGGATGTAATTCCGGTAGACGATGAAGGCGTTCTGCTCCAACTCGCGGCAACGGCTGAACTCGGAACCCATCATCCCTTGGCAACTGCTATTCTCCAGGCGGCCCAAGACCAGTCGATCGACCCGATGGCAAACCAGGACAGCCAGACGATTCCCGGCTGCGGCGTCAGCACCCAAACGGCCCTCGGCACCATTCGTCTCGGCACCTTGAACTGGCTAAGGGATTGCGGCATCACGGTTCCCACTGAATCTATCCAGCAAGCCGATGAGTTTGCCCACTTTGGCAAAACGGTGGTCTTTCTAGCCCTGAATAGTCACTACCGAGGGCTGCTAACGATCAGCGATACGATGCGGCCTGACGTAACAGAAACGGTGTTGAAGCTCCAGCAGCAAGGTTTCCAGGTCAAACTCCTGACAGGCGATCGGCTCGCCACCGCCCAAGCCCTCGCCCAACAAGCCGGAATCCCCCGCGAACACGTCATTGCCGATGTCCTTCCCACCCAAAAAGCCGAGGCGATCGCCCATCTCCAGGCCCAAGGCTATCACGTCGCCATGGTCGGTGATGGCATTAATGACACCCCAGCTCTTGCTCAAGCGGACGTTGGCATTGCGATGAAGGGTGGTACTGAAGTCGCGTCTGAAACGGCGGGGATTGTGTTGATGCGCGATCGGATTTCTGACGTATTGCTGGCCTTTGACCTGAGTCGAGCCACCTTGAGTACCATTTACATCAATCTAGCCTGGGCATTTGCCTATAATCTGTTAGCATTGCCTATTGCAGCCGGAATTTTGCTTCCTACGTTTAATTTTGTGCTGACGCCCGGTCAAGCGGGTATTTTAATGGCAGTGAGTTCAATCACGGTTATTGGAAACTCTATCTTGTTGCGGTGGCGCACGAATCCTGGGAAGATCATCCTTAGGGATCTGTAATCGACTCCAAAAACTTGTTATCTAATGGAACTATCAGGCAGTTAACCTTGGATACTTCATTTGTCATGCCTTCAGAACCGCACCACAATCACATGCTCATTATTGAGGATGATAAAGGCCGTCGAGAATTTGATTTGGATGCTCCAGTCTATTCGATCGGGCGGGATCCGAGATGCGATATTCGGCTTGTGTCCCAGTTTGTGTCGCGCCGTCATGCAACCTTGGTGCAGTTGCCCAAGGAAGATGGGTCGTACTACTATCGGATTGTCGATGGCAACTTACGCGGACAGGCCAGTGCCAATGGGATGATCGTAAATGGCCGAAAGCTTCTGTCCCACAACCTATTCAATGCCGATGAGGTCATTTTTGGACCAAATGTTCGGGCGATTTATTACTGGCTCCGACGCGATGCGATTCAGACGGTGCCGCCGGACGAGTTTGACATTACGCTCATTAGTCCCGGCATGATCGGCGATCCCGAAGATTTTAATGACGACCTTAGTGAAGAAGATGCTGAAGATCTGGGAGACACTGCCAGTACGGAACGGCTAGTAGACTAGAAATTCCCCAGCCTCGATCGCTGGAGGAATCTCAAGGCCCCAAGTCGCTCTACTGTCGGGCGAGTATTTTTTACGGCTCCTCTCCGGCGTAGCTTTCGATCAGTTGCCATTGGGTGGCGGTTTCGATCGCTGTTTTGATCTGTCCAAACATCGTGGCACAGTGATTAATGGCTTTGAGTGGAAGTTCTTCGTTTTTGACCACGAGTTTAATTTGGACTTTTTCAGGGGTGGCCGTCGTGCGATCGATCAAGATTTCGACGGTGACGAGTTTTGGGAACGGCACTCCGCCTGGAACTTCCCGCGCCATCACATATTCCGCCGTGTCGTAGATCATATTTAGATTGCAGCTTTGAAGCACTGTGCTCAAGCTAGGATGCAGCTCTTCCACTGAAATGCCCAGGGTAAAGAGCGCCAGATACCGTGCCATAGCGACCTCGTCAAACAAACATTCGTCTTCACTGTACCAGCGATACGACACCACTAACATCTGGGTATAGTCATAAAGCTTACCGAGTTGCGATATCGCAGTATCTTATAGGTCTTTGACCGAACTCAATGAAGTAGCGCGTCGCAGGAGCAGAACGGTAATGGGACAGGGACAGCTAATTGTATTGGAAGGCGGCGAAGGGTCTGGGAAAACAACTCAGCTTCAGCGGTTGGAGGCGGTACTAACACCGATCGTAAAGACTTTAGGCTTTAGCGGGCTACGATCGACCCGTGAACCGGGCGGGAGTCTTCTGTGCCAGAAAATTCGTCAGGTGCTCCTCATGCCCGACCAAGACGAAGCGATGCAAGACCGCGCTGAACTCCTGCTCTATGCCGCCGATCGTGCCCAGCATGTAGAGGGCTGGATACGTCCCTGGCTGGCAGACGGCAATCTTGTGCTCTGCGATCGCTACACGGCCTCGACGGTGGCGTACCAAGGCTATGGGCGAGGGTTGGACTTAGGTTTGATTGATGAACTGAATGCGCTGGCGACCCAGGGGTTGGCCCCTGATCTGACCTTGTGGTTAGATTTGGATCCGGAGATTGGGATGGCTCGGGCGATCGATCGAGGCACGCGCGATCGACTGGAGCAGGCGGATTTGGCATTTCACCAACGGGTCCGATCGGGATTTGCGGCGATGCATCAATCTGCGCAGATCCCGAAGACGTTTATTCGCATTGAGGCAGACGGGCCGATGGATGGGGTTGAACAAGCTATTCGGTCAGTGGTGTTGAAATCGCTGGGTTGCAACACTGCTGAAGAGGGTTTAGGTTAAGCCGTTGCTTTAGGCTTCATGTAGACGATCGCCGATCGCCAAATAATCGTGGGTTGATCGTAGTGGTCTAGAAGGCAGATGCAGGTGGGATCTTGCCAACGGACTTTTCCGGTAAGCAAGTCGCCTGTAATTAGTTTAAATTCGACTTCGCCGCCGTCTTTGATCAAGGTTTGGACTTGGCGAACGTGAGGTAATCCGGTTTCTAGTTCAGTCATAATTTATTTTGTGCGCAAAGGCGGCGGGTGCGGTTCCTAAGTTTACCGTGTATGTATGACATTCAATTAGTGAACTATGGATACGATCGAAGACCAAAGCTCCTAGTTGTGGCTGTTAAGTTGGGTGTGCGATTGGCACCGATCGACTTCACAACTTTTTGGCCATTTTGTTCTAGAACAACACTGGGCGATCGACCCGTACGAATCTCTCGAACAATCACCCGTCCGCTAGACAATCGATCGCCTGTATTTACATAGTGCGCACTGGTTTCTTCAGGCGCTTTCGCAATCGCCATCACCCGATCGCCCACCTGCACAACGCCTGTGATTTCTACCTGATCAGCGAGGGCCGTTGGAGAAATCACCGGAAGGGATTCGATTGGGACGGGGGCGGCAAGGGGTGGGAGGGTGTTTGGGACAGGGACGGTAGGCAGATTACTGGAGGCGGTGGGGCGTCCGATCGATCGCAGTCGGGGAATTTGTGGCACGGTGGGTTTCTGCGATCGGAGCGCTGACGTAGCAGCGGACTTGGCGGAGGGCTTAGACCAAATAGGAACCGTTTGACGGGACTTAGGCGTGCCAAATTGCGTTAAAGCTGGGGGCTGTAGCTCAGTCGCTAACGACGCAGCAAAGGGATCGCGTCCGAGATTGGGCATCACCTTCTGCGTCCGATCGTCGGGTCTTGTCGTCTGCATGAGACCTTTGACAGGAACGGTTGCCAGGGGTGGGATTTTTGCGTCGCTTGTGACCGGGTTTCCGATCGCAACTTCTGAAATAATGGGCTTTGGAAAGTCTTGCGGTGTGGGGTTCCTTAGGGCATTTTCGGCGGCTGGATAGCCCGATGCGATCGAGGGAGCTTGAGCTTGCCGACTGGGAAAGCAGCCTGTCAAAGCCACCAGGGTTAGGGCCATAACAGCCGATCGGACGTGCTGAGGTTGGGTGCCTAGATTGCCTAAGTTAGGGTTTGACGATTGGTGTGCCGCAGATTTCATAAATTTTTACGCTTAATTCCCAGTAGATTTTGCTCACATGTACTACACAAGATACTCGCGAGTTGAAGAAATACACGACTATATTGAAAATTAGATTAAATATCAACATTCCCCACCCTGGATTTCTTCCAAAGAGCAAGGAATTCTGAATTGCTTAAAAGCCTTTAAAATTCACCTTAAAATTCACCAAAGACCTCAACCATTGCATCGTAATCTGCGTCGCTAAAGCAAACAAAACTGATCCCATCTATTGAATGTTCAATCTGTAAAAACTTCAGCACAGTGGCGATCGCGATTCGGGCCGCTTGATCAATAGGATATCCATACACTCCGCAGCTAATGGCCGGGAATGCAATCGTCTGCACTTGATGCTGGACCGCCAGTTTCAAAGATTCTTCGTAGCAGGACGCTAGCTGTTCGGGTTCGCCAGAGTGGCCGCCGGTCCAGATGGGACCCACGGTATGGATGATCCAGGTGGCGGGGAGGCGGAAGCCCGGTGTAATTTTGGCTTGCCCGATCGCACATCCACCGATCGATCGGCAACGCTCTAGAAGTTCGGGTCCAGCCGCAAGATGAATCGCCCCATCAACCCCGCCGCCACCCAAGAGAGAAGGTTGAGCGGCATTGACAATAGCATCCACGCCGAGTTTGGTAATATCGCCTTGGAGAATCCCAATTTTTTCAGTAGACATGGTTTATTGACTGAGCATGGGAGGTTGGGGGACTTTCGGGTTTGTAATGTCGATCGTTTTAATCGGCTGATTTAAACTGGATAATGGAGGATTGATGGCCGCTGTGTTTCCAACGATCATCGTTACAATGCGATCGGGCTGAAGATTCTTGTTTGCGGCGCGTTGGATATCTTCTATGCTAATGGCTGCAACGGCTTTTTGATATTGGAACAGGTAGTCTTTTGGATATCCAAAGTATTCATACTTCAACAGACGACCTAGGACTTTCTCTGGTGAATCAAAATTGAAAATAAAGGAGTTCTCAACTGAGTCTTTAGCCCGTTTCAATTCTTGGGCGCTGACGGGTTCAGTCCGAATTCGATCGATTTCTGCACGGACGCTTTTAATGAATGGCACCGTACTTTCTGATTTAGTATCGCCGCCTGCTACGAAAATACCGGGGTAGTCGAACTGTGGACCCCAAGCCGCGTAGACGCTGTAAGCCAATCCCTGACGTGATCGAACTTCATTGAACAACCGTCCGCCGAAGCCACTCAAAATCTCATTCATTACGGACAAGGCTGGATAGTCTTTATCCCTCACCTGACCGCCTAAATGTCCCATTTGAATAGAACTTTGGGTTAGATCAGATTTGTTTGCGATATAGATGCCTGGGTTTTTTGGGGCTGGGACAACACTTTTTGAGATTGAACGAGCCGAGAGGGGAGTCGGTTTCCAGTTTGCAAATCGAGCTTCGATCGCACTTCGCATCTCACGAGGATTAATATCTCCAGTAATGCCAAGAATGAAGTTCTCAGGGCGGAAAGCCGTTTGGTAAAACTGGCGAATATCGGATTGTTTAATAGCGTCGATCGTGGCGTATTCTACAGTGCGTGCATAGGGGCTGGCCTCACTATAAATGAGTTTGCGAAACTCGCGGCCCAGAATGCTATTGGCTTGATCGTTGCGTCGTGCGATGCCGCCTCGGGCTTGGAATTTGGCGAGGTCAATTTTATCTTGAGGCAGGACAGGGCTTTGGACCACTTCACTAAAGAGATCAAACACCGTGGGCAAATCTTCCGTCAAGCTGCTGAAACTGGCGCTCCCTGAGTTAACACCGACACCGGATTCGATCGAGGCGGCTTTTTGTTCGAGCAGTTCATTCAGGACATTGGCCGAATGCTGAGTGGTGCCGCCCGATCGCATGACGCTTCCGGTGATGCTGGCGAGTCCAGTTTGGGTTCCTGGTTCATCGCGGCTTCCGGTTTTGACGAGCAGCGTGCCTTCGACCAAGGGCAATTCATGATTTTCCATTAAGAAAACCTTCATGCCATTGTTAAGCGTGAACTGCTCGTAGGGCGGCAGTTTTAGCGTGGGGAGTGGGGCAAATTGGAGTTCGTTGTAGGGTTTGGGTGAGGCGGCGATCGCAGGACGCATGGCCAGAAATAGCAGCAGCGCCGGAAGGACCACTAAGCAAAAAACGACCGTGATCACTTTTGTCCGGTTGAGGTGAGTGCGGTTGGCACGGGCGTTAGGCATGGCAAGTACAGATCCCAAGCAAAATGATTGCTTTTATTTTAGCGCTGAACCTTGAGCAATCACTCCCATAACTCGGAATATGCATTCCGGACAATCTACAGACGATCGCAATACTGCCTTCGTTCCTACGATCGTCATCCATTCTCCGGGTCGATTTCAAAATGCCTGTAGAGATAGAAAGCGTGTTCCCCGAGCGTACGCATTTTCATAAACCCTGAACTCTACAGAATATCGTCTGAAATGGATAACTATGAACCTGACCCAACTGACTACTTTCGTTGCGCTATCCGCCTGTGCTATTACAGAAAACCCAATCGTCGCCACTGCAAATGTGATTCCTACACCCGAATCAGTTGCTGAAATTCAAATCCCAAACTCTATAATTCAGCTCGAAAATGCCACGATCCAATCAATCGCTCAGCCTGAAACGCTATCTCAGACGCCCGAAGTTCTAACGTCCGCAACCGTGATTACGGCAAATGCGGCTCCTGTCAAGTCGATCGCCACGCCCATAGAACCTGCTGTTGAACTTGCGATGAGCGATCGGGATGCTGTGCGTGTTGCTGACAGTCGTGTTGCTGACAGTCGTGCCAGTTACATACCGATCACGCCTCGCATTGAAGTGGGAACCCAAGGTATTCCGCCGATTACTGACCTGCCCGATCGCATTTCGCTTCCGCCGGAGTCTTTGCTGCCCGCCAACTTCCAGAATCCGATCGTTCTAGGACAAGCGATGGACAGCAGGATTACTACGGCCTCACCTATCACCGACCGAATGGCGGATCCCGTTTGGTCTCGCCGCATGGAAGACCTCAAAGCTCACCAAGACGCCTATTCCGAAAGCCTGATCGCCTGGTCCGGACGCGTCACACAATGTATGAACGAAAAGCCCAGATTATACATTCTACAACCGAATGGCAAGAAGCCTCCAATACAGCTTCCAATGTATTTCGATGGCAAAGAAGGCACGATCGTCCAGAACAAAGATGGCGTTTCAGTCTGCGGAATGTAGGACCGGAATGTAGAACCGGGAGAGGGCGTCTGAAAAGTCTGATGCTCTCTTGCTGTTTTTCACTTATTTCAGAAGATTTGCAGGGAATCCGGGGACGCTAAGCCGATCGGAGCGATTGAATCTCTGCAATAGATAATCCGGTGGTCGCTGCGATCGTTTCATCATCTAGCACCGCTAGTAATCGCTGTGCAATTTCAACCTTCTCGTCTTGTCGGCCTTCTTGTCGGCCTTCTTTAAGTCCTTTTCTGACTCCTATCTCAACTGCTTTCGTAATCACACCTCGCTGATCTTGAAGATAGATTTGTTGTTTTTCTAGTTCTTCTAATTCCTCTCGATTCAAGGTTGACTGCTGAGCAATCTGAAAGGCTTGTTGAAGGGCGGGGATGGTCTCCATTGAGTTTGGAATGACCGCGAGACTGGGTGCATTCTTTAAAAAGTACAGCCATTTGTCTGCTAGGCTAACACTCTGATCAATAGACAGCGTGAATTTAGGTAACTCAGCAAAAATAAGTTCAATGTCACAGACTGGATAGTCTACTAAGGTTCGACGTTCTTTTAAGACAAATCGCGAAATGACGTCTGAAAATTCTGGAAACATCTCAAAGTCTGTAATCGTTAGTGCGATCACTGGATTTAGGGTGGTGTAGTGCATTCCTGCATCTGCTTGAATGGCATAGCCTTTGGCGGCATTGTACAGAATACGCTTCTCAAATCCTGAAACGTTCAGCACCTGCATCTCAATGATTACTGTTTCACCTGTACAGAGTTTCGCACGGACGTCTAAATAGCTCGCTTTTATTCCGACAATTTTGGGAGGTTGGTAGGGATTTAGGATTTCGAGGTCCTGAACGATCGCCTCACCGTTATAAATCAAGCTATTCAGGAAACTAATCAAAATGCCATGGCTTTGATCAGAACCAAAGATTTTCTTAAATGCGAAATCTGTTTTTGGGTCGATGAAACGCATGATTTAACCTTAATTATTGTCCATTACATGGGTCAACTTCTGGGCGATCGCACCGATCCAGCTTTCGTCCAGTTGGGTATAGCTACGCGGGGCATTGGCTCCCAAAATCAGGACACCTTTTTTTCCGATCGGCTGGCAAATAATCCCTTGAATATTTTCAGGCAAATACCCAAATTCAATCTTGCCGGGATACTTACTCGTATCGACTAGGTAAACGGCTTTGTGATTGCTCAAAATTCGACTGACGATCGCCCCAGGAACCACGTCTAACGCACCCTCCGGCAAAATCCCGCGCCGCAACACGGTCTTCCCATCCCAATACAGGAGCACCGCCTGAGTTACCGTGTTGTTCAATAAACTATGGGACGCCCAGGCTAGCTCGGTGCGACAGGATGCAGGCAGACTAGTGTCTAGATAAAACTGCTCTTTGCCCAACAGTTCAACGCTGCCTGGAATCTTAGGCTGAATGCGGTCCCATAACAACCCCACCAAAATCAACAGGGCGCTGATAATCACCCCCACGGCATCCGATCGCGATTGCGTTTCGGTCAAGTCCGTGGTTACCATTCGGTTTGCAAATAGTAAAATGCCCGATAGCATTCCAGCGGCGACTGGCAATTGTCGAATGACTTGATTCTGATCGGGCTTTGCCATAACCTATGTTCCAGTTGAAGTTTCTGTTTGCAAATATTTTACGAGCGCCCATTCATGATGCCACGTTTCCCTCGATCGATCTCGGCCATCGTGCTATTCCTTGGACTGGTGCCTGCTTTGACCCTAGTTATGGGAGGCGTGGTGGGATTTGGAGCGGCAAGGCCGGAGATAATGAAAGAGATGATGCTCCCTGATGCGGTAGGGGTAACGACGCTGCAAAACACGCCATGGGAGGCGTTGCAGGGCGACGGGGACCCCCAAGCCGAGGCGATCGTCCGGCGCTACCTAGAGACGCTCAAATCTCAGGGATTGGATGTGAACAAACAGGGCGTCTGGATGCAATCGGGGGCGTCGATGTTGGTGAATCATCAAGGCACGACGCCCCTTTCAGTAGCCTCTCTTACGAAAGTTGCCACGTCGCTCGCCGCGCTCGAAACTTGGGGTGCGGCGCACCAGTTTGACACCTTGGTTTATGCGACAGGTCCGATTCAGAATGGGGTGTTGCAGGGAAACTTGGTGATTCAGGGGAGCGGCGATCCGATGTTTGTATGGGAGGAGGCGATCGCACTGGGAAATACGCTAAACACCTTGGGCATTCAGCAAGTTACGGGCGAACTGGTTATTACTGGGAACTTCTTTATGAATTTTGATTTTGACCCGATGAAGTCAGGCGAATTTCTAAAACAAGCCTTGAATTCAAAGGCTTGGTCGGGTGAGCTTTCAGAACAGTACGCTCAGCTCAAACCTCGGCCCAATAAGCCGACAGTAATCGTTAACGGTAACGTCAGAGCGATCGAAAATTTAGATCTCAATGCAATGAATGCAAAAGTCATTATTAAGCATCAGTCACTGCCGCTGATGCATCTGATCAAAAGACTGAATGTATACAGCAATAACATCATGGCTGAATCACTGTCGCGATCGATCGGCGGACCCCAAATCACCGCCCAAAGAGCCGCGAGTGCCGCAGGCATTTCCGCCCAAGAAATCTCCCTCGTCAATGGTTCTGGTCTCGGCGTCGAAAACCGCATCTCGCCTCATGCTGTCTCCCAGATGTTTAGCGCGATCGCCCGTCATGCGGAGCGCAATGGCTTTACGGTGTCTGACCTGTTTCCCATTTCGGGCACGGATGTTGGCACCTTAATCGATCGCCGTATTCCTAAACATGCTGTGATCAAAACGGGCACCTTAAATGAAGTCTGTGCGCTTTCAGGCATATTGCCAACCCGCGATCGAGGACTAGTGTGGTTTTCAGTGGTCAATTACGGCAGCCAAATCGAAGGGTTTCGCCGCCAGCAAGATCTCCTGCTGCAACAGCTCCAAGCCTACTGGGGAACGCCAAAGAATCGGGCTTTCAGCATTACCCCCACGCCCAAGGTCAACATGCCGCAAAGTGAACTCGGTGCAACCCGTCGAAATCAGGTGCTTTGAGACGGAAGATCGTGCAAGGGGGGCTGACTCCCTAAATCCCAAGAACCTGGAGGGCTTACCTCACGATAGGCGGTTCCTATCAATAGAAATGCGCTCCAGTAAATATAAGATAGCTTCTCAATATTATCACTGAACGATGCGAAGACAACAACTATTAGGACTTTAAGAGCAACATGAGCAATGGGATTTGATTTAGCCTTTAATGACAGTTTAATTAGACTCCATACGACTGGAGTGAAAAACAAACAAAAGCCCATCAATCCTTGCGTGAACAACAGTCCAATCCAAGTATGGTGGGATCCGATCGGCATATGTTTTAAAAAGTCGGGGCCTTGTATTTGTTTCCCATGTCCAAAAATGGGTGAATCTGTCCAGCGATCGAATGCGACACGTTCGAGTTCACCTCGTAATTGGGACGAGCTTTTACGGGCCGATTTAACACCACCAAAAAACTCTTGAAAGCGATCGAGCAGAAACGTTGATCCGAGTCCTCCCAGGAAACAACTTATTCCTAAACTGAGCTGAAATTGAATGAATGAGAGATTTCTTATGACCCAAACGATCGCGACTGTAGCGGGTAAAAATAAGTAGGCACCCCGAGAAACCGATGCAATCACCATTGCGAGAGATCCCACGATTCCTAGCCATTTCCAAGCGGGGGTTTGCTCTTCAAGAGCGTAAAAGAAAAAAATACAACCTATCAATCCCAATGCAGGACCCCAAGGCGTGAATAGTACAAGTCGAATTCCATCTGAATCTACTTCGCGCGTGTACCAAGAGATAAAATAGTAGACCTTACCATTTTGAATAATTCGTTCTATTGGAGATAAGTAAATGAGTCCTGGGAGTTTGAGAAGATAGGCCCCGTAGCAAATGGGGATAGCAATCAGGCTTTGAGCTGCAATGACACAGGCCGATCGGTAAATTACGGCTGGACGAACCGGTAACAGATATCCCAGCAATGGATAGATTCCTAGTAACGACCAGCCCCCCATCCAGCCAATCGTCGATCGCATCATTTCATTAGAGTCATAGCCATTTTCATAAAGCCCAATTAGAATCGTGACGCCCATAAGTACCATGCTAATCAGCCACCCCCAGATCAGTAGTGGAATCGATCGCCAGTGGCGAATATCAATAGAATTTATCCTGTTTGTAGGCTCTACACTAAGCTTAATTTGCCAAAAAAGTGCATATCCTACTAGTATCCAAAGCTGTAATAAATTGAATATGAATAGGGTTCCTGAAAGATAAATAGGATAAATAAATAGACTCTGAAACCAAATAATTTTCTCGGGGAAATGGATAATTTTCATGAATGAATAGATACTACCTGAAAGCGGCGGGATTGGCGAAAAGTATAAGCAATAATGGCAGATGAGATCAGTAGTGAGCCAGCGATAGTACCTAACCTAATATAGGTAGGATTTGGGGAGAGTATCTTTTGGGGGGTATCCGGTCCAGAAAGCTTTTGGACGAGGGGATAAGAATCGTAGATGTTGCCCCGATTGACATCTAGTTGAGTTAATTTAGAAGAAAAGACTGCCTCTGTCATTTGTAGATCACGCTTTAGAGTATCGAGTCCGGATTGTCTCTGGACTAGGGTTTGGAGGCGGTATTCGAGCTGTAGGATTTGGGTATCGAGGGTTTTAACTTGCGACAGGGTCCCATTGCCTTCAACTTGAGTAATGACGAGATCTTTAAAGAGCGATTCACGGGATCCGCCACTAGAACTTGTAGTACTGCCTGATAGAATTAGACGATCGACAGTTGCTTGGTCGATCGATCGACCAAGCAACTGACTGCCCCGGTTTAGCAGAGCGGATTGAACATCCTGTTGCTTTGCCTTTTCTAGTTGGACTTTAGGGACTTGGGGAGTAAAGCTAGTTTCAAGAAGGACGAGATTGGCCGTAATGTCGCTATAGTTTTTGAGTGTTTGTTGGAAGAGGCTGTCAGACTGAAGGACAAACGATTCGCTTGCTTGCTGAGGAGAAATGCCTAGGTTTTGGGTCAATTCTTTTAGGCGTGCTTCACTTTTACTAGACTCCGCAAAGAAGAATGTCCGACTTTTTCGGAGTTCTTCAATATTTTTAGCGAGGTCTTTTATTTGTTCATCTGAGCTTAACCCTGATTTGATTCGGTATTCGCTCACCTGATCTTGGGCCGCCATCAACTTTTTGCGTGAGGCTCCTAGAGAGGACTGCACGCCAAACTCACGCCGGTCAATTTCTTCCTTTCGGAGCTGATCTAGCCGTTCTTGAAGCGCTTCATAAAGAGCATTCGCCTTTGCCTGAACTTCTTCAACAGTATCGCCACTAAAGGTCATTTTCATGACTGTTGTTTCATCAATGAGTTTGATGTTGGGTTTACCGAATGCTTTGAGCGGGAGGTTCAAGCGTGTTGCGGCTTGAGATAACACCTGCTCACTTTCGATAATCAATTGATAACTTGCACGAGGATCCCGTGAAGCCCCATAGGGAGAATTATTTGATGTGGAGGCATTGCCGATATTTGGAACATTCACCGACGTATTAGAACTAGAACTTGGAATACTAAGATTGACCTGTGTAGAGTAAGTTTCCTTTGTCTTTTTTAATGTTATGAATGCAATCAGAAGGATGATGCTGTTCACTAATAGCAATAGACCGATCACAGTTCCCCAACGACGTTTTGGAATCGGCACTGTAGGCACTGTGTGAATCGGGTA
>ENA-OFCI01000887-OFCI01000887.1-metagenomes-genome-assembly--contig:-NODE-887-length-15599-cov-4.242216_pt1 | contig 15599 bp, 11 predicted proteins | sample MGYA00153391_OFCI01 | MGnify analysis MGYA00153391
GCGACTAAGAGACGCGCGCCGCCGACTCCCGCTCGATGAGGGGTGGAGCCGTCTTCCCCGGTTGCGTGACCTCCCGACCGTCGAGAACCGCGGAGACCGTGGCCATCATCCGGTGCCCGAGCTCAGTGAAGTCCTGCCGCATGGTGGTGAGCGGCGGCGTGAAATGGGCCGCCTCCGGAATATCGTCGAAGCCGACGATGCTCACGTCGCTCGGCACCGAGAGTCCGTGGTCGGCGAGCGCATGCATCAGCCCGAGAGCCATCTGGTCATTCGCGACAAACAGCGCAGAGACGCCCCCGGCTCTCAACAATTGTGTGCCGATAGCGCGACCGCTGTCCGCGGTCCAGTCGCCGTGCAGCGGCTCACGGATCGGCAATGCGCGCCGCGTCAGTTCCATCCGCCAGGCGCGTTCGCGCTCCCGTGCGTCGAGCGAGCCCACCGGTCCGGCGACGTGCAGGATGTCGCGGTGACCAAGATCAGCAAGGTACGAGGTCGCGAGTGTCGCCCCCTCGAACTGGTCGATCGAGACGCTGGGAAATTCGCCGTGCCCGCTGGAATCGGCGGTGACCACGGGGATGTCGACCTCAAGACCGTCGATCGCCTCGATCGATGACTGGTCGGTCGCGATCACCACGATCGCTTCGACCTGTTGCCTCAACAGCACGTCTACCGCCTGCAGGATCTCCTCGCGATTGGCATCCGCCATACTCGCGGTGATGACCTGGTAACCGGCCTCCCGCGCAGCGCCGTTGAAGGCAAGCGCGATACTCGCGGGACCGTAGAGCGGGTTGCCGGTGCTCACGAGCCCCAGGGTGTGGGTCTTGCGGGTCGCGAGCGCCCGTGCCACGGAACTCGGTCGGTAACGCAGCTCCCGGATCGCTGCCTCCACCTTTGCGCGGGTCTGCGGGCGTACGGTGTCTTCGTTGTTGAGCACCCGGGACACGGTCTGGTGGGAGACGCCGGCGAGCCGGGCGACCTCCATGATGTTGGCCACGATTCGTAGGCTAGCGGATTGCTGATACGAGGCCCGTTACAGCCCTGCGGCCAGTCGGTAATAGGCCTGGTTCCAGCGCAATTCGCGGCTGAATTCGCGCAGCTTCGTGTTCTCGTCGATCACCACGAGTTCGTTCTTCGCGATGTCGGCGAAGTCCTCGAAGACCTCGAGGCTGAGTGCGGTCGACATGACCGTGTGGTGCGCGGCTCCCGCCGTCAGCCAGGCCGCGGCACTCGTCGCGAGGTCGGGTGCCGGCTTCCAGATGGCGCGTGCCACCGGAAGTTTGGGCAGCGGATGCGGCAGCTCCACCACTTCGACGACATTGGCCACGAGGCGAAACCGGTCCCTCATATCGCTCAGCGCAACGACGACGGCCGGGCCGGCATCCGTATCGAAAACGAGGCGTACGGGGGCGTCCCGGCCACCGATACCGAGCTCGTGAATCTCGAGGCTCGGCTTAGCCGTGGTGAGCGACGGGCAGACCTCGAGCATGTGCGCGCCGAGGATGAGTTCCTGCCCCGGCACGAGGTTGTAGGTGTAATCCTCCATGAGGGAGGCGCCCCCCGGTAGGCCGGCGCCCATCACCTTTGCCGCCCGAACCAGTACGGCGGTCTTCCAGTCGCCCTCTGCACCGAAGCCATAGCCGTCGGCCATGAGACGCTGCACCGCGAGACCCGGAAGCTGGCGAAGGCCGCCAAGGTCTTCGAAGCTGGTGGTGAACGCGCTGAAGCCGCCAGCCTCGAGAAAGCTGCGCAAGCCCAGTTCGATACGGGCGCCGTAGCGGAGCGACTCGTGGCGCTCTGCACCCTTTGTGAGCTCAGGGGCCACTACGTACAGGTCTTCGTATTCTGCGACAAGAGCGTCGACATCCGCCTCGGACGCGGCATCGACTGCCTCGACGAGTTCGTTGACCCCCCAGGTATTCACCTGGACGCCGAACTGCAGCTCGGCCTCGGTCTTGTCACCCTCGGTCACCGCAACGAAGCGCATGTTGTCGCCGAAACGGGCGAGCTTGAGGTTATGGGTGGCCGCCCAGCCGGCGGCGGCGCGGGTCCAGGTCGCGATCTGAGAGATGACCCGGGGATTCGACACGTGGCCGACGACTGTCTTGCGGGCGACTCCGAGACGGGTCTGGATGTAGCCGAACTCCCGGTCGCCGTGGGCGGCCTGGTTGAGGTTCATGAAGTCCATGTCGATCGTTGCCCAGGGCAGCTCGACGTTTGCCTGGGTGTGCAGGTGCAGCAGGGGCTTCCGCAGCAGGTCGAGGCCGGTGATCCACATCTTGGCCGGGCTGAACGTGTGCATCCAGGCGATGACACCGATCACAGTGTCATCAGCGTTGGCATCGAGGGCCATCCGGCGAATCGACTCCGAATCCTTGAGCACCGGCTTCCACTGAACCGTGACCGGAATCTCGGCCGCCACGCCGAGCGCATCGGCAATGGCCCGCGACTGCTCGGCGACCTGCGCGAGGGTCTCTTCGCCATAGAGCCCCTGGCTTCCGGTGAGAAACCAGACCGTGTACGACTTCAGGTCGGGAATGATGCTGCGGCTCATGCGTCTGCTCCTGCTGTGGTTGGTGTGGCCGCCTGGCCGTACACGTTCTGGTACCGGTCGAAGAGGGCATCGATCGCGGCCTGGGGAATGGGGATGAGCTCGCCGAGTTGTTTCGCGATGTGCACTGTTCGCGCGACATCCTCCGCCATGACCGCGGCCTTGACAGCATCCCGCGGGCTGGATCCGATGGTGAAGACACCGTGGTTCTGCATCAGCACCGCTCGGGAGCGATGGCCGGTGAGGGTGGCAACAACACCGCGTCCGATCGAGTCGTCGCCGATGATGGCGAACGGGCCGACCGGGATCTCTCCGCCGAACTCGTCCGCCTGGCCGGTGATCACGCACGGGATCGCTTCACCGCGGGCCGCCCACGCGGTCGCGTAGGTGGAGTGGGTGTGCACGACGCCGTTGACCTCCGGCATAGTGCGGTAGATGTAGGCGTGCGCCGCGGTATCGCTCGAGGGCGAGTGCTCCCCCTCGACAACGGTGCCGTCGAGGTCGCACAGGATCATATTTTCGGGGGTGAGGTCGTCGTACTCGACGCCACTCGGCTTGATGACGAAGAGGTCTGCGCCGGGGACGCGGCCGGAGATGTTGCCGCCGGTCCAGATCACGAGGTTGTAGCGCACGAGCATTTCGTGCAGCTTCGCGACATCGGCCCGCACGGCGAGGACCTTCTCTTCGATCGTGCTCATGCCTTGTTCGCCTCGAGAATCTTTTTGCTGGTTGTTATGGCCGCATCGCGCTTGAGCGCCTTTAACCGGTGCATCACGGCGTTACCACCGCGTCCGAAGTAGTCGTGCAGCAGTGTGTATTCCGCGTAGAGAAGGTCGTAGGAATCGGCCGCTTCGGCATTCGGGGTATAGACAGCGCGGTTCACCTTGCCCATCGCCTTGCCTGCTTCGAGAACAGTGTCGTAGGCGCCCGCGGCGACTGCGGCGTGGATGGCCGAGCCGAGCGCCGGACCCTGCTCGCTCGCGATGATCGAGATCGGCATCCGCAGCACGTCGCTGTAGACCTGCATGAGGAAGGGATTGCGCAGGAGCCCACCGGCCACGATGAACTCGGTGACCGGAACCCCGCTTTCGGCGAAGGTCTCTACGATCGTGCGCGTGCCGAAGGCCGTCGCCTCGAACAGCGCCCGATAGATCTCTTCCGGCCGCGTCGTGAGGGTCGTGCCGAGCACGAGACCGCTGAGCTCGTGGTCCACGAGCACCGAGCGGTTACCGCTCTGCCAGTCAAGTGCAATGAGCCCGTGGCCGCCGACCGGCTGGTGCTTCACGAGCTCGGTGAGGTGTTCGTGGATGCTTCGGCCCGCGGCATCCGCTGCCTCGAAGTAGCTCGCCGGCACCTGGTTCTTCACATACCAGGCGAAGATGTCACCCACGCCGGACTGCCCGGCCTCGTAGCCGTAGAGCCCGGAGACGATGCCGCCGTCGACGACGCCGCACATGCCTGGCACCTCGGTGAGCACGTCGGAGTTCATCACATGGCAGGTCGAGGTTCCCATGATGGCGAGCATCTGGCCGGGCTCGACAGCCTGGGCTGCCGGGGCCGTCACGTGGGCGTCGACGTTGCCGACAGCCACGGCGATGCCCTCTGGCAGACCGGTCCAGGCCGCGGCCTGCTTCGACAGTGTGCCGGCGGATGCCCCGAGCTGGCCGATCTCGTGGGCGACCTTGTCTTCGGCGAAGCCAGCAAAAGCCGGGTTGAGCGCGGCGAGGAATTCGCGGCTCGGATACGCGCCATCCTGCAGGATGCCCTTGTACCCGGCGGTGCAGGCGTTGCGGATGTAGCGGCCGGTGAGCTGCCAGACGATCCAGTCGGCGGCCTCGACAAAGTGGTCCATGCGCTCATAGAGTTCGGGGTCTTCTTCGAGCAGCTGCAGTCCCTTGGCGAATTCCCACTCACTCGAGATGAGGCCGCCGTAGCGCGGCAGCCAGGATTCGCCCCTCGCTGCGGCAAGCTCGTTGATGCGGTCGGCCTGGCCCTGCGCGGCGTGATGCTTCCAGAGCTTCACGTAGGCATGGGGACGGTTCTCATAGCCAGCGATCTCGTTGAGCGGTGTTCCGTCGGCGATGACCGGAAGGGGAGTACTCGCCGTGAAGTCGGTGCCGACGCCGATCACCTGCGCCGGGTCGATTCCGGATGCCGCGATGGCGGCCGGAACCGCGTTCTTCAGTACCTCGACGTAGTCGGCGGGCACCTGCAGCGCCCAGTCCGGAGGCAGGAGCGCTCCGTTCGACGCCAGCGCGGTGTCCATTACAGCGTGGGGGTAGTCGTGGGTGCCGGTGCCGAGCTCTGCACCATCCGAGACGCGCACGACGACCGCTCGGCCGGAGAGGGTGCCGAAGTCGATTCCGATGACGTAGTGCTCGGCGGCGCCATCGGGCGTGGGGGAATTCACCTCGGGGACTCCTTTGTCGGGCGGCGGGTACGGCCGGGATTGCTGTGCGAATGTTAGCGATCACATTTTGCGAGATGTGAGCGGTCACATTTCTTTACAAGACTAGCCTGCCAGCACCGGAGCGCACAACAGCTCGATGCCAGTACTCGGTCACGGATACGTCTCGATCGCATGGACTCACCCGCTCACGCCCTCACCCCCTTGCGCGCTCACTCGCTCATCTGCTCACTCGCTCATCTGCTCACCCGCTTGCGTCGGCCGAATGCTGCGCGAAATGAAGGACTCCCTGTGACGGGAGTGACGAATACGCCACTCCCGTTGACATCCGTCACAGGTTGTCCTGCATTTCGAACCGCGGGCCACACGACGAGAGCCGCTGGCACGAAAAAGTCCGGCCCCGCGAAAACGCGGGGCTGGAAGTACCCGTGAGCACTGGTGCCGCGCGCATCGGCCAGCGACCCTGCCCCTGCCGAGTTCCTGCGCGAAATGCAGGACTACCTGTGACAGGAGTGACGGATGCACCACTCCCGTTGACATCCGTCACAGGTAGTCCTGCATTTCGAACCGCAAGCCACACGACGAGAGCTGCTGGCACGAAAAAGTCCGGCCCCGCGAAACCGCGGGGCCGGACTCGTGACTATCGAGGCGGACTACTTGTTGACGAGCGCCAGGAGGGTCGGGTTGTTCGCATAGGACTTCGCAGCGTTGTCCTTGGTGACGAGCTCCGGCGGCAGGTAGTAGGTCGGAACCTTGACCGAACCGTTGTCCGTCGCGTCGGCGTTGGTGGACGCCTTCTTTCCGGCGGCGAGGTCCTTCACCATGGCGACAGCCTGGGCGACGAGCTTCGACGTGTCCTTGTTGATGGTGGAGTACTGCTCACCCGACATGATCAGCGGGATGGAAGCGGCTTCCGAGTCCTGGCCCGTGACAACCGGCATGACCGGTGTCGCCTTGCCGGCGGCCTTGATCGAGGTGATGATTGCGCGACCAAGGGTGTCGTTGGGCGAAAGGACGCCGTTCAACACCGTGCTCGAGTAGTTACCGGCGAGCAGAGTGTCCATGCGGGTCTGCGCGTTGGCGGCGAGCCATCCGGTGGTCTGCGTCTGAGCGATCTTGGTCTGTCCGGAGACGACCTTGAGCGTTCCGTCATCGATCTTCGGCTGCAGGACCTTCATGGCGCCACCGAAGAACACGGCCGCATTCGGGTCGGTTGACGCACCCGAGAACAGTTCGACGTTGTAGTTCTTCGCGTCGGGGAAGCGTGCCTTCATGCCATCGAGGAGTGCCTGGCCCTGGAGCTCACCGACCTTTTCGTTGTCATACGCGATGTAGTAGTCGACATTCTTGGTGTCCTGGATGAGACGGTCGTACGCAATAACGACGGCGCCGTTGTCGTGGGCCGCCTTCACCTGCGAACCAAGCTGCTTCCCGTCGAATGCACCGATGATGATGACCTTTGCACCCTTGGTGTTCATGGTCGAGATCTGGGCTGCCTGCTCGGAAGCAGTGTTCGCCGAGGGTGCGTATTGAACGTCGGCCTTGAAGCCGGCCTTGGTGAGGTCGTCCGTGAACAGCTTGCCGGCGAGGACCCAGTTCTCCGAGGTCTTGTCCGGGAGGGCGACGCCGATGACAGATCCGGCCTTGAAGCCCGCGGCGGAGCCCGACGACGCAGCGTCCGTGCCGCGACTCGAGCAGCCCGAGAGGGCCATCAGTGCGACTCCGGCGATTGCCACAGTCGTAATTGCGATTTTGCGCATTGTGATCACTTTCTTAGTTGTGTGGTTGTGCAGGGGGATTGCTGTGGGAAAGACGGGTCTTCCCCGGTGACTACGCCGGCGCTGCTATGCGTTCGGAGTAGTGGATTGTGGGCGCGATGATGCTTCGGCGCTTTCGCCGCCCGGCGCGACATCCGGGCGATCGATAGGTGTGGAGGCAGCAGGGTCGCCACCGGACGCCTTCGGGCCACGAACGAACATTCCGATCAGGGATGGCCTGCCCTGCCGCTTGCTGTAGACATCGATGCCCACAGCGATCAGAAGCACGAGGCCCTTGATAATCTGCACCCGGTCGTTCGAGACGCCGAGTAACTGGAGGCCGTTATTCAAGACCGCGATCACGAGGCCACCGACGATTGAACCGACCACTGTGCCGATACCACCCGCCACCGCGGCGCCACCGATGAAGACGGCGGCAATCGCGTCGAGCTCCCAGCCGGTGCCATCACCGGGACCCGATGCTCCGGCTCGTGCCACTCCGACCATCCCCGCAATCGAGGCGAGTACCGACATGTTTGCAATGACCCAGAAGTTGATCCGCTTGATCTTCACACCGGAGAGCTCTGCAGCGTGCCAGTTGCCACCGACCGCGTAAATGTGTCGACCGAAAGTGGTGTTGCGGGTGATGAAGGAGTAGATGAGTACGAGCACGCCGAGGATGATTCCCGAGACCGGGTAGCTCGTGCCGACGCGGCCGGTGGCAAAGAGGTACGTCGCCCCTCCGGCGACGAGCACGAGGATCACGATCTTCACGACGCTGACCCAGCCCGGAGCCGGCACAGCACCCATGAGCGACTGGGTGCGTCGCTGGCGCAGTTCTTGCCAGACAAGGGCGACGATCACCAGGAGGCCGAGGATCAGGGTGCCGTTACTGAATCCGATATTCGGGCCGAAATCGGGAATCGAACCGCCACCGATCACCGTGAAGGAATCCGGCACGGTAACGGTATTGGAGCTACCGAAGAATTGGTTCGCCCCGCGGAAGATGAGCATGCCCGCCAGGGTCACGATGAAGGCCGGCACCCCGACATAGGCAACCCACCACCCCTGCCAGGCCCCGATTGCGAGGCCGATTACGAGGCCGAGTACGAATGCGAGCACCGGTGGGAAGTGCCAACTGACCATGGCGGTCGCGACGACGATGCCGACGAAGGCAGCGACTGATCCGACGGACAGGTCGATGTGACCGGCGATGATCACCATCACCATTCCGATGGCGAGAATCAGAACGTACGCGTTCTGGTTCACCAGGTTGATGAGGTTGGTCGGGTTCAGTGTCAGGCCGCCGGTAAAGATCTGGAAAAAGACGATGATGACCACGAGCGCCGCAAGAATCCCGATCTGGCGACCGGTGCCCTGCGAGCCCCCGAACATCTTGCCGAGGTCGCGCAGCTGGAAGCCGCTCTTCCGTGGAGCTTCTGGAGTTGCGCTCATTGACTGTTAACTTTCTTCTTCGCGGAAGTCATGCTTCTCAGGAGAGTTTCGGGATTTGCTTCGTCAGCACTGAGGTTGTTCGTTATCGCACCCTCGAAGATCGTGTAGATGCGGTCGGAAACGCCGAGCAGTTCCGGCAGTTCGGACGAGATCAGGATGATGCCCTTACCGGAGGCGGCAAGGTCACGGATGATTCCGTAGATCTCAGTCTTCGCACCGACGTCGATGCCCCGGGTGGGCTCGTCGAGAATCAAGAGGTCAGGATCGGTGAACATCCACTTCGCGAGCACGACCTTCTGCTGGTTGCCGCCGGACAGTTTGTTGACACCCTCATCCACGCGCGGTGCCTTGATCCGCAGGCTCTTGCGATAGCCCTCGGCGACGCGGTGCTCTTCCACTTTGTCGATTACCGAGAGTTTCGCGATCTTTGAGAGCTTCGCCGAAACGACGGAATCCTGGATATCATCGAGCAGGTTGAGGCCGAGCGCCTTTCGATCCTCGCTCACGTAGCCGAGACCGTTCTTGATGGCCTCACTCACGTTGCGCAGTTGAATCTCCTTGCCGTCCTTGAAGACCTGCCCGGAGATGAAGGTTCCGTACGAACGGCCGAACAGGCTCATCGCCAGCTCGGTGCGGCCGGCACCCATGAGGCCAGCGAAGCCGACCACCTCGCCGCGACGCACGATGAAGCTCGAGTTCTTGACGACCATCCGCTCAGCGGTCAGCGGATGCTGAACCGTCCAGTTCTTCACCTCGAAAAACACGTCGCCAATGTCGGCGTTGCGGTCGGGAAAGCGGTTTTCAAGCGTGCGGCCGACCATCCCACGGATGATGCGATCCTCGTCGACGCCATCGGCTTTGACGTCGAGAGTCTCGATGGTCTTGCCGTCACGGATGATCGTGATCGAGTCCGAGATCTGCTCGATCTCGTTGAGCTTGTGAGAGATCATGATCGACGAGATCCCACGGCCTTTCAGGCCGAGGATGAGATCGAGGAGATGCTGGGAGTCAGCCTCGTTGAGGGCCGCGGTCGGCTCGTCGAGGATGAGGAGCTTGACGGACTTGTCGAGCGCCTTCGCGATCTCTACGAGCTGCTGCTTACCGACACCGATGTTCTTGATCTGGGTGTCGGGGTCGTCCTGGAGGCCGACACGGGCGAGCAGGTCCACTGCCCGCTTCTTGGCCTGTACCCAGTCGATGACACCGAAGCGGCGCGGCTCATTGCCGAGGAAGATATTCTCGGTGATCGACAGCTCTGGGATCAGCGCGAGCTCCTGGTGGATGATGACAATGCCAGCGGCCTCGCTCGAGCCGATGTTCTTGAACCGCGACTCCTTGCCCTGGAAGACGATGTCGCCTTGATAGCTGCCGTAGGGATACACCCCCGAAAGTACCTTCATCAGGGTGGACTTTCCCGCGCCGTTCTCGCCGCAGATGGAGTGGATCTCGCCCGCCTTGACGACCAGCGACACCCTGTCGAGCGCCTTGACTCCGGGGAACTCCTTCGTGATCGAACGCATTTCTAGGATGATCGGCTCACTCGCCACCGGACACCTCCACAGGGGTGGCCTGAATCGCTCGAAAGCGCGGGTTGTGTACGTTCACAACTGCGAGTCTCGCCTGAGGTTTCACGCCGGACTACCTTGTCTCGTTAGGGGGAAGAAATGACCCGCTAACAGACTAAACCTTGTTTGCCGCCTTGTCGTCAAGTTGTGAACGCAACGAACGCGTAACGACTCGGAAACAATCACGCTCGGCGGAGCCCAGGCGACTGCAGCACGAGGGAGGCTGCGCCGAGCGCCTCGGCCCGATCGCCGAGTGAAGACATCACGAGGCCCGTCGCTTCGCCGACGCTCGGCACCGCGTGACGCAGCAGCCCCCGCCGGATCGGGTCGAGCAGGATCTGGTCGAGGCCGGCGAGCGGCCCCCCGATCACGATCACCTCTGGGTTAATCAGGTTGGCAATACTGGCGAGACCGCGTCCGATCGCCGCTCCTGCGTCATCGAGCACCCGCAGCGTTGCGGAGTCGCCCGAGAGGGCGTTGCGCACGATGTCGGCGGTCGAGACGGGAGCCCTGGTGCCGAGAAGCGCCATCATCACCGAGGTGGATGCCACGGTCTCGAGGCATCCCCGATTACCGCAGTGGCACGCCACACCGTTGTCAGTGATGGTCTCGTGCCCGATCTCACCGGTGATGCCGAGACTGCCGGAGAACGGGTGGCCGCCGAGGATGAGGCCGGCGCCAATGCCACTGCCGATCTTCACGAACACGAGGTTATCCACGGTGTTGTGCGGGCCCCAGGTGACCTCAGCGAGTGCCCCGAGATTGGCATCATTGTCGAAGACCACGGGGAAGTGCAGGCGTTTTTCAAGCTCGAGCAGGTGGATGCCCACCCACTCCGGCAAAATGGCGCCCTGCACGACGGTGCCGGTGCGCTGGTCGATCGGGCCGGGGATTCCGACCCCGACTCCGAGCACGGCGGAGGGCTTCACATCATGCTCTTCGAGCAGCGTGGCAAGGAGTTGTGACGCCCGGTCGATGCTCTCTTCGGCCCGGTGGCCGAGGGGCAGCTCCACGAATCGTTCGGCGACGACGGTGAACCCGAGGCTGGCGAGCACGATCCGCAGGTGCCGACGCCCGAAGTCAATCCCGACGGCGACGGCGCCGTTGTTGGAGAGCCGCACGAGCAACGCCCTGCGCCCGGAGCTCGTCGTCGGCTCGGTCTCCAGCGATCCGATCGCCGTCATCGTCTTCACGATGTTCGACACCGTCGCAGTGGAGAGTCCGGTCTGCCTGGCGAGCTCCGCCTGCGTGAGCGGGCCGCTTCCCAGCAGGGCATCGATGATTCTCTGCTGGTTGAGTTCGCGCAACGCCGACTGTGACCCGGGGTTTCGGGCACCACGTGGGAGCAGTTGCGATGGTGCAGGCATGAATACGAGGGTGCATCATGCCAGGCCTTGTCGTCAAGAAGTTAACGCAACCGTTATGCAAAAATGAGAGCGGTCACATTCCTGCACCACCTGCCACATGATGGCCCGCCGGACTACCGTCGAGGCGGAGCTGTTGAGCCTCGAACCACCAGTTCAGGGAAGATCGGCTCGTGCCCGAGGCGTGACTTGCCGTTCAATTCCGCGAGAAGCATGGCCACGGAACGGCGGCCGATCTCGGCGAAATCCTGGCGCACCGTGGTGAGCGGCGGCCAGTAGTGGGCGGCATCCGGTACGTCATCGAACCCGACGACACTGATGTCACCCGGAACATCCAATCCCGCGTCGCGGAAAGCGTGGATCAGGCCGAGCGCCATCTGGTCATTGGCCGCAAACACCGCGGTGAAATCGCGATACCTCGAGAGCTCGCTCCCGGCTCGGTAGCCGAAGTCCGAGGTCCAGTCCCCCAGGATCGGCGCGCGCACGTCGAGATCCGCCTCGATCAACTCATCGAGGAAACCCGTCATGCGCGCCTCCGCTTCGATCCAATCCTGGGGTCCACCGAGATGCAGGATCTTGCGATGGCCGAGTTCGATGAGGTGCCTGGTGGCCAGCCGCGCGCCGGAAGTCTGGTCGACGGAAAGGCTGTGCTGACCGTCGGCACCGGTTGAATCGAGCGTGACGAGCGGCAGCCGGATGTCCAGATCGCGGATGGCGTTGAAGACCCGCATCTGCGGAGCAATGACGACCAGTCCCTCGATCGCCTGGCTCAACAGGTACTCGAGCCGATCGTGGATCGCCTCGGAGTCGGTGGCCGCCAGACTCGTGGTCGTGATCAGGTAACCGGCATCTCGAGCGGCCTCTTCAATCGCGGCGAGGCTGGTCGCCGGACCATAGTTCGCGACCTGTGAGGTGAGTACGCCAATCGTGCGAGATCGACTGGTGACCAGCGCACGAGCGGCCTGGTTGGGCCGATAGCCGAGCTGTTCGATTACCTCGAACACGCGATCTTTCGTTGTTGTGCGGATGTTTTCGGAGTTGTTGAGCGCGCGCGAGACCGTTTGGTAAGACACGCCAGCGATCCGCGCGACATCGCGAATACTGGGGGCGCGAACCTTCACTGGTTCCATGGACGGGGGTATCCAGCTTCCTCGACTGCGTGATGAACTGTGGCGCACGAACATAAAACGCCGCGCGGCGACACCATTATGACCCACAGTTCACCGGTCGGCGCGACTCAGGACATTCCGTTCCTCCGGGCAAGCGCGTCGGCCGAGTTGCTCCTTGGTGATACATGCCGCAAATGGAATATTTCCATTATCTGCCCGACAGCCTGTCGATGTCGGTGCCTGTTTGCCCATCATCGCGAGGACATTCTTGGCCTGCTGCGTGCGGCCATCCTCAGCGATCAGGCTGTGGCGCGATCCAGGCCAGCGAGAACATCAGCGACCAGGTCGTCGACGCCCTCGATGCCAACCGACAGGCGTACGAGGTTCTCCGGCACGGCGAGCGCAGTCCCGCGCACCGACGCGTGGGTCATCTCCGACGGGTACCCGATAAGCGACTCGACTCCGCCGAGGGATTCGGCCAGCTGGAAGACCTCCGTCGACTCGGCGAATGCGCGGGCCACAGTCGGCCCTCCGGTGAGCGCGACGGAGAGCATCCCACCGAACCCCCGCATCTGGCGAGCGGCGAGTTCGTGACCGGGGTGGCCGGCAAGGCCAGGGTAGTACACGCGCTCGATGGCGGGATGCCCGACCAGCGCATCGGCGATCGCCTGAGCGTTCGCAGAGTGCCGGTCCATCCGAACGGCGAGCGTCTTGATTCCGCGCACGGTCAGCCAGGCATCCATCGGACCGGACACCGGTCCGATCGCGAACTGCAGGAAGCCGAGCTTCTCCGCGAGCTCGTCGTCGTTCAGCACGACGGCGCCGCCAAGAACGTCGGAGTGGCCACCGAGATATTTTGTGGTCGAGTGTGTCACGACATCCGCCCCGAACGCGAGGGGGTTCTGCAAATAGGGAGACGCGAAGGTGTTGTCGACCACCACGATGACCCCGGCGGCGTGCCCGATCTCCACGAGCGCGGTGATGTCACTGATCTTCATCAGCGGATTACTCGGAGTCTCCACCCAGAGCACCCGGGTGTTCGGACGGATCGACGCACGCACCGCATCGAGGTCGGTCATCTCCACGGTGTCGAGTTCGATCCCCCACGGTACGAACACCCGGTTGACGAGGCGATGCGTTCCACCGTAGACATCGTTGCCCATAATCACATGGTCACCCGGCGCGAGGATGGACCGAAGGAGGGTGTCTTCCCCGGCGAGACCCGAGGCGAAACTGAAGCCGTGCTTTGCTCCCTCGAGGTCGGCGACAAGCTGCTGCAGCGAGTCCCGAGTGGGGTTGGCACTGCGGGCGTACTCATAGCCGCCGCGCAATTCACCGATGCTTTTCTGCACAAAGGTAGAGGTCTGATAGATCGGGGGGATCACCGAACCGGTGAGCGGGTCGAAGGCCTGGCCCGAGTGGATGGCGCGAGTGGAGAAGTCGGTCACGGGGATCTTTTCTTTTGCGGAGGCGTTTTTGCCGACGGGTCAGTCGGAGAGGAAGGTGAGCAGGTCGTGACGCGTGACGACAGCGATGGGCTTGCCGTCCTCGGTAACGAGCAGGGCATCCGTTTTACCGAAGGCGGCACGCGCGGCGCTCACCGCTTCGTGCACACCAATCAAACCCAGCGGGGCCCCGATAAATTTCCCGACCGGGTCGGTCATGCTCGCGTCACCGCTGAATACCTGCTCAAGCAGGCTCTTCTCCTCGATCGCCCCGACCACCTCGCCAATGACGACCGGCGGCTCGGCCGAGAGCACCGGCAGCTGCGACACACCGTATTGGGTCATGATCTGGATGGCGTCGCGAACCGTATCAGAGGGATGCACATGCACGAGGGCGGGCAGCATGCCGGTCTTATGGCCGACGACATCGGCGACCGTCTTCTCGTCGGAGACCTGCGTGAAGCCGTAGGACTGCATCCACTTCTCGCTGAAGATCTTGTTGAGGTAGCCACGCCCGCCGTCCGGGAGCAGGATGACCATGACCGCGTCCGCGGGCAGCGTGCGTGCGGCCTTGAGGGCGGATGCCACGGCCATGCCGCTTGACCCTCCGACAAGCAGTCCCTCCTCGCGGGCAAGGCGCCGTGTCATGTCGAAGGACTCGGCATCGGAGGAGGCGATGATCTCGTCGACGACGGAACCGTCGTAGGCCTCTGGCCAGAAGTCCTCCCCCACTCCCTCGACGAGATAGGGGCGACCGGTGCCGCCCGAGTAGACAGAACCTTCCGGGTCGGCGCCGATGATGGTGACCGCGCCGTGCGAGACCTCTTTGAGGTATTTGCCCACTCCGCTGATCGTGCCGCCGGTGCCGACGCCGGCAACGAAGTGGGTGATCTCCCCTTCGGTATCCCGCCAGATCTCGGGCCCGGTGGTCTCGTAGTGGCTCAACGGCCCGTTGGGGTTCGCATACTGATTGGGCTTGAAAGCGCCCGGAATCTCACGGGCCAGCCGATCCGACACCGAGTAATAGGACTCGGGGCTATCCGGCGCCACCGCGGTCGGAGTCACCACGATCTCGGCACCGTAGGCCAGCAGCACGTTGCGCTTCTCCTCGCCCACCTTGTCGGGCAGCACGAAGACACACCGGTAGCCACGCTGCTGGGCCACGAGGGCCAGCCCGATGCCGGTATTGCCCGAGGTGGGCTCGACAATCGTGCCGCCGGGTTTCAGCAGGCCGTCCCGCTCCGCAGCATCGATGATGCGCGTCGCGATGCGGTCTTTCGACGACCCGCCGGGGTTCAGGTACTCCACCTTCACGAGAACGGTGGCGGCGATGCCATCCGTCACCCGGTTGAGCTTCACGAGGGGAGTATTGCCGACAAGGTCGATCACGCTATTGGCGAACTTCATAGTGCTGCCAACTTACCAGCGAGCCCTGCGGGCCCCGCGGGTTAATCAGCGCTGCGTCACCTGCTGCTGATACAAGCGGGCGTACACACCATCGGCGGCGGTGAGCTCTGCGTGAGTGCCCTGCTCCACGATCCGCCCACCATCGACCACGAAGATCACATCGGCCGAGACGATCGTGGACAGTCGGTGTGCGATGGCAATCGTGGTTCGACCGGCCGAGGCCGTATCAAGAGCCTCCTGCACTGTTCGCTCAGAAATCGAGTCGAGGGCGCTGGTGGCCTCGTCGAGAATCAGCACTCGTGGATCTTTGAGCAGCACACGGGCGATAGCGATGCGCTGCTTCTCGCCGCCGCTCAGCCGGTAACCCCGCTCGCCCACCACGGTGTCGTAGGCCAGCGGGAACGAGGCGATGGTCTGGTGGATGTTCGCCGCCCGCGCCGCCCGCTCGAGCTCGGCGTCCGTGGCCGTCGGTTTTGCGTAACGCAGATTCTCCGCGATCGTGGCGTGAAAGAGGTAGGTCTCCTGGCTCACGATGCCGATGT
>ENA-OFCI01000888-OFCI01000888.1-metagenomes-genome-assembly--contig:-NODE-888-length-15593-cov-4.301776_pt1 | contig 15593 bp, 24 predicted proteins | sample MGYA00153391_OFCI01 | MGnify analysis MGYA00153391
TTCCACAAGTAAGTTTTTTGATCGTTGTCGAGCATTTCAGCTTCAATTCGATCAAACGCATTGGATATGCCAGCGGTTTTGTGCAAGCCAATAACGCTATAGGCAATGTCTGCGATGAACATGGCTTCGTCCGCGTCCATAGGCGGCATGTCGCGCAGTACGGCGCCCATTACGCCACCTCGGGTCGTGGTGACTGCCGCACTAACAGGTGTATGCGTCGTGAAGTCCGCATCCGTGTCTGGTGACGCTTCGGTCGGAATGCAAAACACCAGCAGCGCAAGATATTTGTACGCAGCAGACATGGCCTTATTCGTAGCCTTGTCTGCGCTGTCCATTGCTTCGCCGTAAGTCGAAACCGTGTGTTTGCTGCCGTCTTCCGTGCTGACCAAATCGAATTCGACACGGCACGTCACGTTGAACAACGCGCCGCCGTTCTTGGTTTCACGCTCGACCACGATTCGCTCAACACAGCGCGGCAGGATAACTAAGCCGGCATCGACAAGCGCGGTGGACAGTGCATTAAGCACATCGTCAATGCCGCGAAAGTTGTAGCCCTGCTGCTGATTCTTCCGGCCCTTGCTGATGCCGCTGTGGCTCATGGCTGCGCTTACAGCGCCGATTGCTTTGTAAACGATCATGGTGGTTACCTCAGAATGGGAGATTGCGATAGGCACAGCCATGCGCGATTCGCAGGCTGTAGCGGATGGTGTGACCGCCTTTGCGATACATGCGGTACGTCATTACAAAGTGAAGCAGGGCGTTCATGGTGTGTCCTTTGAGTTAACGAATGGCATCGCTCAGGTCGGCACCGCTCAGGTCGGCACCGCGCAGGTCGGCATCGCTCATGGTTCGTTGTTCTGCGATAGCGCGTTCAACCGCATGACGCATTGCCAATCGGCTTTCAACGCTATCAGGCAACTCGCACTCAAATAACACGTTGTTGCTGTTAAAGCGACTGATAATTTGTTGGGTAAACATGGTGTTCTCAATTCAACGGTTGATGAGGTTGCGCACCCAAATGCGCAGTCGGGTGAAAACGGAGCGGTATCCGACCTCGATTGACTGCGCGTAGTGCGCGTCTTTGAAGGCTTCATTCATCGTTCGCGGATAGCGGCGGGTTGTGTTGTTCATGCGATAAAACTCCGGTTACTAAACATAACGCGACATCACGTAGTGCCGTGCCGCGTCAGGGCTGTATGTGAGATAGGCTGCTACCACTGAAAAACCATGCGACATTACATCGTGTCGCGTTAAGAGACTGGCTGTCAGCGGCTGCATTAGACTTGCGGCGGCATCCCATGCGGCGCTCTTGCTCAGGCATACCATTACTAGCTTGGCGTCCTTCTTTAAGGCCCACACGTTGTGCCTCATGCGATAAAACTCCGGTAACACCACACTGCTAGCGCGATCACGGCAACAGGCCCGACCATCGCAGCGACAAGCCAAGTGATTACGCACTCAACACAAACGTGTTCTGTCGGCTGTTCGTACTTGTGGTGTGAGGTGTTCATGTTGGGCACCCGAGCGCAACCCAAGCCACGACCGCAACGAACAGCGATGCAATCAGCGCATCAGTTATGCGCCATGCCGTACTAGTCGGGCCGCGACCTTGGTTGTCTGATGCGTCACCGAAAGCGGATCGCATTGCGGCGGCTTCGCGTGCCGATTGCTCGGCGGCGACAAGCAGAGCGAGGTGAGCGGATCGTTCGTTCATGATGGTTCCCCTGTTACTTTGGCGATTGCGGCGTTAGCAATCTCTCTCGCTTCGCCAATTTCGACCCAGTCATAGCCGACCATCTGATCTTCAATGTCTGCGATTGCTTGCAGCGCAGCCAGCAATTCAGGCGCTGCAGCTATCAGGCGGGCGTTGGCCTTCACTTCTGCCTTTTGGCGATGACGGTCAGGCCATTGCAGGGCGCAAATCTCTTGGGCGTATTCAGCAAGATCGCGCGTTCTGTTGGATGAGCCGCCAATCGGCCGTTTAACGTGTGCTGTTGGGACGACATACGCGCAGTGTTCGTGAACAGCCCACGGCCCCGGCGTGTGCGCGTTCATGATGTTTTCCCGGTAGTGTTGGCGAGGGCTGCGAGCACTTGTTTCTGAATCAACCGCGTTTTGTTTATCGCCCGCGTAGTGCGCAGTTCAAGCTCATGCACGCGCATGACATCGGCTGCAGCTTGCTCGGCAAAAATACCAAGCGATTCTTGTTCGCACACAATGCAAGCCCGACGCTCGAGTTGCGCTTCGACCACCGCGAGCACCAGTCGGCCGATCAGCGCGGCGTCTTTGGAGCGCACTGCCGACAACAGCGGGCCTCCGATTTCGCACAGCTCGGCAAGCAGGTCGTCGGCGTCATACGCGGCGGTTTGGTCTTCATGCGCGACACGGTACGCATTGATCGAGGCGGTCTCGGCGATGTAGGCGGTAGTCATCTGGGTTCTCCTTGCCCCGAGGTGTTCAAGGCATGTAGAGATTAAACCATGCTTGCGCGCAACAGGCAAGCACGATTCGCGCATCAAGGGTAAACACCTAGAAATTAAATCGCAGCGTAAAACGGGTCTTGCGCGTTAGGATTAAGAATGCTTTAATCGCATCCATGAACAAAACTAATGCAATCCGCCTGCTAGGCGGAACGATCACAACCGCAGCCAAAGCTATCGGCGTCAAGCCGCAGGCAATTTCAGGATGGCCCGACACGCTGCCGCCCCGCATCGCTGACCGCGTACAGGCTGCGCTGTGGCGCATTTCATTGGGGGTTCCGCACCCAGAAGCTCTGGACGAAAAGAGTTGAGCTGACATGGCGAATCAATGGCTTCGCTTGTGGCACGACATGCCAACCGATCCAAAGTGGCGAACCATTTCAAAGGCAAGCGGCCAACGGATCGGCGACGTGATGGCTGTCTATTTACACTTGTTGGTTTGTGCCTCGAACGCAACCGAACGCGGCCGAACGCAATCGTTCAATTGCGAGGATGTTGCGAGCGCACTTGATCTCGATTTGGAGCAAGTGGATGCGATTGTGAAAGCAATGCAGAGCCGCGTTCTTGAAGGCGATACGGTCAAAGGATGGGAAAAACGGCAGGTAGCTCGGGAAGACGGTGCTGCAGAGCGGGCTAAAGCATGGCGCGAAGATCAAAAGGCATTAAAAACCGCTGCAGCGAACGCAGCCGAACGCAACCGAACGCACGCCGAACGCATTCAAACGCCAGATAAAGATAAAGAAGAGATAAGAGAAGAGAAGAAAGAGAAAGGGCAAGAGATAAAGAGACGCGCGTTCGCGCTCCCAGAAGACGTTTCACCTGCGGTGTTTTCTGACTGGCAAGCACTTCGCAAAGCCAAAAAGGCACCGATCACGGCGACAGCGATTGACGGCATACGCCGTGAAGCACAGAAGGCGGGGATCACGCTGGAAACCGCTCTTGCGATGGCATGCGAGCGCGGCTGGACAGGGTTCAAAGCCGAGTGGCTTGTTGACCGCAGCAGTGGGGCAAACGGCGTCAACAAGCAATCCTCGCTTGAAGCTCGAAACAAAGCGGTGGCCGATTCTTTTCGAGGTAGCGTATGACTCCAGCAGAAAAAGACAAGTTCCTAGACGTTCTCCAGGGCGTCCACGACTTTTACGGCAAGGACATGTCGAAGTTTGCCGTTAGCGTGTGGGCGATGGCATGCGAGACCTTCGATGTGCAGCAAGTGAGCAAAGCGCTGTCGGCGCATTTGATGGACCCCGAGCGTGGTCAGTTCATGCCCAAGCCGGCCGACATCGTGCGACAGCTTCAAGGCACGAACACCGACCGCAGCCTGATCGCATGGGGCAAGGTGCTCGACGCCATGCAGCGGGTCGGCGCATATTCGTCGGTGTGCTTTGACGACGGCGTGATTCACGCGTCAATCACGGACATGGGCGGGTGGATGCAGCTTTGCCGCAGCAAGACCGACGATCTGCCGTTTTTGCAGAAGCGTTTCTGCGATGGCTACAAAGCCTATGCGACTCGTGGGGATGTCGCCTACCCGGCCGTTTTGTTGGGTGAGCACGAGATTTCAAACGGCGCGAAAGGCTATCGGTCGGCGCCGCCTGTGCTGATCGGCAATCCCGCGAAGGCAGAGAAAGTCCGTTTGGCGGGCGTGAATGGGCCGAAGACGCAGATCACGCACATTGCCAGCAACTTGTCATCGCTGTTGCGATTGGGGGATTCGGAATGAACCCGGTTGTGATTGGAAACGCGACGCTGTATCTCGGCGACTGCTTAGAAATTCTGCCGACCCTGCCGAAGGTTGATGCGGTGATTACCGATCCGCCGTATGGGATCAATGAGGCGGCAGGCAAAAACGTAAGCCGCGTCAACAAGGCTTACGCCAATGATTACGGCAACGATACATGGGATGCCGCGCCGCTTTCGGGTGAGTTGCTTGCTTCCGTTCTGGCTGCGGGCAAATGGCAGGCGCTGTTTGGTGGAAACTACTTTGGATTGCCCGCTTCGTCATGCTGGCTTGTTTGGGACAAGTTGAACGGTAACAGCGATTTTGCCGATTGTGAGCTTGCTTGGACAAACTGGCCCAAAGCTGTTCGCCGGCTGCAATGGCGTTGGAATGGGATGATCCGCCAAGGCAACGAGGACAGGTTTCACCCAACACAGAAGCCGCTGCAGGTCATGGCTTGGATGATTGATTTGTGTCCCAAGGCCGACACGATCATTGATCCATTTATGGGTTCAGGGACTACCGGCGTTGCAGCACTGTCGCGTGTTAAGTCTTTCATCGGCATTGAACGCGAGCCCAAGTATTTCGACATTGCCTGCCGTCGCATCGAAGAAGCCCAAAAGCAAGCCGCACTATTCCCGCACGAAGAACCTGCCGCAAACCCCAATCAAATGGTGATCGCATGACATCCATGACCAAGCCTGGCTCTCGCGTTACCCGCACCCTGCAAGCTGTTGCCGCACAGGGCGGCGAATGCACTACGCGGGAATTCCTGCGGATAATCAAAACCATAAATGACGGCGCTCGATATGACGCGCTTGCCGAAGACTTGCGCGTGCGAGGGTTTATTGAACGCCGAGTTGTGCTGACAGCAAAAGGACGCGCGGCGCTGGGGGTGATGTCATGAAAAATAAGCCGAAATTGACGCCTTGGATTGACGGGCGTTTTTATCCTGCTATTCCCGGTGTGTACGAGCGACAATTTGGCGCGCGTTTATACAGCAAATGGACAGGGTCAGAATGGTTAGTAGCCCATCCCAACATTGCGGTTGCAGCTAATGAGGTAAATCCTAGCTATATTCAATCGCTCAATTGGCGCGGCCGTGCGGAAAAACCATGAACAGCGACAACGCAAATCGTGGCAAAGTACCCGACGCCCGTTTCGCTATGGCTGGCGTAGGCCACGCGTCTTTGTATCGGACGTGCTTCGGCAAAGCAGGCAACTGCGGCCCGCGTTCGCCTGTTGGCAGCACCAGGCCAAACGGGCGGTTTTACTGCCGTGAGTGCAGCGAGGCACGGGCTGCGCGTGCGGCGAAGGGGACGGCATGAGTGACAACCGCGTGAGCAAAAGCATGATCTTCCACTGCGGTGTTTGCTACAAAGCAACCACGCAGACCGGCAGCAAGACCAAGTGCGTTGAAGGCATGCGCACCAAGGTATGCGGGAAATGCGCTGATGGCATGTCCGCATCGGGGCAGCTTGCCGAGCAGAAGCCGGCCGGCGTGTTGAAAGCGGGACGCGTCCGCAGCAGCCGCAACGTGCGCAACTCGCGCAACTCCGAGCACATGGCCGATGTCACGGCGCTGGTTAACAAGAAGCCGAGGACGATGCAAGAGCTATTGCACGTGACGAGCTACGATGAGGACGCGATACGGCGCTATCTGCAAGCGCTGTGCGGCGAGGGGCTGGTGACAGTCGCGGGCGGCAGGAACAATGTCAATACTTGGACGTGGCAATGAGCACCTACCGCGTAAAGCTGTTCAACGCACAGCAAGGTAACGCCGCCATCAACGCGCTGTATCGCACGCTCAAGCCGTACCTGATAGCAGGGCATGCCTTTGACCTGATCGTCAAGCCTGAGACGCGCAGCAACGCAGAAAACGCATTACTGCATGCGATGTTGACTCACATTGCCAAGAATCACCAATGGGCCGGCAAGAAGCATGACGCCGAGACGTGGAAGCGATTGCTTGTTGCGGCATGGTGTCGCGCTAGAGGCGAGCAGATTGAGTTGCTGCCGGCTCTCGATGGCAACGGTGTGGACATTGTGTTTCGACGCACCAGCCAACTTACTCGCAAGGAATGCGCCGAGCTAATCGAATTCGTGTTTGCTTGGGGGTCTGAGAACGATGTCGCATTTCCAGCCGACCCGCGACAGATTGAATGCCGAGACGAGGTGGTCACATGATTGAAGAATGGAAAGCCATCCCCGGGTACATCAGCTATTACGAGGCATCAAGCCTCGGTCGCATCCGGTCTGTTGCGCGGGTTGTCACAACATACAGCGCACGCGGTGGGAGGTCTGTGCCAATGCGGAGAAGAGGGCGCGTCATGCGATTGAACATTAACAAGCGCACCGGATATTTGAGTGTCTGCCTAAGCCGTGATGGGAAATGCAAAACAAAGCGCGTTAATGTATTGGTGTGCATGACGTTTAATGGCCCTTGCCGTGCTGATTTGATCTGTTGCCACAACGACGGCGAGAAGCTGAATAACACGCCAGAAAACCTTAGGTGGGACACCACGCTTGCAAACCAAGCAGATCGCGTTGTTCATGGCACGGACTTACGGGGAGAAAGCGTTGGCACATCAAAGATCACCGCAGAGCAAGCCGCCGCCATATTCGCGGGCATGACGCGCAAAGAAGCCAGAACGAGGCTCAGTATCGGGTTTTCACAGTTCTATCGAATCAAGCGTGGCATGTCGTGGGCACATATCGGCGCGGAACATTCGGTGCGTTTTAGTGCGCCAGCGGACGAGGAACTACCAGCATGAGCGATCCCCGCGAACTGCCTATCGGCATCTGCAAGGTTTGTGCCAAAGACTTTGTCCGCACGAACAGCATGCATATCGTGTGCGGCCGAGTTTGCGCTGCTCGAATGCCCGTCATCAGACGGAAAGACGAAAAAGCAAAGACCCACGCAATGAGGGAGGCACTCAAAACGCTGCCCGATCTTCGCAAAGAGGCTCAAACAGAATTCAACGCGTTTATTCGTGCAAGGGACGAGGGTAAGCCTTGCATCTGCTGCGGCGAGTTCCCAAAGAGCTACAGCCTGACTGGCGGCGAATGGGATGCCGGGCACTACCGCAGCCGCGGCGCAGCGATTGAACTTTCATTCGATGAGCGCAACTGCCACGCGCAACTCAAACACTGCAACCGCCGTGCCTGGGATGTAGCGAGCTACAGAAAGAACCTGATTGAGCGAATTGGCATTGACGAAGTGGAAAGCCTGGAGGGTAACCACCCGCCTAAGCACTACACCCGCGACGACCTGAGAGCGCTTAGAGACCATTACCGCGCCAAGAAACAGGCGCTTGTTAAGGAGCGGAAATGAGCTTTAGAAAGTCAGCGACTCGTTCCACCAGCGGGTTTCATACTGCCGCAATGGTTAGGGGAAGTAGGTTAGAAGAGTTGCTTGGACAAGAAACGCTAAGCCAAATGCAGGCCCGAATGGGAATAGAAGAAATTGCCAAAAGGATAAAGGAAGAGAAAGCGTTGAAATCAAAGTTCTCATTTCTTTCGCATAAACCAAAAGGAGTAATCGCAATGACTGTGAGCCTATATGAAAGCACCGCAAGCGGTGCCCGTGAAATCGTTGTGCAGACAAATGCGCAGTCGCTGGGTGTGTTCATTAACGGGTTATCGGATGCGTTGCATTCTGCCTTAATGTCAAAGGGATTAGAATCGTCAGCTTGGGTAATAGCTGCAACGCTTAAAAACGCATTCCCAGTAGCGTTCGCAATCGCGGGTTACAAAGCAGAAAAGGTAAGCGAATCCAAATTGTTAACGTGTGGCGTCGCGTCGCTTGATGCGTCTAAATTGCTTTCGCAGTCGAAAGTGTGAGTGTCGGAGGCTTAATGCGCAATGAAGCAGACGAAATTCTCGACGACTGCCTTTCACGCTGGCACTCATGGGCAAAACCGCAAGGGCACACCACAGGCCACGCAAGGTGTTCAGCCGGCATGGATCAATACCGCCCAAGCAGACAGTACGATGACAGCAACGGAGCGCTAGACGGCGATCTAGAGCACATGCGCTGCAAGCAAGTGGATTTCGACGTGCGCCAGATGAACCAGCCGCACCAGACGGCAATCTACGTGCTCGCGCGCAACCTGAGCACCGGCTATTTTGTGTGGGCAAACCCACGCTTACCGTATGACCCGGAAGAACGCGAGGCTATCGTGAGGGAAGCGCGGGCCATCATCACGAAGAAACTGCTTGCATCGGGGGTGCTGTGAGCGCACGCCGCGATTACGCACAGCATGCGTCTAGCGCAAAGCGTCGTGGAATTGAATTTAAGCTGACATTTAAGGAATGGTGGGCAATTTGGGAGCCACAGTACGCAAAACGCGGCGTGTGTGTAGACGAGCTAGGAATGTGTCGGAACCGCGACGAAGGTCCGTATGCTGTTGGGAATGTTCGGTTGGACACGCCGAAGGGAAACGGGGCAGATCGAAGTTTGGTTCACAAAGTCAAAAAGGCTCCAGCAGCGTATCTGACGGCACGCCAATCGCGCGGAGGATCAACGGCAGTAGCCGCCGATTGGTGCTTACGCAATCCGTTTGCTCCGTACACAGAAGATGAAGAAAGCGATTGACACGTGTAATAAGGTGTGAAACACTCCGTAAATCGGAGCCGCCGCATGGCAACTCCAATAAACGCACCCCTAGAGCAATTTAGCGGTGCGTTTTTCGTTTCGTGGGCCAGTTCCACACCCTTAAACCTGCATTCGCAGCCGGGACTGAGCCCACACCAATTGAAAGCCTCGCCATGATGACGCTCGAATCTCTCAAAGCGCACGCCGAAGCATTCATCGTCAAAGTTGACGGCGAGTTCGCAGCCAAGTGGCGCACGTTTTTGGACTACGCCGAAGGCAAGCAATCCGAAGACGATCAGGATGCCGCTGCTAAAGCGTTGCTCGAAGGCCACGGTTACACGGTGACGAAGCCGTGATTCACATCCTGATCGCGCTGATTTTGCTCGGCGTGCTGCTTTACCTCATCCAAATGATCCCGATGGACGCCACGATCATGCAGTTGATCCGCATCGTTGTCATTGTGGGCGCAATTCTCTACGTGCTGTCAGCGCTGGGAATGTGGCACGGCCGCTTCTGATTCGGCACAGGCGGTGATAGGCGCGGTCACTCCCCCGCAACAGCCTTTTGCCTGTGCTTCTTTTACACCTGACTTGCGGCAGTTCCCGCATGCGCCTTAGAGGCTCCCCATGTTCACCCAAGCAACAGCAGACCTGATATGCGAGCGCATCGCTACAGGGGAAAGCCTGCGCTTCATCTGCCGCGCAGAGGACATGCCAGACAAGGCAACGGTGCTTCGCTGGCTGCAAAGTGATGAACGCTTGGAGTTCCGCGACCAATACGCCCGCGCGAGAGAAGCGCAAGCCGATCACTATTTCGACGCCATCATCGAAATCGCCGACGACGACACACTCGACGTTAACCGCTCGCGGCTGATGGTTGACGCGCGCAAGTGGGCGGCCGGCAAGCTGCGGCCGAAGGTGTACGGCGACAAGCTCGACTTAAACCATACCGGCCGCATCCTCGGCTCGCGCGAAATGTCGGAAGAAGAACTTGTCAGTATCGCGGCAGGAAGCAGCGTCTGAGTTGCTGGCGCGGATTCGCGCTCGCACCGGCCTGCTTGAGTTCACCAGCTACACGAACAGCGCCTATGTTGCTGCGCCGCACCATCGGCTGATAGCAAAGAAGCTAGAAGGCGTCGCGGATGGATCAATCAAGCGGCTGATGATTTGCATGCCCCCGCGGCACGGTAAGTCAGAGCTAGCAAGTAGGCGGTTTCCGGCTTGGTATCTCGGCAACAACGCCGACAAGCAGATCATTGCAGCCAGTTACAACAGCGACCTTGCCAACGACTTCGGGCGCGAGGTGCGCAACATCGTGGCGAGCCCCGAGTTTGCCAACCTGTTCAAAGTCGAACTTGCGCAGGACAGCAAAGCGGCGAATCGCTGGCACACAAGCGGTGGCGGCATGTACGTCGCGGCCGGTGTAGGAACTGCAATCACTGGGCGCGGCGCTGACATCCTGCTGATCGACGACCCGTTCAAGGATCGCAAAGAGGCTGACAGCGAGATTCAGCGCAAGACGGTGTGGGATTGGTACACGTCCACCGCTTACACGCGCTTGATGCCTGGCGGCGCGGTAATCGTCATCAACACCCGATGGCACGACGACGACCTATCAGGCCGGCTTCTGCTCGAACAAGACGAAGGCGGTGACAAATGGGATGTGCTCAGTTTGCCGGCGATTGCAAACGAAGAAGCCTTGTGGCCCGAGTGGTATCCGATGGACAGGCTAGAGCAAATCAGGTCAGTTCTACCGGCGCGCGACTGGAATGCGCTGTACCAACAGAACCCGATCCCTGATGACGGTGACTACTTCAAAGCAGCATGGTTCACGGATTACGACGAACTACCCGACAAACTTACGGTCTACGGCGCCAGCGATTACGCGGTGACGGATGGCGGTGGCGACTACACGGAACACGGCGTGTTCGGTGTTGACTTCAACAAGAATATCTATGTGCTCGACTGGTGGCGCGGTCAGACGACCTCGGACGTGTGGATTGAGCGCAAATGCGACCTGATCGTCAAGCACACGCCGCTGTGCTGGTTCGGTGAGGCTGGGCCGATTCGGCGAGCTATCGAGCCTTTCATGATGGCGCGCATGTCGCAGCGCAACGCGTTTTGCCGTGTCGAGTGGCTGGCAAGCGTTTCTGACAAGCCTACGCGCGCTCGCAGCATTCAAGCGATGGCGAGCATGGGCAAAGTGTTCTTCCCCAAGAATGCCGCGTGGAAAGGCGAAGTGTTGAGCCAGATGCTCAGGTTCCCGGCTGGCAAGCACGATGACGCGGTTGACGTATTCAGCCTGATAGGACGCGGTCTTGAGTTCATCCGCGCACCCAAGAGCGCACGCAAACCGTCGCAACAGCTACAAAACATAGGATTTACCGGCTAAACATGGCAAAGCAGGACAGTCTCCAGAAAGCCCGTGAGCGTTACGACGACGCCACAGAAGCGTTTTCGGAGCAACGCCGCCGCATGGTCGAAGACCTGAGATTCTCCAACCCTGCCGACTTGCAGCAATGGGATCAACGCATCCGCCAGGCCCGTGAGAACGCACCGGGCGGCGCTCGGCCTTGCATGACGTTCGACCAAACGAACCAGTACATTCAAAACGTCGTCAACGACTTCCGCCAGAACAAGCCGCAAATCAACGCCATCCCGAGCACGGGCGGCAACGTCAAGGTCGCGGAGGCCATCAGCGGCATCATTCGTCACCTTGAGTACGAATCGCGTGCGTCCATCGCCTATGACACCGCTGTCGAGTACGCTGCCCGCATCGGTCGCGGCTGGGCTCGCATCGTGCCGGAACTGATCGACGACGAGTACAACCTGCAGACGATCCGCGTCCAGCGCATTCACGACCCGCTGTGCGTTAAGCCTGACCCGAATTACATCGAGCCAGACGGTAGCGACCAGACGCACGGGTTCATCGAAAGCATCATGTCCCTAGAGGCATTTAAGGCCAAGTACCCCAAGAAACAAACCGTAAGTTGGGAGAAAGACACCGCCGACTGGTTCAAAGAAGACAGCGTTCGTATCTGCGAATACTTTGAGCAGGAAGAATCCAAAGAAAGCCGCTTGGTGATCGAATCGCCTGACGGCCAGCGCATGACGGTTAGCGAGGATGAATACTGGAATCTTGCGAAGAAGATCGGGTTCAAACCGAACGTCATCCAGCAGTTCACGTCGTCAAAAAAGACCGTCAAGTGGACGAAGATGAGCGGCGCGGAAGAACTCGAAGACCCGACCACGTTCCCGAGCAAGTGGATTCCGCTGATTCCGTTTCACGGCACCGAACTATGGGTCGAAGGCAAGCGCTACCTGTCGGGCATGGTTCGCCCGATGATGGACGGCCAACGCGCGGTGAACTTCGCAGCCAGTTCCGACATCGAGCTTGTCACGCAACAGCCAAAGGCGCCGTATCTGGCAGCCTGGGAAGCGATCGCCGAGTTTGAGGCAGAGTGGAAGGGGATGAACAGTTCCAACGCTGCTTATCTGCCGTACAACGCATTCGACGCTGACGGTAATCCGGTTCCCATGCCAAGCCGTCAAGCTCCCCCGCAAGGCGGCGCAGCGTATGGTCGCATGACGGAGCAGGCGATGGGCTTCATCAAGTCGTCCATTGGCAACTACGGTAGCAACCTCGGCGCACCAAGCAACGCCATCAGCGGCCGAGCCAAGCTCGCCGACGAGCGGCAAGGCGACACGGCGAACTATCACTATCAGGACAACGCCGCGCGCTCAATCGAGCATCTCGGCCGAATCATCGTCGATATGTTCCCTGTCGTGTTCGCCGACACGTCTTACGGCCCGCGGGACATGCAGACCTTGGGGCTCGACGGCACCAGCGATGTGGTGACGATTGACCCGGAAATGGCGGATCACTTCCAGCAGAAGGGCAAACGCACTGTCAGCATCAACCCGACGAGCGGCACGTACAGCGTTCGCATCAAGGTTGGCCCGGCGTTCGCCAGCCTGCGCGCAGAGACTGCCGACAGCCTGACGAAGATCGTGCAAAGCTCACCGCAACTCATGGGCGTGCTCGGCCCGATGTGGGCGCGCATGCAGGACTGGCCCGAAGCGGAAAAGGTGTCGAAGCTGCTGCTTGCCATCGCTCCGCCGCAAGTGCAAGCGCTTGAAGGTGGCGACGAAGAAGTTCCCCCGCAGGCACAGGCCCAGTTGCAGCAACTGCAAGAGCAGGTTAAGCAACTGTCGCAAGCGCTTGAGCAGGCGCACAGCGAGCACATGCAGCTTGAGGGCGATGTCAAAAGCCGGATGTCGGTCGAGCAACTCAAAGCGCAGTCAATGTCACAAATGGAAGCGCAGAAGCACGCGCGTGAGATTGAATTCGAGCACGTCAAAGCGATGCAGACCAAAGAGGACAACGACGCCAAGATGTCAGTTGCGCAGGCCAACAACGACAGCGCGTGGCGCATCGCCGAACTGAATGCAAAGGTCGCGCTCGCCAAGCAGCAGACCGATGCCGCGCAGGCAACGCAAGCCCGTGAGGCTGAAATGATCCTCGAAGGCCAGCGCATGAAGGCGCAGCAAGACTCACAGGCTGCGGCAACGGCTGCGAAAGAACCCAAGAACACCGGGCCTGCGCCCGAACTAAAGGCGCTGCTCGACGGCCACGCCAAGTTAACCGATGCAGTAGGTGAAATGGCAGCAACGCTTGCCAAGCCTCGCATGCGTATCCCAGTGCGCGACAAAGCTGGCGTAACCACCCACGTTATCGACAAAGTCGCCGACTAAACCAAAGGTAAATCATGGCTATCCAATACTCAATCACGCACCGTACCAACGCGATGACCGACATCGCAACGCAGGCGGGCATCAACGCGGTCATCAAACTATTCAGCGGTGCGGCTCCGGCTAACTGCGGTACGGTTGACAGCGGCACGCTCTTGGTGCAGTTCGCAGGCAACGCAACGCAGTTCGGAACGGCCACAAGTGGCGTGCTGACGGCATCGGCTGTTGCCGGCGTTAATGCGACAGCGACAGGCACGCCGGGTTACTTTCGGGTATACCCGAACGCTGCCACAACGAGCAACGCAGTGTTTCAGGGCACGGTCGGCACAACGGGTACGGACATGATCCTGACCGCGGCGACTGTGACCGCAGGCCAAGCGTGCACGTTCACAAGCTTGACTACCACGGCGTTCGGCGTTTAAGCGATGGCAATGACTTCGGCGCAAGCTGCGACGTTTAAGGCCGCAGTGGTGGCAGACGCTGCGCTTGCCACGTTCCGCACGGCTGGCGATGCAGGAGCCATCGCTGCCTATTACAACGCCGCGGGAACGGGGCTTGTGTGGCGTCCGTCAATCACCGTGCCTGAATTAAACACCGCGATTGTTTGGTCTGAGTTCATCGCTGCAACGGTTGCGCGGCAGAACGGCTACTTCGCGCTGATTCAGGGCGGCTCGGTTGACGCCACCAAGGCCAACATACAAAGCGGGTTTTCGACGATTTTCGCCGGCTCTGTGTCGTTGACAAACCTGACGGCCTTGGCGCAGAGAGTGCCGACCCGGTTTGAGCAACTGTTTGTTGTGAGCGGTGTAACACCGTTGTTCGGCGTCTCTGTTTCTGTCGCCGAAGTCGGCGTCGCTCTGGCCTGACCATGCCGACGACCCACACCCTCCGAACCATCCGCACATCAGCGGCGCTTGCGGCAGCGACCGCAGCGGTCGGCACCGAATGGAACAACTCAACCGCATATGGCGGCGTTGTCACTGTGCGGCTGACAAACGGGGCAACGGCACCGACGACCGCGCCTTTGGTGCAGTTTTTTGTAGGTGAAGCCACCACGATCAAGCGACAGTATTACGTGCAGAGCGGCGACATCGTGAATAGCAGCGTAAACGACATCGTGTGCGAGATACCGGCCGGCGCGATGTTTGTCAACGTGACGATTACCAACGGGGCGACCAACGCGATTACGGCCGATGCGTTTGCGCAAGAACTGACAACAATATAAATGCCGCTTCTTCGGCAACCGCAGGCGGGGCCGCTGCAACTCGACAAAGCGAATTCGCTTGCGAAGGGGTTGTCAGAGGTATGGGTCGGCTCCAGCGCGGCTCGCACACTCATCAAAGGATCAACGACCTCGTTATCCGGGTCGGGTTCGTTCGGAGTGGGGGCAGCAGGTAAAACGGTATCGACCGCCGCTACTGCGGCCGGCCTACCCACGAACGGGGTGTTGATCGGGTCGGCTGAAGCCATATTTCCGACAAACGAATGCACCATCGCCATTTTTCGACGGTTTCGAGACACGACACTGCGTAATTCGGCTGCATTCGGCTACTTTAACAATTTCTCGCGGGTGCTGGCTCACGCCCCATACGGCGACGGAAACATTTATTTCGACTTCGGAGATTCAACCGCGGGTAGCGGGCGAGTCTCGACCGCGTTTACAAAAGACACGCTACCCGAAGTGCTTGTCTTTACAGCCGGCGCCAGTGTAGGTCGTGAAATCTGGCGACGTGGCACGCGCATCGCTGCAAACACTGCAGCAACGGCAACGCGCCCAGCAACGGTTCTCACGGCCTCAATCGGAGATGCCGGGGGCGACGTGGGCAACATCGGCTCTGATGACTCGGAAACCTACCTGTTTGTTGTCGCCAATCGAGTTTGGTCTCCTGCAGAAATAGCTTCGTTTTCGGCGAACCCTTGGCAGATTTTCAAAGCCCCGGCACGCAGGCTTTGGACAGCGGGAACTACGGTTCCGGCATTGTCCGGTGCGCTGATCGAAGGCGCCGATGTTGCAGCAGCCGCTGTTAGCGTCCGGGTTGCGGCAAGTT
>ENA-OFCI01000889-OFCI01000889.1-metagenomes-genome-assembly--contig:-NODE-889-length-15585-cov-4.528590_pt1 | contig 15585 bp, 15 predicted proteins | sample MGYA00153391_OFCI01 | MGnify analysis MGYA00153391
AGCGAAAAAAACTAAGAATAATAAAGTGTACCTCGTGATAGCCGGAAGTGCTGTATGCCTCCGGCACGCTACGCGAACACTCCAATTATTCAAATAAGCAATAATTATCACCATATAGACGGGAGAGCCAGAAAAGCTCTCTGCCAAGGCTGAATTTTTCCCTCGGAATGTTCTGTCGAAGTAAGTGCGGTATGCTTGATAAGAGAGTGTTGTAGTTAGATCTGGGAGTAGCAGTGGATGAGTTCGCAAGGTTCAGAGGCAGCAGCAGACAGATTTTTTGGGAGTTTAGTCTACTTACTCCCGATCGCTGATGTATACTTTTTTGGTTCGTTCGTCTTTCGACAATTTCCGATCGTGGAGCAATTGTATCAACCATTAGCACCATTGCTGGCGATTAATAATAATCAAATTGGTAGCTTCGTGCTATTTTTTGGGCTATACCTCGGCGTAGCAATCAATCCCAAGATTAATCGATTCATCCGGTTTAATGTGCTCCAGGCGATTCTAATCGGCATTTTGATCTCTTTGTGTGGATTGTTGCTGCGATACGTATTGCTGCCCATTCTCGGCACAGGAGAGGTAACTCAAGTGTTGATGAATACGGTCTTCTTTGGTACGTGGGCGATGGCTGTTTATGGCATTATCATGTCAGCATTAGGCAAGTATACAGAAATCCCCCAACTCTCTGATGCCGCTCAGATGCAGGTCGATCGATATTAAATTATTGACGCGATCGAGTCCGATCTGTCATAATAAGGGGCTGTCTATAACTACGCTCGGATCGGGTCACAAGCTTACAAATGTCTCAGCACATGAATTGAGACTACCCGTACGGCATTTCACATCATTAAAATCTATGACTTACGCAATTATTGAAACTGGTGGCAAGCAGATGCGTGTCGAGCCAGGTCGTTTTTATGATATCGAATTGTTACCTGGTGAAGCCGAAAGCACCGTATCGATCGATAAAGTATTCCTACTCGAAAATAACGGCAGCATCCAAATCGGGCAGCCATTAGTCTCTGGTGTGACCGTTGAAGGTACCATCATGCGGCACTATCGGGCGCGCAAGATCATCGTCTACAAGATGCAGCCCAAAAAGAAAACTCGTAAAAAACGCGGGCACCGTCAAGAAATGACTCGTCTAATGATCGACTCTATTAGTGTCAATGGTGCAATTATCGCTGAAGCTGCCAAGGCGGAAGCTGTAGCAGTCGCAGCATAGCCGCAACCCACACTTCGACAGGCTCAGTGCAACGCCTCCAGATCCTCATTGGAGGGGAGCAATAGCAAAATAATTTTAGTAATCCGAGGTAATTATGGCTTCTAAGAAGGGTACAGGTAGTACAAGAAACGGCAGAGATTCAAATGCCCAGAGATTGGGTGTCAAAAAGTACGGTGGTGAAGTAGTCAAAGCTGGCAACATCATCGTCCGTCAACGCGGATCTTCTTTCCACGTTGGTAATAATGTCGGTTTGGGTAAAGACTACACCATCTATGCCTTAGTTGATGGCGTTGTCACTTTTGAGCGCAGAGGCAAAAACGGTAAAAAAATTAGCGTTTATCCAGTTCCAGTAGCAGCTTAGGATTAGTCTTAGCTCTATTCCAAATAGGGGTATACCTTCGGGTGTACCCCTATTTTAGTGTGAGTACTTAGCTTAAACCAGTTACCAAAAACACTCCAGCGATCCGTTGATTGGTGGAACGCACTGATGGGCAACTGGACGGGTCTCCCGACCAGTGGGGAACCCGCCCAGTGCTGAGGAAACCGTCTATCGACACGTCTCGCTTCGCTCGCCTACAGCGCGATTCCATCCGCAAATCGCCGCTTGCGATCCAAAGTCCGCACTTCGACTAGCTCAGTGACCACCTGCGCGGACTACAAAATGTCATAAGTTACCTCTGTAGTGCTATATTATAACGAGTGACAGTCGCAAGAATACTGCTTGAGTTTGGCTCAGAATTCAACTAAATGTCGAGCCTTATACAAGTCTTTGTTACGCTCACCAGGGGCAATCCGATGACATTTGGCAGGCATCATTTTTGCCGTAAACAGTCAGAGGTGCGATGACTCTTCGAGGTGGCATCGTAGCCTGAATCCGCCAGGATTGTTTGAGCCATCAATTTTGGCAAAAGTAGCTCCAACCCATCCAGATTGCAGGCTTGTCCCGGGGTCAGATCGAAACTCAAGGGATGACCCAGTGCATCAATTGAGGATACACCATAGGCTGATGATACTTTCAGAGCAGATCGGGGCAAACTAGGTAAGTGAATCATACCAACTCGGACATCCTCGATCGAGACGTGTTTGTCCAAAAGCACCGATGGGGAAGAATTAAGTCTAACTTAAAACATTTTTCCTCCAGAGGCTACCGATCGAGCTTGAGTTGATGTGACAATTTTTACAAAGAAAATAAGGAGATTAAAAGTATGATTGGGTTAGAATTGTCACCAAGCTTAATGCTAACCCAAGTTGTTTCGCCAGTAGACTTAGATTGGCAAGAGTGTTTGAATACTATCCCTCATGATTTTTATCATCTTCCTGGCTATTTAGAATTAGAAGCACATCGACAAAATGCCACGGCTGAGGCGATCGTCATCAGGAATGGAGCGGAAGTATTTTTTTTACCATACTTAATTCGCGAATGCGATCGACATGGAGATATCGATAAGTCCGAGCGCGACCGGATCTATGATGTCATCTCACCTTATGGTTATCCTGGCATGTTGGTAAGTTCAGCAGGTCAAAATCCAATCTTTATTAAAAAATGCTTGAATATCATTTATGATTATTGGCAACAACGTCATATTTGCTCGGCATTTCTCAGACTACATCCCATTCTCAATAGCTATATCGATAGTTCGATGTTTGCAATCGATCGGTCTATTTCTGATGATTATCTGACGACGAATTTATCTCCACGCGGGAACGTAGTTGTGTGCGATCTCACCAACGATCTCGATCGTATTTGGAAACAAATCAGGTCGAGCCATCGTACTAAAATCAGTAAATTAAGGCGTTCTGGATTTACAGTTAGGATGGTACCAGCAGACAAATATTTAGATATATTCATAGGTATCTATCTCGAAACGATGAATCGCGTCAAGGCTACTAAGATTTACTATTTTACTAAAGATTACTTCGAGAAACTAGTTCAAGTATTAGGAGATCGGCTCGCTCTTTGCGTAGTTGAAATCGATAACGAAGTCATTGCGGCTAGCCTCATCACTGAAGTGAGCGGCATAGTACAATATCACTTGGGTGGAACCAAAACTGAATATTTACCTCAATCGCCTACCACACTTATGTTTGATTATATAATTAGGTGGGCAAAAGAGCGAAACAATCACTATCTAAACTTAGGTGGTGGACTTGGTGGTCATCAAGATTCCTTGTATCATTTCAAATCTGGTTTTTCCGATCGCGTAAAATCTTTTGCAACTGTTGAGGCAATCGTGGATAGAGCGATTTACAATCGCTTGACACACTCAAGAGCTGAAGTTTTAGGAATGACACCTCTAGAAATTCAGGCTACATCTTTTTTTCCAAGTTATCGTGCATACCAACATGGATAAATCGCAATTAGATTGAAGATCGCTTACAATATAAGAATGGATATATTCATCTGAATAATATGTTGTCATCTAATACTAATAAAGACTTGTATAGTAGTGTCGAGTTTGCGACGTGGCTCGATCGACAGACACTATTTCCAGAAGAAATTTATCTGATTCAGAAATATTTTCAGCCAAATCTCAAAACAGTTGAAGCTGGTACCAATGGCGGCAGAATCTTACTAAAAATGCAAGAGATGGGGTTTGCGAATTTAGCTGGATTTGATTATGTGCCCGAACTAATCAAGCAGGCAATCGATCGAGATCCCCAGCGGCAAATTGATTTTCAAGTTCGAGACGCGATTGCCTTATCCTATCCAGACAATAGCTTCGACCAAATTATTTATTTACAACAGATTATTTGCTTGATTGACAGCGCAGCCGATCGATTTAAGGCTATCCAAGAAGCTTATAGAATCCTCGCTACAGGTGGTACGGGCTTGTTCTCATTCTTGAGTTTTGAGTCGCGTAATGCCGGATTTATCTATGCTGGCTATCTTACCTATCTCCGCACACTTAGAAAATTGCGAGGCGACAACCGCAGCATTCAGAATTTACCGTGGCTCAAACTCGGAGGTAAATTCAATCCTCGATCGCTCGTCGATCGACATCCATATACATATTGGTATCGAGTATCCGAAATTTACGAGATATTACAATCGGTAGGCTTTGAGATCGTCGGCATCGGCACCGATCCCCAAATTAGTGCAGACGATCTCAAAGCAACCGATCGCCAATTGCTAGCCGAACAGATATCGGGAATGCTATATGTCGTCGTCAAAAAATCATAATCTGAATATCTAAACACGATTAATTACACTAGAACATAGAGTGCACTCAGATCGATCTGGGTATAATAAAATCTAGAGACTCGATCGGCAATCAAGAGCGGATGCAATCCGTTATTTGTAGCGTCTGCCTTGCAGAGGAGCTGTTTCTAACCGCTTAGGCTATCTATTTAAGATAGCTTTCAATTATTCATAACTTCTGGCAATGGCAAAACCTATTTTACTCTCAACTCCACATATGGGCGATCGCGAACACCAATTCGTGACAGAAGCCTTTGAAACTAATTGGATCGCACCGATTGGGCCTCATGTTGATGCCTTTGAGCAAGAGTTTTGTCTCGCGGTGGGTTCTAGTCATGCAACCGCCGTCAGCTCTGGTACGGCTGCTTTACACTTAGCCTTAAAACTTGTCGGCGTTGGGGCTGGAGATGAAGTATTTTGTTCGAGCCTGACTTTTTCAGCCAGTGCCAATCCCATTGCCTATCTGGGTGCTAAACCTGTATTTATCGATAGCGATAGGCTGTCTTGGAATATGAACCCCCATTTACTCCAAGCCGCACTGGAGCAAAGAGCAAAAGTAGGCAAACTGCCCAAAGCCGTAATTCTCGTGCATCTGTACGGACAAAGTGCCGACATCGATCCGATCCTCGCAGCTTGTCAGCAGTATGGCGTGCCGATGATTGAAGATGCGGCTGAAGCTCTGGGCGCGACTTATAAAGGTCGATCTCCTGGTACCTTTGGGACTGTCGGCATCTTTTCATTTAATGGCAACAAGATTATTACAACTTCGGGCGGTGGAATGTTGGTGTCTGAAGATGCCAGCATCACCTCCAAAGCCAAGTTTTTGGCAACCCAAGCCCGCGATCCGGCTCCCCATTACCAACACTCAGAAATCGGCTATAATTACCGCCTCAGCAATGTCCTCGCCGGAATTGGGCGCGGACAATTGCTCGTACTAAGCGATCGCGTCGCCGCCAGACGGCACAATTGTGAAGTCTATGAAAAAGCTCTGGGCAAGCTACCAGGGGTCGAATTTATGCCTGAAGCTCCCTGGGGTAATGCTACCCGCTGGCTGACTTGTCTGACGATCGATCCTGCTGATTTTGGCGCAGATCGCGAACAGATCCGGCTAGCACTTGCCGCAGAACAGATCGAAGCCCGCCCCGTCTGGAAGCCGCTCCACATGCAGCCGATCTTCAAAGATTGCGACTGCTTTGGAGGCGAGGTGGCTGAAGATCTATTCGATCGAGGTCTATGTCTGCCTTCTGGCTCTAATTTGTCCGATGAAGACTTGGATTGTGTGATTAGTGCGATCGTCAAGTGTGCGCGGGTGTAAATAAAAGATCCCCGACTTCTTCAAGAAGTCGGGGATCTTTTTCATGCACAAATACTTTTATTAGTCAATAGTCTAAATCTAAATTTTTGTTAACACTGTCATTGGTAGTTCTCAGACATGTGGTTTAAATTAGACAGACTTAGATCTATTTTTTATATTTAAATGTCATGACTACTGGCGATTTATCTAGTCCAGAACCGAGTCGATCCAGTCACAGTAAACCCCTTCCTAAAGTAAAGTTACCCACGATGATCCGGCTGGGATTGTTTCAGATGGGATTGGGGATGATGTCGGTGATGGTATTTGGGGTACTAAATCGGGTATTGATCAAAGAGTTGGCGGTACCGAGTACGATCGCTACTGTAATACTCGCCCTCACACTGTTTGTAGCTCCAGCGAGAATTATTTTTGGACAACTCTCCGATACCAAACCGTTATTTGGTTATCATCGCACTGGCTATGTCTGGCTAGGAGCGGCTGGGCTGGTAACAAATGCTTGGATTGCTGTGCAGGTGATGTGGCAACTCGGCGCAAGCCTCAAGGAGGTAGGATGGGCGGTGACTACCTATGGCTGGGCGGGGTTACTCGGTTTTGTATTTGCCTTGTATGGCTTGTCGGTGAGTATGTGCTCGACACCCTTTGCTACTTTACTGGTAGATATTACCGACGAGGACGATCGATCGCGCTTAGTCGCAGTGGATTGGTCGATGTTAATTGGCGGTACAATTGTCGGGGCGATTACGATCGGTGTACTACTCAAGTCATTAGAAATTAACGCGACAATTATTCAAGTTCAAGCCCAAATCAATCGGCTATTTATCATTATTCCAGCGATCGTTGGTATTTTAACTTTTGTCAGTACCTGGGGAGTCGAAAAGAAATATTCTCGATTTACTAATCGGGTAGGAACGCAGACAGGATCGCATTTATCATTAGGACGTGCACTATCCATTCTTACAGCCAGTCGTCAAACTCAGGTATTTTTTACCTTCTTGGTAGTGATGACATTAGGATTATTCATCCAAGATCCGATTCTCGAAACTTATGGTGGTGAAGTGTTCGATCTCCCCGTCGGCAAAACGGCGGCACTAAACGCTTTTTGGGGCGGCGGTACGTTGCTGGGTTTGAGTGCAGCGGGATTTTGGTTTATTCCCAAGCTGGGTAAACAGAAGACGGCTCGATTGGGTTGTATGCTAGTAGCGGCATCGATGCTATGGGTGATTGTCTCTGGCTTTACTCACAATCCCGTGTTTCTCCAACTGGCTCTACTATTATTTGGGATCTGTTCGGGATTGGTGACGACTGGCGCAATTACACTGATGTTGGATCTCACCGTACCCGAAACTGCGGGGACATTTATCGGTGCGTGGGGTTTGTCGCAAGCTTTAGCCAAAGGGTTGGCGACAGTTTTTGGAGGTGTAGCCTTAGATATTGGGAAGTCAATTTTCCCGAATATTGTCGTTGCTTATGGGTTGGTATTTAGTCTCCAAGCTCTAGCAATGATTGTAGCGGTTAAGTTACTCGACAGGGTTAATGTGCGCGAGTTTCAAACTACAGCTAAAGATGCTGTCAAAGCAGTCATCGCCGCAGAGGTAGATTAGACAGTTAACAGTTGACAGTTGACAGTTGACAGCGGCTTGCACTACTCCCTTCCCACTCAAGAAATAGACATCATAATTTACTAGACCTCTTGCGTGAATGGCAAATGAGCAATCTCAAACTATTAGAAACTCATGCCAAAAAATGATTCACGCAAGAGGTCTACTATCCACCATCCACTGTCTTGAAAAGGTGCTCTACTTGTCTGGTCGGGTGACCCGATTTGTGACAAGTTAAGAAAAGTCGAGGTTTGTCAAGAGGGGAAAGAAAAGATGTCAAACTTGGGCTAGCAAAGAGTTAGAACCAAGTTTGACCCATGCCCAAAAAGCGGACAACAAATCGCGACCATGCCAAGCGACTGCTTGGGTTCGTTCCATGGTCGGGAAACCCGACCGGACGAACTCCGCAACAACGCCCGATGATGGAAGATGAGGAAATAGCAGCACAATTATCTGAGCTAGTCACGCCAGCACTAATCGCCCAAGAGAAGTCCTATCGTCAGCTCGGAATGAGAGACAGAATATTGAATCTGCCACTGATGGTAGCAGCAGTACTGACACTAATCTGGCGAAATGTAGCTGGGGTGAGAGAACTAACCAGAATACTCAACAGGGAAGGATTCTTATGGTGTGAACCAAAACAGGTGAGTCAGCAAGCATTATCACAGCGATTTCTGACATTTCCCGCCGAAATATTTGAGAGCATATTTAGAGAACTACTCCCAGAATTCGAGCAAAAATGGCACAGCCGCAGCCAAAGACCACTACCAGAAAGTATTCAATTTGCTCGCACTAAATTCGCCAGTATTTGGGCTAGTGACGGCTCAACATTGGAAGCAATTTTTAAGAAATTAGACAGTCTGGCAGAAGTGCCAAAGAATCAATTAGCTGGAAAAATCGGAGTAGTCATCGATCTGGTAACCCGACTACCTGTAGAAATTTGGTTTCAGGAGAAAGCCACAGCTAGTGATATGAAGTTTGAGTCAGATATCCTGAATTTAGTTAAGCCCCAGACATTAATATTGCTAGATCGAGGTTTTTGTCATTATCAGTTTTGGCAACAACTAATCGAAGGTGATGTTCATTTAATTACTCGGCTAAATAACAAAGCATCATTTACGGTCGAACGAGTATTTACCAACAGTTAGCGTGGCGGGTGACCCGCAACGCACAGCATCCGTGACCGAATCGTCAAAATGGGTGCTGGCGATCGAGCAACTCCCTGCATTACCATGAGATTAGTGGAAATCAAAGCGGGTAAAGCGTGGTACTCTTATCTAACTTCGGTACTCGATCCATTAATTTTACCGCCCTATGTAGTTGCCGATTTGTATGGTAGAAGATGGCGAATAGAAGAGGCATTTAATACTGTTAAACGATTGTTAGGTTTAAGTTATATCTGGACGGGTTCACTCAATGGCATTAAATTACAACTCTACTGGGCGGGAGACCCGTCCAGTGGGCAACTTGGCTATTCTATGCTGTGTTAGTTGATTTAGGTGATGCTATTGCTGATGAAGTATCTCTTCCGTTCGACCGGATTTCTTTAGAGATGATCTATCGTGGTCTTTATCATTTCTATGTTGCTCATCATAAAGATTTAGCCTCTGACCCAGTTAAATATTTTGCGGCTAGTAACAATCAAGACCTGGGAATTATTAAATCCATTCACAAACCAGTCAAGAAATTGATTATCGCTCCCTTCCCAGAGCGAACGAGTAGGGGAGGAGAATTCTTTTTTGAGCCATCCCCTCAAACCTGCTTGACTACTGCACTCGCGCCTTAACTTGTCACCAATGGGTAGAACCCTTTATTTTATTAATAGCATTAGCGTAGCCTACCGGAGTAATCGCCCGACAATCACGAAAAAACTTAATACAATTGAGAATAAAACTGATGTGATTATCCAGCAGTTGAACAAAAGCAGTTAGTATATACTAGCAAATAAAATCGTTAATTAGATGCTTAATAGCATTTTCAAGCGCTCTAGTAATGATACTTGGTGACTTTACACATTAAATAGATATTAACATGCCATGATTTTCACAATCAATATAAAAAAAATAGAAACTTGCTTAGACAATATATTAAATAGTACTAAGCCTAGCAAGGAAGATATCAAATTTATCAGTGAACTGCCAGAGCACGAAATTGAATATTTAAAAACACTATCCACTGATTATTTAAGTTTAGAAAATGAGAAAAAATATTTACAAAATTACGAAGCTTTAGCAGAATTAAAGAAAAAACAATCTATCTATAATAAAACTATTATGATAGCAACAGGAGGAAATGCCGTAGGATTTTCAGTGGGAAACCCAATAGTCGTTCTTGCTAGTAGCGCGCTCTCGCTTATATCGAGCGAGTTGTCTACGCCTACAGATCGACTGGTTCGTGTGATGGAAACGTTACTAGAGCATTTTGGGAATGATGGCATCACGCTAACTCCAGATGTTCGCACAGAGACAGGCAAAATTGAGCTATTTGTGAAACTACCAGATCGTCGTAATTTTGCACTGATGCTAAGGTCTAATGGCGACTGTCTCATTAAATGGAGGATAGATCGGGGTGATTTTGTCTCTCGTGTTCGCTCGAAAAACAAAACAAAAAACCAAGTTTATGGAGGGATATTGCCAGCAATCAGCAATTTGAATGCAATGACCCTAAACTTAAAGCAGGAAAAAAGTTATTTGATCGGTTTGTCGAGTAAGGAACGAACTCAAGCAATCATCAAAGTACTGGTTTTGACATCGAAAACCAGAGTAGACCCGAACAACGATCCGTCATTATTCGTGGATTTTGGCAACACTAAGGCTTTACGTGTCAATCCTGGTTGCTCGATTTATGTTGTCGATCTAGAGAACTTAACTAATTTTTTTGAGGTATCCAAAAAAAAATCAACCAATTGACCTTATTTTAGGGCATTATAGTAAATGTAACTACGTTAATGAGCAGAATACCCCCCCTACACATGTAGAGAGGGCACTAAGGCGGAATTAACCGTGATGTTTACAGAAGTCAACCGCTCGACTCCTAACCGTCGTTCGTTAAAATGGACGGACGTTCACAAAATGCTTTTCCAGGCATTCTTAGTATACCCCGTAAAAGGTGTACTCGCAACGTTTCTACTTGGATCTACGCAACATGGTGTAGATCCAAGTAGAGGGGCAAGGTAGAGCGATCTAACGAGAAGATCGCATCGCATGAAATTACCCCAAAGTAAAGTTTTAGACCTTTTAAAGCCAAATAGTAGAGATTTGGCATGGCAGGAATTCACCGCCGCAGGTAATGCCATCCTGCCCCAGTTGCTCGAAGCAGTTGAATATTGCTCAGTAACTAACGAGGCAATATCCAGCCCCCTACACGACACACTAGGCTGGAATTTCGCTCGCTTCGGTCACAGTTCAAATTCTGGTGTGTTTGGCTACGGTTTCCAAGGTGAGGATGGAAATTATTGGCAGGTCAAAGTTTTTGGTAAAAGTCCCACTTCAGGTCGCACGGGTCGTTATTACGCTCCCAAAAGCTGTGGAGATCGAATATTTTATCCTATAGTACCGCAGTCGGTACGAGATGAGATCTCGGATCGGTATAACTGCCCTCGTTCAGGGCATGAGTCGTGGAGCGATTATCTATTGGCTCATCCGATTATCCCGCTGTCAATTCATGAAGGGACTAAAAAAGTCAACGCCTCGTTTGGATCGGGTACTCCAGCGGTCAGTTTATTCGGTCAGAGTTGCGGTGTCAATCGAGATGGTAGCCTCAAAGATCCGTTGCTAGCCCAATTGTGTAAATCGCGCAGAATTCCTATAGTTCTGGATCGCGCTCCTACGCCTAAGCAACAGGCTAAAACCAATAAATATATCAATCGTTTGGCTAAGGCAGTCGCGCGGGCTGGTGGCACTCCTGTCATCCCAGTGTGGGATTTAAAAGAGGGTGAGAAAATCGACGATATCGCGATCGCACACGGACACGAGCGGGTGGCGGAGATTTTAGATAATGCCCTCGATTATCATGACTGGCTAGATTTAATCAATAAACCAACATTAAAATGTCGATACTTTGACACGCTTAAGTATACGCCATCCGAATCTTTAAATTCTCGATATTTACCTAGCGATATTCTGCTTTCAGCTCTCGAGTACGATGTATTGCTTGCCATAAAATCAGGTACGGGTACTGGCAAAACAACATCACTCGCTCTTTTGACTCAACATGCTAACGCACTCGGACTTAGAGTAATCGTTATTGGCTATCGTAATGTATTGTTGAGATCTTATGTAGAGCTATTGCCCGATTCTTATCTACTAATAGATGGTGACCCAGATCTAGTCGAAGACAGCAACAAAAATATTTTGTTATGTCACCACTCAATTGGCAAATTATCGCCGGAAATATTCAATCGTTCAATCGTCATTATCGACGAATGCCACAGCGTTACCAAAGACATCGTGTACACTCCACTTAAAGGGGTGGCAGACCGGAGACGTCACCATATCTCGCATTTGAGCAATTGTCTAGCCAATGCCCATAGTATAATTTGCCTGGATGCAAATTTGACAGATTTATCAACATCTGCTGTTTGTAAATTGCGCGGACGGAATTTTAATACTGTAATTAAGGTTGAGAACACCTATCAAAGCTCTGCTAATATAACTATTTATAAAATTAGTGGTAATTCACCTGATGTTCTTAAAAAAGATATAGTTGAGCGAATTGTTAAAGGTGAGAAAGTTTTAGTCACTTCTAATAGCAAAAATCTCTTACAAACACTTCGACAAATGGCTATTGATTACGGTATTAGTAGTGATGATATCTGCTTAGTAACGCAAGAGACGGTAGGGGAAGCTCATCAGAGTGCATTAATGGCCAACCCAAATCAATATCTATTAAATCAGCCATTTAAATTGGTATTACTATCGCCAACAGGCGAAAGTGGCATTGATTTTAGTATTCCCCATTTTGATCACCATTACGATTTTAATTTTGCCAATCAACCGATCGATAATTTGATCCAACGGCTAGGACGGGATCGCAATTTTACGACCTGCCCGAAACATGTTTGGATCGAAGATCGGGCGCAATACAGCCAACGGGGCTATAGCACTCAGGCGATTGCAGCGAACGAACGCGACTATGCGTATGCTGCCAGTCAATTATCGGGACAATCGGATGATGTGGCTCTACTGGCTGCTGACTACCCCCTGCGCGACCACTACCATCACTGGGAGGCGGCGAACGAAATTGAGAAATCTAATTATTATGAGTTAGCGATCGAGCGGTTATCGATAGCCGGACATCAAATTACGATCGTAGACCCCAACAGTTCCCCCGATTTGCTTCCTGACGCGGCTACGGCTACGGCTGAGGTTAAAGCGGCTAAAGCGGCAGTACATTTGACTACTGCCACCAGTTACCTTAAGGCGGACGAATCGGATTTAACTATTGACGACGCGAATCAAATACTTAATAGCCGCACCGCCACTCAGGTAGATCGAGTCAGAGCCAACAAAACAATATTCGCCCACACCTATCCACAATTAGATAAAACCTCAGAGTGGAAAACTCTAGAATTTTGGGAGTGGCGACTCAAATATGCAAATGTATTTACACAATTGGAGACATTATATCTATTGCTTAACCCTCATCTGGCAAAAACTAAACTCAGCAAAAATGTTAACAACCAGGCTAAACGCGGGGGAATATTACGCGATCTGAACCAACGGGCAATTTTGGCATTAACTGTCGAGCTGGCAGGACTGCCCAAACTAATTGGCAAAACTTATCGCGAGGGCGATCCTCTCGTCGCTGAGGTGGTGGGAAATCTGGAGCGGGCCAAGGGAGTAATTTCCAGGCGAGGAAGTCAATCGCAGATTGCCTATTTGCATCGGATCGCCGAATCAGTGGGCTTAATCGGTTGTGGGGTTCAGATCAGGGGAGCTGACGGCACTCGCCATAGGGAATATCATCTAGAGCTGCTGCACACGCGGGGAATTTTTGAACCACTTGTTTGGACAAGTATAGAGCTGCGTTCTCTCTCTCAGCATGGGGATATCTTGTCACAGACCTTCTCTAATCTAGATCCAGAGACAGATCTAGCCGCCGAATGGGATGGCTGTAAAGATGAGGAGTTGGTAACTGCCTCCGAAGTCGAACTCGATCTGTCGAGCGTAGAGATCTTGTCACAGACCCCCCCTGATATATTTATAAATAATGAGGGGTCTGTGACAGACTCTAATTCAGATTTAGAAACCGATCTAGCAGTTGGGATTGAAAATGTTTGGACGATTGAGCCAGGAGCGAAAATATACAGCCATGCAAATCGATACCACGTTCGCGGGAACGATCGGGGAATATTAGAGCAGATTACTGCGGCTGGGGAGATGGTAATCCGGTGGTTATCGGATGGTTGCCATCAGGTTGCGAACGGCATCAGAACTTACGCCCCGGCGGAGCTAATTGAGGTAGTTGGGCTGCCCCAGTAGTAAGAATCGATCCAGCAACCAGCTCCTCTCTAGACTTTTGTATTGACGAGCGAGTGACTCCGTTCCCCCCTGACTTTTCACGTTAAGTGCCTCTAGCAAGCTGCCAGCCTTGGCACAGGTCATGTAATTTTAACCAACCACGCCAAAGAACTTGGATACCAATTGGAGTCCGGCGACAATGTTCCAGATAACCACCCGTCAACCAGGGTGATACACTGATTATCCAAACGAACGGAGGGATGCGCCGAATCGCAGCTTCCAAGGTTTTGAAGGTAGAACCACTAACGCACTTCTATATTGGAGATCGAGTGACTTTGCTAGATAAATACATGGTTAGGGCAGGAGACATCGGGACAATAGAATCAATCGACTCAAAAGGTATCTGCGTTTGGTGGGATAGCTTACCTCAGCCTCCACAACTGTGGAGGACTTTTAGCTCCACAGAACTGGAATTAAAACAACGGGGATACTTCCAAAATTAAGTATGCGGTCATAAAGTTATCGTAACGGGGATTGCTAGACGATCGACGATTTACGTGCGGACGGGTTGAATTACCTAAAATATTTACATGAAGTTAAGACCATATCAAACCAAAATCATTGCTGAAGTTCTAGCCTCATGGCAAAGCGGAAAACGTCGCGTCATGGCTACCGCACCAACTGGCTCCGGTAAGACAGTGCTATTTGCCAAAATTGCCGATAAACACCTCACTGATGTCCCCGATGGTAAAGTCTGGATTATCGCTCACCGAGTCGAAATGCTCAGTCAAGCCAGACAAAAGATTGAAGCAATTTCCGACCGCCGAATTGGTAGGATTGAAATCGGTGATAAATTTGACCCCACCGCCGCCGTTTATATTTGTTCGATTCAGAGTTTAGCCGCTAAACTCCCCGAAATTGAGGCTCAACCTACGCTAATTATCATCGACGAAGTTCATCATGCGATCGCTGACTCCTATCAAGAAGTACTCAAAAAATTCCCCAAAAGTTTAGTCTTAGGCGTAACCGCCACCCCCATCCGCGCCGATGGACAAGGCTTTAACGATTCATTCGATAAGTTAGTGTGTGGTCCCAGTGTGAAAGAATTAATCAACCAAGCCTATCTCGCCCCTTTTAAAGTATTTGGTGCCAAACTGATTCAGTTAAAAGATGTCAAGATCGGCAATGGAGATTATCACCGTCAAAGCTTAATCGACCAGATCGATCGCAGTATCGTCTATGGCGATCTATTATCCGCTTATCGTCAATATGCCGACAACACCAAAACCGTCGTCTTCTGCGTTGATATTCAACACTCCAAAGCCACAGCCGCCGCTTACCAAGCCGCCGGAATATCTGCCGAACATATTGATGGGGACATCGAGAGTAAAGAACGATTGGCAATTCTGAACCGATTTAGAAACGGTGAAACCAGAGTATTGTGTAACTGCGAACTGATCCTCGAAGGCTTCGACTTAGAAGATATCGAAACCGTTTGCTCACTCTCAACTAGCGGAATGTGGGTTTAAAATTCCAGCTCGATTGTTAATAATTTAACAGTTGACATCAGACGTATATCTCTCGGTCGGACTTTTGTAAGAGGTCTAAGCTCCTAAACGCAAAAACCCCCTCACATTGTGAGGGGGTTCTCATTCCTAAATCAATTCGGAATTAACCGTTGATTGCAGGAGCAGTCAAAGCAACTGGAGTAGCTTCACCAGCAGCTAAGTCGAGTGGGAAGTTGTGTGCATTTCTTTCGTGCATTACTTCCATACCCAGGTTAGCGC
>ENA-OFCI01000891-OFCI01000891.1-metagenomes-genome-assembly--contig:-NODE-891-length-15572-cov-4.455372_pt1 | contig 15572 bp, 10 predicted proteins | sample MGYA00153391_OFCI01 | MGnify analysis MGYA00153391
CGCTTGACCGCCTCTACCCGATCCTCTATCTGGATTGCCTGATGGTCAAGACCCGCGAAGCGGGCAGCGCCGCCAATCGGGCTATCTATCTGGCCATTGGGGTTAATACCGAGGGACAGAAGGAAGTGCTGGGACTCTGGACCGCACCCACTGAAGGAGCCAAGTTCTGGCTGTCGGTGGTGACCGAATTGAAGAACCGTGGGGTACAAGATATTCTGATCGCCTGCGTCGACGGGCTCAAAGGTTTCCCTGAAGCTATAGAGGCTGTCTACCCGGCTTGTGAGGTACAGCTCTGCATTGTTCACATGGTGCGCAACAGCTTGAACTTTGTGAGCTGGAAACAGCGTAAGGAAGTCGCCGCCGATCTGCGTAAGATTTATACGTCCGCGACCGCCGAGGCGGCGAGTGCGGCACTCGATCAGTTTGCGCTGACGTGGGATACCCAGTATCCGTAGATTGCGAAATGGTGGCGGGCTAACTGGGCCCGAGTGATTCCGTTCTTTGCGTATGCGCCCGATATTCGTAAGGTGATTTACACCACAAACGCGGTCGAGAGCGTGAACTTCAGCTGTCGTAAATTGATCAAGGCGCGGGCGTCGTTTCCGAATGATGAAGCGGCGATCAAACTGCTCTACCTGGGCTTACGCAATATCAGCCAACGCTGGACAATGCCGATCCACCATTGGAAACAAGCGATGAGTCAGTTTATGGTTCGTTTTGAAAAGCCGTTCAATCACGCGTAGCAAAACCGATAAACACAAAATCTAGGACACCCTCCCTGACGGGGAGAGAAAGCACTGGTGCTACCGACCAATGATTGTTCTTCGCGATATTTACGGGCAAAAATGCTTACGCGCACGTATCTCCCGCGATAGACCATGGCGACGAGTTTGTGGTGCATCGACAATATGGTGCGGTGCTAGCTGGCGTTAAGCCAACCCTTCAATGTTTCGGCGAAGATGTCGAGCTTGGGGGTGTTCTCGCGCTTGGGCTAAGCAGGCTCAACCCGTGCCGGCGGCGATTTTTCATTCAGGCTTACAGCAACCCGAACTCTGATGTGCTCAGTACGTCGGATGCACCTGCCAAGAGGGCCTCAAGCCGCTCGATGCGATGCCGGTCAGGCGTCGTGATGGCATAAAAATTCTCCTGCAACTCCTTGAATTGGCCCACTTTCAATAGACTGCCAGAGTGCAATTCATCCTGGACGACTACCTCAGGAAGCACCGTTAGCCAGCCGCTATCCCGTGCGATCAGGCGAAGCATTGCCATGTCATCGACTTCGGCCCGCAGTCGCGGCGTCACACCCGCGGTGATGCACAGTGCATCGAACTGCGCTCGAAGTGCATGCCGAGGTCCCGGCAATGCTATGTCAGCACCATCCAAGTCTTCCGGAATACGCAATTTGCGATCCTTCCAGACGTTTGCCGGACCAACCAAAGAAACCGCCTGGCTGCCCAAAAAGCGGCAATGCAAAGGGCGATTTGATCCGGCAGGCACGGTTTCATTGGCTAGTACAACGTCGAGTTGATGCTGCAACAGCCGAACCAGAAGCCCCTCCAATACGCCCGACTCGAGGGTCAGCACAACGTGCTGGTCGAGCAGCATGGGACGGATCCAGTTTTCCTGATAATTTCGGGATAACGTGGCCACGCTACCGACCCTCAGTCGGATCATTCCCTCGCTGTGACCTTGCAGTCTCCCCAGCATTTCCTGTCCCAAGCCGAAGATATCCTCGGCATAAGAAAACACCAGTCTGCCGGAGGCGGTGAGTAAAAGGCGTTTGCCTTCACGTTCAAACAGCGGCTCGCCCAGACGTTCTTCAAGCTGCTTTATCTGAGTAGAGAGGGCAGATTGCGAGGTGTGCACCTCTAACGCAGCGCGGGTCAGATGCCCTATCTTCGCGACACGCCAAAAATAGAAGAGGTGGTGGAAGTTGAGTTGCTCTAGGCTTATCATTCGTTTTTAAGTATCAAAACATTCTTATTAATGTATTTTACTGAATGATTTAAGTCAAGCATGATGACGATTATTCTTTTTGGGCGGGGCGCGTAATGGGTTTATCTAGCTTATTGTTTTCTCTTGCTGTGTTTGCCCCTGCTGTTTTGATGTCAATAGCGATGTTGGGGCCGAAAGTTGAGCCAACACGAGAGCCTCAACTTTGGAAGCGATTTGCTTGGTTGTCGGCAACTGCGCTGTTGTGTGCGCTGGCTGCGCTAGTATGGCGGTTGGCAATACTGAAACCAATATCGGGTGTCAGTTCGATGGAAATCGGATCTTGGCTTTCGCCGAGTCAGCTGGGCATTTGGCTAGCGGTTCTGGTGCAATTCTTAGGTACGATCATCGGCGCTTTCTCATCGCGCTATTTACAAGGCGAGCCGGGTCAGTCCCGCTATGTGTCGGCCTTAGCCGGCGTATTAGCTGCTGTGCACCTACTGCTTCTGGCTAATCATTGGTTGGTCTTGATCGCCGCTTGGGCGATGGTTGGCATGGTTCTGCAACAACTGCTTTGCTTTTATCCGGACCGACCGTTTGCATTGCTGGCAGCGCACAAAAAGCGTGTAGCAGATCGCTTGGCCGACGTCTTGCTCCTGGTAGCAGCTGGGTTGGCTTGGAATGAAGTCGGTAGTGGCTCGTTTCCGGCGCTGTGGCAACACCTGGCGCGAGATGGCGTTTCTGTCGCCTTGCAATTCAGCGCTATCTGCCTGGTGTTTGCGGTAATTCTGCGCACTGCATTGTTGCCTGTGCATGGCTGGCTGATCCAGGTGATGGAAGCCCCCACGCCTGTTTCCGCACTATTGCACGCGGGCGTCATCAACCTTGGCGGTTTCGCACTCATCCGGTTCGCGCCACTTCTGGAAGTCGCAACACCAGCACGCTGGCTACTTATTGGGTTTGGACTGGGTACTGCATTGTTTGCCGGTCTGGTGATGCTCACCCGCATCAGTATCAAGGTTCGGTTGGCATGGTCGACCGTCGCGCAGATGGGTTTTATGGTGCTTGAGTGCGGATTGGGTCTCTACACCCTGGCCACGCTGCATCTGATCGGCCATTCACTTTACAAAGCGCATGCCTTTCTTTCTGCTTCATCGGTGGTACAAACCAGCAAGCTGCAAATGATGCGTACCGTCGCCGTGCCAGCGGGGTTCAGTCTGATTGTCGCTCCGCTGCTCGCACTGTTGGCGTTAGCAGTGGTTCAAGCCCTTACCACCGGGGCGACTTGGCCTTGGTGGTGGAGCGGCGTGTTGGCTCTAGCTTGGGCACCCTTGCTATGGCTGCCAGGCTTGCGCGGCGCGGAGGGAAATAAAGTGTGGTGGCGTGGGCTGGCAGGTTTCAGCATTGTGTCGGTGCTCACGGCAGCAACTGGTTTGGCGCACGTTTTGCCTTTCGGATTAATTGACAGGCCATTCCAACTCGCCGGCGTAATCACCTTGCTCGGCATGGTCATGATGTATTTATTTCTTATCATTTTGCAGATGCGGCCAGATGCGATGACCGGTTTGCGTCGATGGAGTTATGCAGGTTTCTATGTCGATGAACTCGTTACGCGTCTGGTGCTGAGAGTCTGGCCAACGCGCTGGACGGTCACAAGCACGCCGCCACCAACTCGTCAGGTGACCGGCGCAGTTTCCGCCGCCGCCTCCTCCGCCCCCTGAATTACTATTAGGAAGATCCAATGAGCACTGAATCACTCCTCCGCGCGCAAGATCCTGTTGCCCATTTCGACACGTTGGGCAGACCTGAATTTACCGAGTCGCCCACGGATGCGACCCAAATTGCGCTGAACTTGAAGATCGAAGCTGCCTGTGCGCAAGCCTGCCAAGCGATCGCTCCTGCGTGGCCGCTGGATCGCGCAATTGCAGTGAATCCACACTGGAGCAGGATCGCCCGTCCCGTGCGCGAGGTTGCGGCCCGTATGGCTGTTTTGGGAGATATTCGCGTATTTCCCTCACGCAGTTATTTGCAGCAAGCCTGGCGCGATGGGCGCATTAATCAGTTGGACTTGAGCTATGCATTGGATACGCTGCCTGCTGCACAGGCGCAGGCGCTGAGTACGATGCAATGTATCGAGGCGTTAACGACCGAAACGAGCGCACATCGTCTGCCGCTTCTGATCGATGTGCTGGATGACGATCTCGCTCGGCACACCAGACTCTCTTGGCGCCAGGCAATCACCCATCAGGTCAGTCAGACCTGCGCGGCTTACTTCGATGAGCGTCAAGCTGATTGGCAGCCGTTGCGTGGCACAGGCTTGTATGCGTTCTGGCGCGACACCTTGATGCACGATCATGGCATCGGCGTGTTGATGGGCGTGCCTGACTTGGGCAAGTGGCTCAACGTGCTGCCGGCTACTCGGCAGGATGCCGAGCGTTGGGTATTGCAGCGCCTAGGGCTTCCAGAGCAAGTTTGGGCGGATTATCTAGAAGCCGTCCTGCTCACGGTCAATGGTTGGGCGTCCTGGTGTGCCTACCTTGGCTGGCAGGCGCAGCAGGGAGGGCGTACCGACTTACACTTGCGCGACTTGCTGGCCATTCGTCTCGCTTGGGGTGTGATTTTGCTGGAATGCAAAGAGGACGCTGTCACCAAAACTGCATTCAATGCATTGCAGGCGGAATGGCGTCGTGCGTCTGAACGATTGCAGCAAGTACAAGACGTGCTGGTGATTGATGAGGTTTGGCAAGTAGCGCTCGAAGCAGGCTACCAGCGCCAATTGGCGCGTAAGCTTGCGATGGCGCCAGGGGCTGGGATAGGGGTCAGCGCAGAGCAGGCTATCGAAGTTCAGGCAGCTTTTTGCATTGACGTGCGTAGCGAGCCTTTGCGCCGCGCGCTCGAAGCTGTTTGGCCGGCCATTCAGACCATCGGATTTGCCGGATTCTTCGGACTTCCGGTGGCCTATACGCCGCTCGCCACGTCAGCTAAGCGACCTCAACTACCTGGACTGCTTGCGCCAACGCTCGAAGTGACCGACAGCGTTTATAACGCTGACAATGGTCGTGGTGCAAAGCAGGGTGAGTTAAACGATGCCGCGCACCAAGCCCGGCAGCGCCGATTTGCCTGGTTGGAGCAATGGCTCGCCGCCAGTCGCTGGCCTGCTTCTGCGTTTTCCTTTGTCGAAGCAGCGGGTGTGGGCTATGTCGGTAAGTTGACGAACTGGCTAAAACCGACCACGCACGGGCGAATATCTGATGATTTGGCTGGCTTGCCAGCCCAATACCGGCCGATCTGCCGTCCGGCATTGTCTGGTCTGGATACTGGTGCCAAGGTTGCACTGGCCGCAGGGGTTTTGCATGCCATGGGGCTGGAACGACACCTCGCGCCACTCGTATTGCTGGTGGGACACGGCAGCCAGAGCACCAACAATGCTCACGCTGCTGCGTTGGATTGTGGTGCCTGCTGCGGTCAGACCGGTGAAGTCAACGCGCGCGCACTGGCGCAATTGCTCAATGAGCCTAACGTCCGCGCTGGCTTGCAGTCCAGTGGCATCGCTATTCCAACGCAAACGGTGTTTGTCGCCGCCTTGCACAACACAACGACCGATGAGATCGAGGGGTTTGATCTCGACCTGTTGGAACCGGTCGCGCGGGCGCGATGGGACCAGCTGCAAACTGTTTTTGCCCATGCCTGCGATCAGGTTCGCCGTGAGCGAGCGCCACGCTTGGGACTCAACCCGCGCACGGCGCACGATGATTTGCTCGCCCAGTTGCGTCGCCGCGCTAACGATGGCGCGCAAACCAGGCCTGAGTGGGGTCTGGCAGGAAATGCCGCATTGATTATTGCTCCCCGATACCGCAGCCTGGGTGTGATGCTGGACGGACGCAGCTTTTTGCACGACTACGATGCCGATCAGGATGCCGATGGCAGCGTGCTGGAACTGCTCATGACCGCCCCCATGCTGGTGGCGCACTGGATCAACTGGCAATACCATGCATCGATGTGTGATCCACTGCGTCTGGGCAGCGGAAACAAGGTGCTGCATAACGTGGTCGGCGGTCACATTGGCGTATTCGAAGGCAATGGGGGGGACCTGCGAATTGGCTTGTCCCGACAGTCTTTACATGATGGCGAGCGCTGGGTGCATGAACCGCTTCGCCTGACGGTGATCATCGACGCGCCACGCCAAGCTATCGAGAAAGTGATTCAGCAACACGAGGTCGTACGCCAACTGATCGACCACGGCTGGATACACCTCTGGAGATTTGACGATGTGCGGTTCGCGCGTTACCTCAATGGTAGTTGGCAAGCGCTTGGGCTGGGGCAGGAACAGTGAGAGGGATAGGAATAGGAATAGGAATGACATTGGACTATGTTGGACGACAAATCGCCTAATTGGTCATCGCACCGGTGCTTCAGCTTGTGCGTAGCCCGCGTAGTTGAACGAATCGGTGGTTGTTTGTAGCTGCATGAATTTGCTCCGTTTGTATGGGGCGCATTCAATTTTTGCTGATCCTATTTGTTAAAGAAAACGGCAGCCGATCCCGCTTAAATTCGCGGCATTAATGAAATGTCTAGCCTATAAAACTGGATGGTTTTTTCATTCACTGCTGGCGGATGGTTGAATGTATGCCGACTGGCCTTCCAAGCTTATGAGCACTTCTGCGGAATGCGGTGGCGTTGCGGGTGGCCGCATCAGATTTCAACCCGAACCAGTATGCTTCTCCAACCAGCGTTGCCCGAGAGCTGTTAGACGGTAGCGCTGGTTGCTGCTGTTGGGCTTTTCTGGCAAGGTCATTTCCACCACCCCTGTTTCCAGTGCTGGCTTCATGTAGGTGCTGCGGAAGTGCTCCCGATGCGCCATCCCCAAGGCATCAAGCAACTGCTGGAGTGACATCTCTCCGTCCAAGGTGCTAGCCTTGTTCCAGCGTAAGTGGTGGATCGCGCGATGGCGTCGGGCATGCCTGCTGAGGCAATGCCGTGGCTGAGCGTTTCTTGTTGAATCTCAAGATGGAGCGGGTCGGCAGCGCACTTATGCCCGCCGAGCCGAAGCAAAAAAAGACGTAACCGATTACATCGCCGGCTTCTACGACTACACAGGATTGCACTGCGTGTTGGGCAATTTGTCGCCTTCCGGCTTCGAGCGGAACATGGCAGCAAAAAACCTATCGCGGGGCCTTAATTGCTACCGTCCTGGGTGGTGCGGCTATTTCATGCAAAAAAAAGGACTCGGAGTTTATCCGAGCCATTTAATATGGCGGAGGAGGCGTCCGCCTGATAGTAGTCCGACAGTGTTCCATATTGTCCATGAAGTCGTATATATAACAATAGGTTAGGCAATCTGAGCGTCCAAGGTAATCCTATACAATCCTTTCAAATCCGGCTATAGTTTGATAGTCATTTTGATAGTAGGTCGCATAGCATGGCACGCCAACAACAACGACTATCAGCACTTCAAGTCACCAAGCTCACCAAGCCAGGATTGTATGGCGATGGGGGTGGTTTGACGCTCCAGATCACCGCCACGGGCGCGAAGTCCTGGCTGTTTCGTTACATGGTCGCTGGCAAGTCGTTCGGGATGGGGCTGGGGCCGACGCATACCGTCAGCTTAACCGAGGCGCGGCAGAAGGCGCTCGATGCGCGGAAGCTGCTGATCGACGGCATCAATCCGCTGGTGGCCAGGAGGCAAAACCAGATCGCTGCCTCGTTGGCCAACGCCAAGATGATGAGCTTCGACCAATGTGCCGAGTCGTACATCGTGGCACATAAGGCGGGTTGGAAAAACGCTAAGCATGGCGACCAGTGGACAAACACGCTCACGACCTATGCCAGTCCGATATTCGGTCATTTGCCGGTGGCCCAGATCGACACCGTCCTCGTCGTGAAATGCCTTGCGCCGATTTGGGAGAGCAAGACCGAAACGGCCAGCCGCGTGCGCGGTCGTATCGAGTCCGTGCTGGGCTGGGCGACCACGAGTGGCTACCGTACCGGCGAGAATCCTGCCCGCTGGAAAGGCCATCTTGAAAACTTGCTGGCCACCATCAGCAAGACCCAACGGACGAAGAATCATCCTTCACTACCGTGGCCACGCATCGGTGCATTCATGGATGCCCTGCGGGCACGCGATGGGGCTTCCGCCCGAGCGGTCGAGTTCGCCATTCTGACCGCGTGCCGATCGGGCGAGGTGCGCGGCGCTCGATGGGCCGAGTTCGATGTGGCGGGCAAGCTCTGGACGATACCGGCTGAGCGAATGAAAGCCAAACGCGAACATCAGGTGCCGTTGAGCGCCGCCGCGCTTTCCCTGCTAGCGTCGATGCCGAAGAGTAGTGACGATAATGTGGTGTTTGCTGGCACGAGAGGCCAGCCCTTGTCAGATATGTCGCTGACGGGTGTGATCCGGCGCATGAACGGCGACTACAAGCCTGTGTGGGCGGATATCCATGGCAAGGGAATCACGGTCCATGGCTTCCGCAGCAGCTTCCGCATGTGGGCGGCAGAAACCACCCATTACCCGCGTGAGGTGGCCGAGCATGCCTTGGCGCACCAATTGCCGGATGCGGTTGAGCGCGCCTATCAGCGCGGTTCGCAGTTCGCAAAACGTGCCGAATTGATGGCGGAGTGGGCGGTGTATTGTGCGACGGTGCCAACTGATGCAGAAGTCGCGCATAGTCGTAAATGAGAAAAAACTGAAAAGGGCTCGCCGAACGGACACCGAACTTACATCTCTTCAGTGGAGAGAGGCCAGGGAAATGTGTCGGTTGATAACCTCGACAGGATTGCCAATGCCCTTAAGGTTAAAGCGGCGGCATTCCTGGAAGATTGAGTAGAGCGGGTTCCTCGCCGTCAACGCCGTAAGCGAGGTATTATTTACTCACTGAGGAGCAATAATAATCAATATGCGCAAACTAATTTTCTCAGCAGTCTTGGTGCTCCTCCCGACCGCCGCCTTAGCCTGGAACCGTGGTGGCCACCTCACCACCGGCGCGATCGCTTACCAAGAGCTAAAAGCAACGAACCCCGCGGTTGTAGATCGCATCGTCGAAATCATGAATTCGACACCCACGCCACTTTTAATCGAAGGGCGCCTGGACAAGGAATCCACTCCAGAAGCAAAAGCCGAACGCTTATTTATGGAAATGGCAACATGGCCGGACGAAGTTCGTCCGCCATCGGAGTACTCAAAAGCGTTTCACCACGACACCTGGCACTACATCAACTTCGTTTATGTACCGCCTGGCACGCCGGTTACGTTTATCAAGCCGGAAGAGATAACCGCCGAACGAATATATGAAGCGTTTGCCCGGAACGCCGGCATAGTGGCCGATCCCAAAGTTAGCGATGCCGAAAAGGCAGTAGCGCTGTGCTGGATATTTCATCTGGTTGGTGACGTGCATCAGCCTTTGCATACAACAGCGATGTTCAATTCAGAATTTCCAGAAGGCGACCGCGGAGGGAATCTAACTAAAATACGAGTCACCCCAACCGGCAAAGTCATCAACCTGCATTCGTTCTGGGACGGTGCAGTTATTGGTTCTTCAAATATAAAGGCGGCGCGCAATAAGTCGGTGAAGCTTCGCTCAGAGTTTCCAAGAGAATCGCTGCCGCAACTTGCCGACCGCTTCTACGCAACGCCGGCCACGTTTGAATCGTGGGGGCGACAGGAGAGTGCGCCTCTTGCACTTTCATTTGCTTATAGTGAGGGTGCGTTGCTCAACTACAAGAAGAGCGATGGCGCGTATGAACTTACTCCAAATTATATTGCTCAGGCAAAATTCACCGCAGATCGTCAGCTGACGCTTGCGGGGTATCGATTGGCGGAGGTACTTAACAATATCGTCACCCGACTCGGCTCGCTTTAATAATGGGTCATTTACTTTTTTAAAAGTGCGCAAGTTTACCTGTCCGGGTTGGCAAGTTTACCGGTACGGCTTGTTGTGGGAAAGGGTGTGCCTGGCTTCCAAGCCGACGCCAAGGCCTGTGCCTCCGTAATCTGCTGTCGGGAGAGCGTTCCTTCAAGCGAGGCCCGATTGCTAATCGCATTTTCGTTGCCATTGGCAGCGGCAATGTTGTAAAGCATGTAGGCCAAGACGACATCCTTCGGCACGCCGCGACCGTTGCCGTACATGTTGCCCAGATTGGTTTGCGCCATCGCATTCCCCTGCTCGGCGGCCTTGCGATACCACGCCACCGCCTGTGCCTCATCCTTCGGCACGCCTCGACCGTTGGCGTACATGACGCCCAGATTATATTGAGCAATTGCATTTCCCTGCTCAGCCGCTTTGCTATACCAATCGACGGCTTGCTTTTCATCCTTTGGCACGCCGCGGCCTTTTCCGTACATGACGCCCAGATCATTTTGAGCCTTGGCATACCCTTGGTCAGCAGCTTTGCGATACCAATCGCCGGCTTGCTTTTCGTCCTTTGGCACGCCGTCCTCAGTGGCGTACATGGCGCCTAGATGGAATTGGGCCTCTGCATCACCTTGTTCTGTGGCTTGGCGATACCATTTTACTGCCTCTTCGTTTATCGTCGCGGCTTCAGAGCCACCAGTCGCGTAATGCACTTCCAAGTTGTACTGTGCCATCGCATTGCCTTGTTCGGCCGCTTTGCGATACCACTCAAGCGCCGCTTTGGCGTTCTTTTCGACACCGTGGCCATTGGCGTACATAATTCCGAGGTTGCGTTGCGCCATCGAGTGTCCCCGATTTGCCATCGGCTCCCATTCCCTTAGCGCAGTCGCGTAGTCCTTCGCCTCGTACGCTGTCACGCCCTCGTTGAGCCCAGCGATAGCGAGTGTTTGGATACCCAACAACAGCGCTAGCAACAGTACTTTCCATTTCATCATATTTAATTCCTTGGGTGAGTTGAAGACGGTAATTGCGTTGAATGACGCGTGTTTCCAGAAAGCGAGACAACAATAAAAGTTACAACGGCATGCTTTGCCCGGGCCGCTGAGAAAACGAAGAATGATTGCGGTGAAGACGACTGGATATTACGCACGACGCGCCATTAATGGCAGCGACGATGCGACAACATTTGGTCGAAAATTCGACTTGCTCGGAGGCACGCTGATATAGTCATCGCATTGGTCATTTATGCGCGCACTGCTTGCTAATCAACAACAATGAACCCGCTCTCGCTTTCAATCACAATGCCGTCTGCGCGTAATCCTTTAATGACTTTGCTCACCATGTCTCGGGAGCAACCAAGCTTGTCACCTATGGTTTGGAAGTTTGGCTTGGGCCGAATAACCCGGTGCCCCTCGGTTTCCACGGCTATCTGGTCGAGATATGCGCGAATACGCACAGCCACACTATCAAGAGCGACGGACTTTGCGATGGTGGTGGCCAGGCGCGCGCGCGTAATCAGCGCCTTGATTAGGTCGAGCGCAGAGTCTGGTTGGCTTTTAATTAATTCGAGCAAGGTCTCACTTGTCAGCACCGCGCATTGTGTTCCATCCTCCAGCGCGGCGACCGACGCCGCACGTGGTGCACTGTCTAGCGCCAGCTCCCCAATGAAATCTCCTTTTGAATATTCTGCGAGCCACAGCTCTTTGCCGTCAGCATCACCAACAAAAACTTTTACCCGCCCGGCTAGCAGGACATATAAGGTGTCTGTCTTATCACCTTCGCGGATAATAAAGTCGCCCCGGTCATATGAGATGCGACGCGCGTGCTTCGTAAGTTGTTCAAGCGCCTCGCCGAGCGCGGGGGATTTTTGCGCAGATTGCATGGTTAATTTATTTTTTTAATGTGAAACCAATCATATCATCAGGTCACATTGACCAGTCAACCACCCAGGCGAGAAATGGCCTTAATGGGGCAATCATCTTTGCTATCGTTGCATTAGCTATCTTGGTCGGGGAAACCCGTCTGGCCGAACGCGTCAATGGACTATGGTTTGATTCACGAACAGCAGTTTTGCGCGCTTGGTTGCCCCAAAATTTGCCCGACGACGTCAGGCTAGTCGCCTTCGATGACGCCACCTTGCGCAAGTGGCCGGAGCCGTTGGCGCTTTGGCATTTCCACTTGGCAGAACTATTGAAAGCAGTCAAGGACGCGAAGCCTAAGTTAGTTATTGTCGATATTGCGTTTCCCTCAAAATCTATGGAGCGATACCAGGCGGGCGGCGATATCGCGCTTGCCAAAGCAATTGCTGAACTGCGGATGGAAGCGCCAATTATCCTTGGCATCAGCGCGAATAACGAGGGCAAATTCGTGTCGCCGTTGCCGCTGTTTCTCGCTTCAGCCGGCGCACAATCCAACGGATACATTCTTTGGCTCAAGGATGCAGATGGTGTTGTTAGGCGTTTCACTGAAGCACTGGGTGAAAAAAACGAGCGGGTGCCAACGCTTTCCGGCGTCGCCCTGCGCCAACTCGGTATTGAGCCACGACCGGGATTCGTTGACTATTCTCGAGGCCAGCTATTTAGTTATATCCCGATGCAAACGATGACGGATTCAGTGGACACTGATAGTAAGCAAACGCAATGGCGAGGCTTGCACGGCAAGATTGTCGTGATAGGGAGTGTATTGCCGTATGAGGATGCCGTGCCCCAAGCTGCGAATTTGGCGGGGTGGCCGACGGCTGGGACAACGCCAGGCTTGCTTCTGCACGCGCAAACAATCCGCTCTCACCTTGGCGACACGATGATAAAAATTTTACCGTCATGGGTTGGATACCTTTTAGCTGTCGCTTGTTGTTTCGCATGGCTCGCGCGCACACGACTTAAAACTGCGCTGTGGATAAGCGCAGGAATTCTTGTCGCGCTGGTCGTTGTAAGCCTTACAGGCATGCGCATGGGCTGGGAATTAAACTGGATTGCGGCGTTCTTTGGGTGCTGCCTGACAGCAGTCGTGATTATCCTGATGGCACTTCGGAAAAACATCCTTGAGAAATTACGCGTGAAGCAAATATTCGCCGGGTACGTCAGTCCTCGCATTCTCGATTCAATTCTCGCGGGCAAATTAGATGCACGCCTTGCCAAACAGCGACAAGAACTATGTTTTATGTTCGCCGATATTCGTGGGTTCACGGCTTACAGCAAAATAACCTCACCAGAGGCGACCATCGTCCTCCTTAACCGCTACCTTTCGCCCATGACCAAGGTAATACATCGGCACGGTGGCACTATTGATAAGTACCGCGGTGACGGCATCATGGCGTTTTTTGGTGCCCCCAGTCTTTCTTGCAATCCGTCGAGGGACGGTTTGCTCGCCGGCGTTGAAATGCTTAGTGAGCTTGAGCTGCTCAATGAAGAACTTTTAAAGGAAGGGCAAGTGCCAATCAAAATTGGCATTGGGCTTGCATTTGGTGAGGCTGTAGTCGGCAACATTGGTTCTGACAGTAGACATGACTATACGGCCATCGGTGACGCCGTAAATATGGCAGCACACATTCAGGAATATTCGAAGAAAGTCCCTTATGATTTGCTCTGTACTAAAGATGTTCGTTTGCTCGCTGGCGATATAACCAATTGTCGTATAAACATTGAATCAATAGGCACACACGTTCTGGCGAAACATGGCCCAATCGAGCTTTGCGGATATAGCCACAAAATACAAGGCATCACATGAAGCAAAAATACCGTCTAGGAATCGACAGCGTTGTAGCGTCAACCTTGCTGGCCATTATGACTTTATTGGTACTTACCGCGCACCAGGCGGGCGCTCAAGCCGCTATCGCGGGGCAGGAGAACATAGTGGTAACTGAAATATACGGCACGGTTGCTGTAACGAACGTTAGCGGCACAGGGGAAAGAGTCAAGCCCGTTGCTTTACTGGAATCCGTAGAAATTGGGGCTGTCTTGAGGCTGACGGATCGTGCCCGTCTCGTTGTATTTTACACTGAGAGTGCCGCCGAATATCACGTGCAAGGCCCCGCCAGCTATCGAGTCACTACAAAAGCCCTACTGCCCCTTGGGCAGGCGCCAGCGCCAGTCAAGAAGGAGCTACATGCCGCATATCGAGGTGTAAAGGTACAAGCGAACTCATTGGTGCAAGCGGGTATTGTGCTGCGCGCGTCGGGCAAGCCGGGCGACGGAATGCGTCCCGCGAACGAACAAGTTGACCCTGCAAATATACGGTTTCGATGGAGTGGCACCCTTGCAGCGGGAACTCGAATTGAACTGAGTGACGAGATCGGTGAGCCAGTTTGGGACGCAGTCGTCACAGCGTCGCCTATGGCGCTACCAGCAGAGGTACGGCTTACCGCTGGCTGCTAGTCTTGCCGAATGCTAGTCGCGGTCGCCAAATATGGGCTGAATTCGCTGTGCTGCCAGCAGATATTTCCGAACGAATACGCCAGGCCGTACCACGCGCTGATGCGCCCATCTCAGAGCAGGTGGCTTTCGCCTTGCTGCTGGAGAAATTGGAAGCCAATTCAATGGCCGAAGACATTTGGGCCGGGCTAGTCGCGAGGCAAGCCGAAGTGGGCCCTGCGCTAAAAAATCGCCAAGGTAACTCTCGTCAATTTTCTTTCTGAAGGAATCATTCGTGCGCGCTTTCATTCCAGCTGTGCTGTTGCTCGCCAACATGATTTGGATGCCTGCTGCGCATGCGCAACTCGGCTTCTTAATTGACAAGTTGAAAGGTAATGGGCCCGTAGCCGAGCTAACGGAGACAACCTCTAAAATTAAACAATTGCGTGCTGAGGGTCAATTTGCAGAAGCCATCAGCTTGGCTGAAAAACTGGTCGCCGACGAAGCAAAGCGCGGGGGAAATTCTTTTTTTTCTGGTGGCATGGTTATGTCCGTAGGCACCACAAAAAAGTTACTGGCAGAACTGTATGGTGAGGCGGGCGATGTAGAACGGGCAATCTCACTCTTTGAGGAGGCGCTCAAGGACTCAGAGCAAGATAAATCTTTGTTCAACATGATGGCTCGACAACCGCACATCGCCCGCCTCAACATGATGTCCGACCAGATGACGCTGGCAGACCTATACCTTAAAGCTAAGCGATTTGACGTTGCTGAACGAATATTACTCAACGCCTTAAAAATAGTTGAAGCGGGTGGCTCGGACACTGAACTTGAGCAATTAACGCTTTATGACAAACTGGGAAGCGTCGCCATTCAATCCAAGGACTTGCCCAAAGCGGAGTTGTACTTACTTGCTGCCTTGCAGCGCGCAAAAGCAATTGCCGTCAAGTCTCGTAATGATGCACCAGGGCAGGGAATCGCTGGATTAACCAATGCTGCAAGTTTCTTGGGTGGCGCTTTTGGACAACTCGCCGAGTTGTCGCAGGGACTGAAGCAAAACTATCAGGTGCTGGGCCAGCCATCACCGTTCGCGGGAGCAAATCTGGAAACTGCTCTTGCCTCACCGGATGGCGTTGAATTGGGCGACCGCACACCGCATTGCGCGACCATTAACAAACTAGCCGCAGTGTATTCGCTCACAGGCAAAGGCGGCGAGCTCAAGAAACTCTATGACAATGAGTTTGAGCCGTATGTTTCTGAGAGAAACCGAGCGGCAAGAAAATTCAACGAATTGGCCGGAAACCGCGGGATGGGCGTGGCACAACTGGGAATCGAGAAGTCTGAGTTCGCATTTGCACAGCGCTTTTCTTCGGTCGGACTTTTGGATGAGGCAGAGGGAGCGTTGTCAGCCGCGCTTAGACTCAATGACGAACGGTTGAGGGAG
>ENA-OFCI01000893-OFCI01000893.1-metagenomes-genome-assembly--contig:-NODE-893-length-15548-cov-5.157813_pt1 | contig 15548 bp, 15 predicted proteins | sample MGYA00153391_OFCI01 | MGnify analysis MGYA00153391
ACGGACTAAATGACCAGTTCAGGTCGCACTCGAAGCTTGCGCGCCGCCTAAGCGGTGGTCGATTCCTTCTGAAAAGATCTCAAATGGATTCCTTAGCGTGGTGCGGCATTCGCTCTACTTGAGGTTTTGTACCAAATCTGGTTCATACACTGCTCCGTCCCAACACCGCCGTGGGATTAGAAACCCCCGCTAGTGCAGCAAAGTCTGCCTAAAGCTGTACTCATCCCAGTCCGCCTACGCGGACTTTGCATTCCCAGCAGCGATTTCAATCGCGGTGCTGTACTGCCTTTTCCTAACCCTGAATATTAGGTAACTGAGAAGTCAATAATCGATCCATCCAGCCCTCAAAATAAGCCATATTTGCAGATTTTTCGCGGGGGTCTTGGCTGTCCAAAGGATGGGGAGCCAAACCTAAAATCGTGGCACTGGTGACGCAATACATCGACTTTTGAAAACTTAGACAGATTTTGACTAATAAATCATCTTCTTGGCGTTTGGTATTTTGATACATTTCATGTAGATAAGGTGGGATGTAATGCCGCATATCTTGCATTAATAAAGTAGGTGGAATCCCCGCACCACCGATCGGTAGTGCATCTGCATACAAAGCTCCATAGGTAAAATCTGCTTGTGGTACTGGGATTTGGTGGGCTTGAGCATTATAAGAAACCACACCCAAAAACGGCGTACCGCGAAAGAAAATGGCTTCGACATAAGGCACCGCGACATCCATCAAAAACGTTAGATCTGCTGACTTGGGTAAAATATCGTAAGATCGATCGTCGATTTCGACAGCATAGGTAATCGGATTGCCCGCAGCCGCTACCAGTCCCACTTTAATCCAATCCACCACCTCTGGGATATTGGTAACTTTGCCTTGTTCGTAGGCTCTGGCTAAGGTGAGGAAAATATCGGACATTACTTCCCAAAATTGACCGAGGGCATTGTAGTAAACTGATTGACGTACTTGCTCTGGCAGAAATTCGGGAAAGAGGCGATGTAAGAGTCTAATCGCTGGATTACCTTTAATTTTGGCTTGAATCGCTGGTTCAATTAATTCTCGAAATTCTGACGATTCAATATACTGCTCTAACTTGCCACCGCCGTGCCAGAGCATTACTTTCATGCAGTATTCGGCGTACTCGTAATTAATTCGATCGTGCGATAAATGCTCGATTAGCTGGTTGAATGAAACCTTGTTATTAAAGTACTTAAAGAATGGAAAAACTGTTAAGAATTCTCGATCGGCAATATGTTGCAGATTTATTTGATAGGCATCGAGAACATAACCATAGCTGTCGAGGATGCCAACTACTTCTTTGACATTATCGGGGTTATCTGGTAGGAGGCTTTGACCATTGTAGAATCGATCGATATAGGTCGCAAAACGATGACAAGAATTAATAGAAGTCATGGCTCAATTGAAGTATTCACAGTGGCAACAATAGCGGGCGGTTGGAGTGTAGCTAAAATAGTTGGTTCGCTCCAACGGGTAATCCAACCAGGCTGAATTCCAAATAACACGATCGCAACTGTTAAAATCATCGCTGGATAGCGTTCTCGCCAAGTTACAGACTCTAGATTTTGGACTGGTGCTGATAATCTCCCAAAGAAGGCTCGGTTGATCAGTAACAGATAATAAACGGATGTCAAACCCGTACCGAGCATACATAGCAGGGTTTGGACTGGGAAAACTGGAAAACTACTCCGAAAAATTAGAAACTCAGCCACGAAGCCTACCATCCCTGGAATTCCGGCACTAGCCATCACTCCCAATACCATCAAACTACCAATTATTGGCATTCCCCGTTGTGGATTGAGTAACCCTTCCAAAATCTTGATATCGCGGGTTTTAGTTTTTTTGTAAACCACTCCTACCAATAGGAACAGCGTAGCGGAAATCAAACCGTGACTGACCATCTGAATCATCGCTGCCGAAAAACTTAGCGCGGTATTCGCCGCCGCCGCCAGGAGAATATAACCCATGTGGCTGACAGAACTATAGGCAACCATCTTCTTCATATCTGTCTGCGCGATCGCCATCAATGCCCCGTACAATACACTGACGATCGCCCATACTGAAATCCACGGTGCGGCAATTTGCCAAGCTTCAGGAAACAGCCCCACACAGAAGCGTAAGATGCCGTAGGTAGCCAGTTTGAGCAGCACTCCAGCAAGTAACACCGAAATCGGTGTCGAGGCTTCTACGTGGGCATCTGGTAGCCACGTATGAAATGGGAACAGCGGCATCTTGATCCCAAAACCTAACAATAACGCTCCCAATAGTAAAAACTGTTGACTCAACGGTAACGCATGAGCCAGAGCGGGATCGTAAGTAAAGCTACTGCTACCACCAAACCATGCCAGCCCCAAGAATGCCGCTAAAATTAAGGCACCAGATAGAGCCGTATAAATCAAGAACTTAGTCGCAGCATAGGCGCGTTTTTGACCGCCCCAGATCGCAATCAGTAGATACAGGGGAATCAATTCCAGCTCATACGAGATAAAGAACAGCAGAAAATCTTGAGCTAAGAACACTCCCGTTACCGCAGCATTTAGCAACAAAATCAGGCTGTAGTAAAGGCGCGATCGATCGATCTTTTCATCGCTGCTATAAATTGCCACCCAAGTCAACAAGCTATTGAGAGCCACCAATGGCAACGACAAACCATCAACCCCAAGTCGATAGGACAATCCTAGCGCATCGATCCAATTGATATTCTCTACGAACTGCATACTGGGGTTGCTCAGATCGAACTTTGTCAACAACAACACCGTCCAACCAATTACCGCTACTGCTACCCACAAAGCAAACTCGCGAGTTTGCTTTGGGGGCAGACTAGCAGCCAGAACTGCTCCTAGTAAAGGAACTATTAATAAAACACTTAGCACGATCGAATCAGCCTTAAACAGTTGATAGTTGATAGCGATTCGCGCTCCTCGGGTTCCCCGAGGGTTTAGCGAATCAAGACAGTTGATAGTTGATAGTTGAGAAGATTTAAAACGATAAAAACAACCAAGCAACCGTCGCACCCATTACTCCAATCCCGATCGTAATCGTGAGTACATAGTTTTGCATCTGACCGGAGGTACCGTATTTTAAACTTTCGCTACTCAGGATCGTGGCAAAACCAACTAAATTGACCAAGCCATCTACCACATAGCGATCGATCCAAGCCGTCACTTGAGAGAGTTGATAAACCGACCACACCACCGTTTTATCATAAAGTTTTTCCACATAAAAATCATAAGTCAACAGTTCTTGCACCCAAGGTAGAGATAGTTTGACAGGCGATCGATCGGCTCTAAAGTACAACAATCCGCCCACCATAAATCCCAGCAAACTAGACAGGCTAATCGAACTAAATTCCCACAAGTTAATATTATCTAACTCTGGGAGGAGCGAAAACCGCCACATGGCTACAGGCGTTATCAGCGTCAGAACTGTCAAAAATACCATCGGTAATGCTAACGGCCAAGGTACCTCTGGTGCCCGTCTAGTCTTAGGTTGAGTTGTGCCCAAGAACACCAAGCCAAATACCCGTGCCAGATTAAACGCAGTCAAGCCATTTACGAATAAAATCACCCCGATCGCCCACGGATAGTCCAGCCACAGAGCCTCAAATCCCGCCTGAAATGCCCAAAAACCAGCGAAGGGGAAAACACCAGTCATCGCTAATGCGCCCACAATATAGGCGATCGTCGTCGCTGGCATACTTTTGCCTAACCCGCCAAACTCCGTCACGTCTTGATTATTGGTGGTTAAAATAATACAGCCGACGCTCATGAACAGCAGAGCTTTGGCGATCGCATGAGCAAACAATAAGATCAAAGCAAAGCTAATCCACTTTGCGCCGATCGCAATAAATACCAACCCTAAATAAGCACTGGTTGTATAGGAAATAGTCCGCTTGATATCAATCTGGGCGATCGATACCAGCGTGGCACCGATCGCCGTCACCGTCCCAATTACCATCAAAGTAGTCGTGACCACCGGAGACAGATACAAAATCGGGTGGACTTTAATCAAAATGTACGCTCCACCAGTCACTATGACTGAGTTACGGAGAATCGAAGCTGGATTGGGGCCTTCCATCGCTTCATCCAGCCACAAGTGGAGTGGAAACTGAGCGCACTTACCGATCGGCCCTGCAATCAAAGCTAGACCGATGAGAGTGGCAGTCGTGGGTGAGATATCAGTAGTTTCACACCACTGATACAAGTCGTCAAAATCTAAACTTCCAGCAATACTAGACAGGCCAATTACCCCAGCCAACAGCACGATGTCTCCAGCCCGCGTGGTCAAAAAAGCATCCCGAGCAGCTTTGACAACTAAAGGTTGAGCGTACCAAAAACCCACCAGCAAGTAGGTAGAAAGAGTCAGTAATTCTAGCAGTCCGTAACTGACTAACAGTGAATTACTAATCGCCACCGCACTCATCGCCCCTTCAAAGAAACCGACCAAAGCAAAAAATCTTGCCAGTGCCCAATCCTTGTCCATATACCCCAGCGCAAACACCTGAGCGAGTAAACTCAGCACCGTTACTGACTCCATTGCCCCAACATTCAACGCTGACAACTCAAAAGTCAAATTCAACTCTAATCCAGCGACTCTCAACCAGTTAACTACAATATGATAAGGTTCATGATTCCAAACTAGTTGGATCAGAACCGTGCCATGAACAAACGCGATCGTCGTCATCAAAATATTGAGATACGCTGCTGGTCTTGGCCCAGTCCGGCGCACCAATCTAGTCATCCAGGGAATACTCAGAATAGCCCCCGCAAAGCCATACCCAGGTATCCACCACCCAGTGTCTAACAACATCTGTTCCATAAATTGCGCCTAAATATCAAATATAAATGTTAATTATGTCTTGCGTTTTAATTATCTTAATAGATACTTAAAATTGATTCTCAAGCCAGTTTTGAGCAGTTTAAATCAACTGCTAAAATTAGAAAATTACAGTATTTTTAAAATTAGGTCGAAACTCTAGTATATTTTAAGCCTTTAACTATTATCTATCAGAGCTGTGTCGATAAACACAACTTGCCATTCAAGTTCCAATCGGCGATCCCCACTATTTGCCTACCGTCAGTTTCTCCTACTGGAGCGACCCACATCACTTTGCCTTTGGCAAAGTCCGCGAAGGCGGACTAACAGATTCAGTACAGCTTCGGCGGACTTTGCATAATGAGCCAGGATTTCAATCGTGGGCGGTATTAGAACGGAGCTTTGTTTCATCTCCCACCACAATGTCTATCTTGCTAGTTGTGCTGGATTCAGGTCAGCACGAAAAGTCAGCAATCGCAATCTTGAGTATCAGCCCAACTTATGTCCACCATCGTCAATAATAATTTTGTATTATATTGCCAAACCGAACAACCGAACTGTATTGTTGAGTGTAACGTTAGTGCGATTTTTAGGCTTGGCTGACCCCCGACCTTTTTAGCTTGCGCTTTTGGCGACTGCCAAACCTAAATCGATTAAATTTATTGAAAAAAATATCCAATAGATCGACTGACATCTGAGGATTGCTGCTGGATGTCTATTGCAGTTGGCACTTTGCACTTCAGCATCGCTCCACTGTAAAAAGGATGCTGAGTAATTATAATATGATTTACAAAAGAAGGATTTAGATCGTGATAGTAGCCCAGAATAACGTTACTGCTTCGCCACCTACCCCGTGGTCGAAGAGCTTGACAGAGCCAGACATTCACCACACCGCCTACGTCCACGCTTTTTCTAACATCATTGGTGATGTGCGGATCGGTGAAAATGTGATGATCGCGCCAGGGATTTCCATTCGGGCAGATGAGGGCGATCCCTTTTCGATCGGTGCCAATACGAATATTCAAGATGGGGCCGTAATTCACGGTCTAGAACAGGGTCGGGTAGTCGGTGATGACGGTACACCTTACTCTGTCTGGATTGGGAAGAATACTTCGATTACCCATATGGCACTGATTCATGGCCCCGCTTATGTCGGGGATGAGTGCTTTATTGGCTTTCGTTCGACCGTATTTAATGCCAAAGTCGGCGATGGTTGTGTCGTGATGATGCACGCCCTGATTCAGGATGTCGAGATCGCTCCTGGCAAATATGTCCCATCGGGAGCCATTATTACCAATCAACAGCAAGCCGATCGACTCTCAGACGTACAGCCTGACGATCTCAAGTTCGCCTCGCATATCATTTCGATTAATGATTCTTTACGTTCTGGATATCGCTGTGCTGATGATATCGAATGTATCACACCACTACAAGAAGCGATCGATATATCGACTTCGGGCTTGTACGGGATTGCTAGAGCGGCTACTCTCCAAGCTTCCAGCTCTACCCACAAATCAAATCTTCACCCTGATGTCGTCAATAATGTCCGTAATTTACTAGCTCAGGGATATACGATCGGTACCGAACATGCCAACAAGCGGCGGTTCCAAACCAGCTCCTGGACTAGCTGTGCGTCCTTTAATTCCGATCGGGAAGTGGAGATCCTTGATGGTTTAGAAGCTTGTCTCCAAGAGCATACTGGTGAATATGTCCGACTGATCGGGATCGATACCAATGCCAAGCGGCGGGTACTCGAAACCATCATTCAACGACCTGGAGATGTCCCCGCAGCAGCCCAGACGCATCGAGCTGAGTCCCCACTGCTGCACAACGTCACCGCTTCCTTGAGCCAGCCTAGTTCGGCTCCAGCCCACCACAGTCACCAATCGCACCCCAGCACCACCCTAGACACCGAGGTAGTCAAGACAGTTCGGCAACTGATCGCCCAAGGCTGCCAAATTGCCGTAGAACGTGCCGACAAGCGGCGGTTCCAAACCAGCTCCTGGACTAGTTGCAATCGGATCGAATCCCAGAATGAGGCAGCGATTTTAGCCGCAATTTCTGACTGTATCGCCGACAACCCCAACGATTATGTCCGCGTCATCGGTGTAGATGCCCACGCCAAACGCCGCGTAGCTGAAAAAACCGTCCATCGCCCAGGACAATCGATCGGTTCTAGTCGTAGTAACGCTAGTACCATTAGCCCCGCTCATCCTAGCAGCAATGGTCATGCCAGCAGCTCTAGTAGCCACAGCAATCATACTACTACCAGCACAGCCTTAACTATCGATGTAGTAGAAACCATCTCCCGTCTAGTCGCTCAAGGTTGCGCGCTCTTCACCGAATTTGCCGACGAGCGTCGCTACAAGAGCAACGCCTGGGAAACTGGCGGTCAAATCTCTGGTCGCAATGCCTCAGAAATCGTCCGTTCCTTGGATTCGATCGTCAATGAGCGGAAAAAGTCATACGTCCGCCTCATCGGTGTAGACCAAAAAGCACGGAAACGCGTCATTGAGAAGATCGTTCATCGCCCTGCTAAATAGCCGCCTCCCTTCCTAGTGTCAAATTAGACATCTAGCGTAGGGGGTGAATGGTGGATGGTGGATAGTGGATGGTGAATGTCTATTTCTTGAGTGGGAAGGAAGTACGATTGAAATTGTGAGTGCAGATTGTGGCACTAGCAACATTTATGTGTTAATGAAATTTAGAAGTAAACCCGATCGAGCGATCCCCAAGTCGAGCGTTCGATCGGCTCATAAAACTTTCTGATACTTAACTTAACAAATTAAAATTGTTGCTTATGTTGCCAAAGGGCAACGTCTCAGTCTATGCTTGACTTTAGCGGATGCGTAGTGCTGAATTTTTGATAGACAAAAGTCTATGGAAACAATTAGTGTATTCTACTAAATATCAATTAAAAGCGGATCTTCGCTTGCGTCGCTAATCACAACTTTAATCTAAGGAATAAAAATATATGTCTATTGCCGTGGGAATGATTGAAACCAAAGGTTTTCCTGCTGTTGTGGAAGCTGCCGATGCCATGGTCAAAGCCGCACGAGTCACACTAGTGGGCTATGAGAAAATTGGTAGCGGTCGGGTAACTGTCATTGTCCGTGGTGATGTCTCTGAAGTACAAGCTTCCGTATCCGCAGGTGTGGAATCCGTTAAGCGCGTCAATGGTGGTGAAGTTCTTTCCACACACATCATTGCTCGTCCCCACGAGAACCTAGAGTACGTCTTACCAATGAACTACACCGAAGATGTAGAAAAGTTCCGCGTCTAATCGAAGTTCACTAAACATCGCATCAAGTTAAAAAATTTAGGAGTCATTGAGAATGTCTATTGCAGTTGGAATGATTGAAACATTGGGCTTTCCCGCAGTTGTGGAAGCTGCTGACGCTATGGTCAAAGCCGCACGAGTCACACTAGTGGGTTATGAGAAAATCGGTAGCGGTCGGGTAACTGTAATCGTTCGTGGTGAAGTACAAGCTTCTGTATCGGCAGGTGTAGAATCTGTCAAACGCGTTAATGGCGGACAAGTACTGTCTACTCATATCATCGCTCGTCCTCATGAAAACCTAGAGTACGTTCTACCTATGAACTACACCGAAGATGTCGAGAAATTCCGCGACAGTCTCAATGGTCCAGGGCCATTGGCAATGGGCGGTAGACGTTCTTAGGCTAAATGAAGTTAGCTAGAGTGCTGGGTACTGTGGTCAGTACCCACAAAGAACCGAGTTTAACTGGAACCAAGTTTTTGCTCGTGCAAATGCTTGATGCCGCAGGTAACGATTTACCAGAATATGAAGTTGCCGCCGACTGTGTGGGAGCGGGTTTGACGGAAGTAGTTTTGGTAAGTCGCGGCAGTGCTGCCCGTCAAGTGTCCAACAAAGATCGCTATCCTGTCGATGCGCTGATTGTGGCGATCGTCGATACAGTAGCAGTGGGAAATGACTTGACATACAGCAAACGAGATGAAAGATAAGAAATTATTATAATGAATCGCTCCTAAGTGAATTCCACACTGAGGAGATCGGCTGTATCTAGTCTGTTGAGACTAATTTAAACTCATAATTTATTGATGATTTAACCGGAACCTAAGATATGAGTAATATTAGTGATGGCGTTCGCCAACAAATTCGTCGTTTATTGAGCCAAGGGCACCGCGTGGGCGTAGAGTACGCCAATGCTCGAAGGTTCCGCACTGGTTCGTGGCAGAGTGCGACGATCGCCCAAGGTGGCGAAAGTACCGTATTGGCTAGCATTACTGCCGTTCTTGACGAGCATCAAGGCGAATACGTGCAATTGTTGGGTGTCGATCCGCACTCCCGCACGCGCGTGTTGGAACTGATGATTCAACGTCCAGATGGTGCTGTTACCGATGTCAGCCATGCGGGTGTGACTGGACGGGTACCTGCTGCTGCTAGCAATGGCAACTCAGCGAGTGCTGGTAGTAATACCGCTCACTCAGTCAAACAACTGCTAAATCAGGGCTATCGGATTGGGACAGAGTTCGCCGATGTTCGTCGCTTTCGCGCTAGCTCTTGGACTAGTGGCCCATCCTACCAAGGTACCCGTGAAGGCGAAGCAGTCGCCATGTTAAACGAGCTAATCGCCGCTCATGAGGGTGACTATGTGCGTTTGATTGGCATCGATCCTCAGGCTCGGAAACGGGTCATGGAAGTGATGATTCACAAACCAGGTGAACCAGCCACGCTCAACTTTAGCGGTGGTAGTAGCCAAAGTGGTTCATTTAGCAGTAAAACTTCGAGTGTTGGCGGCAACGTTAAAACCTCCCTCAGTCCTGAAATAGTTGCATCTGTGCGCCGTCTCTTAGAAAACAGCCATCAAATCGGTACCGAACACGCCGATCTTCGTCGTTTTCGGAGTAGCTCTTGGCATACCTGCAAACCAGTATCCGCCACTAGACTCCAAGACGCGATCGCTCAATTAGAAACTTGTCTGACAGAGCACCAAGGTGAATACGTGCGGTTGATTGGCATCGATAGCCAAGCTAGACGACGCGTTCACGAGGAAATCATCCAACGTCCCTAACGGTAACACGAGCAGCGATCGGCAAAAAGTTACCAGCAAACAGTTGCGCTCATTCTCCTTTCTCCCTTACCTTTGGCTTTAACGGCGACCTACCGACAAGTCTATTAGACTTCGTTTCGGGTTAGTCTACCCCCCAACCCCCCCTTGTAAAGGGAGGGCTTCATGCTCCCTCCCCTTTAGGAGAGGGCTGGGGCGATGCACTGAGCGTAGCCGAAGTGTGGGGTAAACAACATCCGCAGCAACTCAAATAACTTGTCGGTACACATTAGCCCAGATGCTGGGGATTAGGTTCCCGTCTGAGACTGAGAGCGATAGAGCCATGCCGATTTCTGTTTTCCGTTCCCTGAGCAATCTTCATGCTAACTAAGTTTCGCTCATTATCCAGGGAGGTAGTTCCCGTCCATCTCGATGGAAATGTCTCGATCGATCCGAGTGCAGCAATCGCGCCTGGAGTATTGCTTCAAGCCGAGCCAAACAGTCGGATTACGATCGGGGCTGGGGTATGTATCGGTACGGGGACGATCCTGCACGCATCGGGCGGCGATTTGGAGATTGGGGCTGGGGTTTGCGTAGGTAGAGGGGTGCTGATAATCGGCAGTGGGACGATCGATCGAAATACTTGTATTGGTGCCGGATCGACCATTTTCGATCCGCAGATCGAAGAAGGCTCGGTCATTCCTACCCACTCAGTGATGGGAGATCGCAGTCGGGGCGAGGTATCTGTCGTCATAGATCCTCCCGCCCCTACTCCTCCAGTTGTACCCGCTCCCTCGGAAACGGCTGATGTTTGGGATAGTACTAATGCCTGGGATACCCCAGTGGTACAGCCTCCAGTGGTGGAGACTCCTCCCGCACCTACTCCACCCAAAACAGAAGAGCTGCTGACAGTAACGAGCGAGATTGAGCAGCAATCCGCCAAATCTGTGGCTGGACGCGCTAACTTCGATCGACTCAAACGCCACCTTTTTCCTAATGGTTGAACTAATGACTACACTAGTACCACCTAAACTCCAATCGACCAAAATTACGATCGTGTTGAACGGTAAAGGTGGCGTGGGCAAAACCACAACGGCAATCAATCTAGCTGCCATTTTTGCCGAAGAGCACCGCGTGCTGCTAGTCGATGCCGATCCGCAAGGCTCGGCGAGTTGGTGGGTAAAGCAATCTGAAGGTCGAGATTTGGGCTTTGAGACAACTGTACTCACCGATCTGACAGGTGTAAATCGTCAACAGTGGGCAGATTATGACATCGTAGTTGTGGATATGCCTCCAGCACTCGATTCTGTCGCTTTAGCTGCGATTATGCCGATCGCTGATTACCTCGTATTACCCACCCCACCCGCACCAATGGATCTTGCCGCATTGATTCGCACAGTCAGACAGGTGGTAATTCCCTCCCAGATTGCCCATCGAGTCTTACTGACTAAGGTCAATTCTCGCGGTTTGAGAGAAGCTCAAGAAGCACAACAAACCTTATTGCAGTGTCAAATTCCGGTTTATTATACAGTAATTCGGAATTTGAAAATTCACGAACGTGCTGCAATGGCGGGGTTGCCCATCAGTCAGTACAAGAGTCAGGCAGCCGCACCCGCAGCCGCAGACTACCGCTGTGTCGTCAATGAAATCTGGAAAGATTGGAGCCAAATATGACTGTTAGAAAAAAATCATCGTCTGCATCTGATGTGTTACGGCAAGAAATGCAGCAACCATTGGTTATTCCCGAACGGATTGTCCCAGCTAGCGATCGAAATCACAAGACCGAGCCAAACCCAACTACTACAAATACTGATATGAATCCACCTAACGACGATACCACGACCATCGCTCAACTCAAAGCAGCTCAAGAAAAAGAATCAAAGCTTCAGCAGCAACACTTCGAGGCATTGACAAAAGAGCTGAAAGATGCTAAAGAAATGATTGTCAAATTGGCAGAACAGGGACAAGCTCCAGCAGCTAAGGGCAAAACCTCCGCTATGGTCAAAAAAGATACTAGCCGCTCCAATGCTTCGATTACGGCTCGACCTACTGAGTCACGCGAGGAAACAGCGCGTCGCCGTGCAAATACCGATATCGGTTGGTTGGACTAATTTTTAGGAGCTACTGACGAGAACAGTTATCGATAGTAAAGGAGTAGATATTTAATGGCTAAAGATCGCAGTTCTCGTCAGGCAGTTGGCACGATCGAAACCGATGGATTTCCGCCAGTTTTAGCCGCTGCTGATGCGATGCTCAAAGCTGGTAACGTTACGCTGGTTTACTATGGTTTGGCGGAACGGGCGGAGTTTATCATCGCTGTGCGGGGCAATGTCTCCGCAGTCCAACAAGCTGTCGCGGCTGGTGTCATTGCTGGTGAAGCTACTAAACGGGGCGCGGTAGTCAGTCACTATATCATCCCCAATCCACCGGAAAATGTCGAGAGTGTTTTACCAATTCACTACACCGCAGCATCCAGAGAGTTTTGGGTGTGAATCAGTTGATAGTTGACAGTTGACAGTTGACAGCTTGCCCTGAAGATCTGCTAGGGTGTTAACGGTTTGTGCTTACGGAGAGTAGTTCCTAAGTTTCAACGACGATCGATAATTTATTAGTATTTAGGAGTGTATTTTTCATGGCTGATTCTATGAGTTCTCAACAGGCGGTTGGATCGATCGAAACTAAAGGCTTTCCCTCGGTCTTAGCTGCTGCTGATGCGATGCTCAAAGCCGGACGTGTCACGCTGGTGGGCTATCTGAGAGCTGGTAGTGCGAGATTTACCGTCAACGTCCGTGGGGATGTTTCAGAAGTCAAACAGGCAATGGCGGCGGGAATCGAGGTGGTGGAAAAAGTGTATGGCGGTACATTAGAATCTTGGGTAATCATCCCGCGCCCCCATCCCAACGTTGAGCGAATTCTGCCAATTGGTTATACTGAAGAAGTTGAAGAATTTCGCGCTCAAGTAGAAGGTAGAGTTAGCTAGCACCTAAACAGCAGCAGACATTTACATTTCAACTTTACCCGATCGATCGATCGGGTTGTCGATGTTCCGCAGCAAGAGGCACACGGGCACGACAATCGACTAGTACACACAATTACCCTTGGGGGCAACTCCACATCCAGCCATGTCCGACATTCATGCTGAAAGTGCTATCGGGTTAATATCCACTCGTAGCTTTCCGGCGATGGTGGGAACGGCAGATATGATGCTAAAATCTGCTGCCGTTCATTTGGTGGGTTATGAAAAAATTGGCAATGGCTATTGTACTGCGGTGATTCGCGGTCGGTTTCCAGATGTGAGACTAGCTGTCGCCGCAGGTGCAGAAGTCGCCGCTCAGATGGATGAATTGGTTTGCCAATCAGTGATTTCTCGTCCTTTTCCCAATCTCGATGTCGTGCTCCCGATTAGCGATCGATTCTTAGCACAGATTGTCGGCAAGAGCAAGCTCAAAAATCTAGCCATCGGATTGCTAGAAACTCGCGGCTTCCCGCCGATGGTAGGGGCGATGGATGCGATGCTCAAAACAGCCGATATCCATGTTTCTGGGTATGAAAAAACTGGGGCGGGCTTTTGTACGGCGATTATTCGGGGGACAGTTTCAAATGTGACGATGGCTCTAGATGTCGGGATGTCAGTCGCCGAAAGGATCGGTGAATTACGTTCGATTATGGTGATTCCTAGACCGTTAGAAGATCTAGAACGGACTATTCCTACTGCTAGCTATTGGATCGAAAAAGTTTTAGTTATCCCAGAACAACCTCTAGTATTACCGCTCCGACTACCACAAGTTGTCAATGCACCAATGGTAGAAGTGGAAACCGTTGAAGTTGAAGTCGTCGAAGTTGAAGTATTGAAATCAAATGAAGACTTTGGAGAGATCGAGCGTCGATCGTGATGTCATCTGCCCTAGCCGGAACCAATAATCTGGTCGGGTAAGGTTCGAGCGTCACCGCTCTCACCTCCCCTAAGAACCGGACATGAGAGTTTCCAACTCATCCGGCTCAAGCCTTACTTCAAGCGAGTAAACTTGGATTTGGAATGTTCCTGTCGGTGACACGGTTTGTGTAAATGCTGAAGGTTTTCGATTGAATCTAGTCCACCTTGAGCGACAGGAACTATATGATGGGTATCAATTGTCTCTCCGTTGAATAGTTGTTCACCACACAATGGACATTTCCAATTCTGGTTTTGAGCTATTTGATAGTTTCGTGAGTTACGAACCCAATAACTTTGACCATACTTTTGGTGGCGATTTTCCCAATATTCTCGGAGAGAAGGGTTATCAGGTGAAGCATCACCCTTAACCTTTACATGACGTTCAATGGGCGTATACGCGATTGGGTAAAGGATGAAATCCTTCGCTATTCCTCGGCGGTCGCTAATTGTCGTAGCGAACGTCCATTTAACCCCATTTACAGTTTTAAAGTAGCGGTGGTGAAGCCATCTTACTCCTTGGTTAGGGTGTCTACGTTTCGCCCATTGCCAAAGATATTGCCATACCCTGTATGAGATATAGCTGAAGACTTCCTTACTAACTACGGATTTATAATAATTAGCAAAACCTCGGAGAATCGGATTAAGTTTTCTGATGACAACCTCCTGATTGATACCATTTAAGGCTTTTATTTCCGTACCTATCCTAGTACAAAAGTCTAAGACTTTTTGTTTGGAAGGTTTGATTAAAAGCTTGCCATGATAATGGCGATGGTTGAAACCGAGGAAATCAAAACCTTTATCCATTGACGTAATTAGCGTCTTCTCCGCACTGAGTTCGAGTCCTCTTGCTGATAACCACTGCTGAATCTGGTTTTGGGATATTTCAAGACATACTTTGTCTCTCGCCGTGATGATAAAATCATCAGCATATCTCACCACGCCTAATTTGGGATTGGTAGATTTAATGAATGTTTCTAATCCATGCAATCCGATATTAGCTAGGAGGGGTGATATTACTCCTCCTTGCGGTGTTCCTTTCTCCGTGGGGTGATATGTCCCATCAAAGATATATCCAGCTTTTAACCATTCTTTAATTAGATTTCTGCCAGGGAAGTTACCTAATTCTTTCAGAATGGATTCATGAGCAATGTTATCGAAGAAGCCTTTAATATCAGCTTCTAAAACCCAGGTGTCTCTGCCATTACACACTCTGATAAAGTTTTGTTGGATGGCATCTTGACAACTTCTGCCAGGTCTAAACCCATAAGAGTTAGGTTCAAATCTGGCTTCCCATTCTGGTTCTAGAGAGGTCTTAATTATTGACTGCTCGATTCTGTCGCGCACGGTGGGGATGCCGAGCGGTCGTTTTTTACCGTTAGACTTGGGAATTTCCACCCTTTTTGTAGGTTGAAAATTACCGCCATTCCAGTTGTTTACCAGTATCACTCTTTGCGCGGGGGTGTCGATCTTTTCTCCATCGATTCCTGCCGTTGCTTTACCTTTGTTGGTCTGAGTAATCCGTCGAACAGACAGTAATAAGTTTGCGTAATTTCGGTTCATTAACTTCTGTAAGCTGCGCAGCTTTCTGAAGTTACCAAGTTTGCTCGCGAGAAAGATTCGTTGACGTAGATTCTTAACCGCTTTGTTTACCTTGCGCCAATTGATTTGGCTCCAGTTTACTAGTGGTTTTCTTAGTCCGTTTGTTGTACTGGTGTACGACATCTAACTTGTCCTTGAATTTAGTTTCTG
>ENA-OFCI01000894-OFCI01000894.1-metagenomes-genome-assembly--contig:-NODE-894-length-15531-cov-3.835100_pt1 | contig 15531 bp, 13 predicted proteins | sample MGYA00153391_OFCI01 | MGnify analysis MGYA00153391
CTTGAGGCCTCGAAAGACTGAGCAAACCGGTCGAGCTGGTCGTTGAAGGCCTCGGCTTCGGCAGGCTCCCAGTCGTGCAGCATCTGGCGGAACCACTCGCCCCGACCGGCCTTGAGCCGCTCGACGAGGTCTTTGCCCTCAGCGCTGAGCGAGACCATGGAGGCCCGGCCATCCAGAGGGTCGGCAACCTTTTCCAGCAGCCCGTGGGACACCAGCAGCGTCACCTGCCGGCTCACCGTCGAGACATCCGAGTGGATGCAGTCGGCCAGCAGGGAGACGCGCCGCGGCTCCTCGATGAGGTTGAACAGGATCGGGTATGACGCGGGCTCGACCCCCGGGTGGAGCTTGGGGGCGTGCTGGCGCATGGACTGGAACAGCTTCATGACGCGGACCAGCTCGGTGCTGAGCCGGGTTGCGCTGTCCAGGCTGATCGCCATCGTTGCTCCATAGTTGAAAACGAGAACTTGCTTGTGACATACAAATATCACAGAAAACTTGCGTGGCGCAACCAAGTGTTCCTGACCCCCCAACCGAACACTGCTGCTCGAGCCTTTTCGTGGCGGATCACAGTGGTTCGCGCGATCAGCGGTGTTCGGTCGAGGCCGGGTGTGGGTTTGGGCGGAACCACGTGGGTGAGCGGCGACCCTAAGGTGTTGCCATGACCACCCCACAGGGCGAAGGTCCCTCGGCCGCAAGGCTGCCCTTGATCCTCGCGGCCGTTGCCGTGGCAGTGGTGGTCCCGGCGGGCCTGCTCGGTGGTGCGTTCGCCGCACCGGTCGCCGGACTGCCCGATGCCGGCCAGATCGTGCGCTGGGGGCTGCCGGTCGCGCGAGCCGTCCATGACCTTGCCGCCGCCAGCACGGTGGGCCTGCTCGTCGTAGCCGGGACGATCATCCCGGAAGCGCGCGACACCTCCAGGCGGATCACTGCGGCCAGATATGCCAGCGCCTCGGGTGTCGCATGGGTGGTGGCAGGACTGGTGGGCCTGGTCTTCTCCTTTGCCAGCATCTCTGGAACCAGGATCAACGACCCCGGCTTCGCCAGCCAGCTCCAGGCCTTCGTCCTGCAGATCGCGGTCCTGCGCGTCGCGGTGATCAGCTCGGCGTTGGCCTTGGTGGTGACAGTCGGGGCTGCGCTCGTCCGGCGCCGTTCGGGAATGGTCGCCCTTGCCGCGCTGGGCGTCCTGGCAGTACTCCCGCTGGCCCTGGCTGGTCACGCAGCCGGTTCGGGAAGCCACGACACGGCCGTCGACTCCCTTGCCCTGCACCTGGTCTCGGTACTCCTGTGGGTCGGCGGCCTTCTGGCGCTGACGATGTTACGACCTCTGCTCGGCACCGCGCTGGCGGTCAGCGTCCAGCGCTACTCACGCCTCGCCGGATGGTGCTTCGTCGCCGTCGCCCTGTCAGGGGTCGCCAACGCCTGGATCAGGATCGGCTCCTTCGGCAACCTTGCCTCGGCCTATGGAGCCCTGGTGATCCTCAAGGTGAGCGCTCTGCTCGCACTCGGCCTGGCAGGTTGGCAGCAGCGATCACGAGTGGTCAGCCGGATCTCCGCTGACCCTCTCGCTGGACGGCTCTTCGCGCGGATGGCGCTCATCGAGCTGGTCATCATGAGCTCCGCCCTGGCCGTGGGGACCGCGCTTTCGCACAGTGAGCATCCGGTCTCGGACGCGCCCCCCAGCCTGGACCCGGCATTCGCCCTGACCGGCTATCCCGCGCCGCCGGGCCCGTTGTCCGGCACCGACTGGTTCACGATCTGGAGCATCGACTGGTTGTGGCTCACTGTGTCGGTGCTCGCCGTGGCCCTTTATCTTCTCGGTGTCCGGCGGCTGCGCGCTCGCGGCGACTCATGGCCGGTCCTGAGAACGATCGGCTGGGTCCTGGGCTGGGTGATCTTCGCCTGGGCAACCTCTGGAGCGCCGGGTGTCTACGGGCGCGTCCTCTTCTCGGCCCACATGTTGCTGCACATGACGGTTTCGATGGCGGCGCCGATCCTCATGGTGCTCGCGGCGCCGGCCACCCTCGCCCTTCGCACGCTGACGCCGCGGGGCGACAAGACCTTAGGTCCTCGCGAGCTGCTGCTCGGTCTGCTGCACTCCAGATTCTTTGCGGTGATTGGCAACCCGATCGTCGCAGCGATCATCTTCTTCGGAAGCCTGGTCGTGTTCTACTTCTCGCCGCTGTTCGATCTGGCGCTGCGGACCCACACGGGGCACGTCCTGATGACCATCCATTTCCTGTTGGCCGGATACCTCTTCGCCTGGGTGCTCGTGGGCATCGACCCGGGTCCCAGGCGCTGGCCGCCATCGCTGCGGCTGGTCGTCCTCTTCGCCACGATCTCGTTCCACGCGTTCTTCGGCGTCGCCCTCACAACCGGCACGACGGTCCTGGCGCCGACTTTCTACCGGGCCCTGCACCTGCCGTGGGCCGTGGACCTTCTTGCCGACCAACGCAATGGCGGTGCGGTGGCCTGGGGCGCCGGCGAGCTCCCCACTCTGATCCTGGCCCTGCTGGTCACCCTCGCGTGGGTGCGCTCCGATACTGCTGAGACCACCCGGCTGGACCGGCAGGCCGATCGCGATAACGACGCCGAGCTGAAGGCCTACAACGCGCACCTGGCCGCGATCTCGGGGCACGAAGACAGTTCCGGGCCCCACTCACAGACTTCGGGAGACTGACATGCGGATCGCCCTGATCCAGCTCGGGTATGACGACCGCGAGCCTGTCGCTGACAGGGTCACCCGGGCCGCCGACCTCGTCCGCGCCCAGGCGGGGCACGACCTTGTCGTCCTCCCGGAGCTCTGGTCCCCGGGCGGCTTCTCCTACCAGAGCTGGGCCGAGCGGGCCGAGCCGGTTGATGGCCCGGTCGCCTCGGCGATGTCCGCTGCGGCGAGGGACGCCGGCGTGATGCTGCATGCCGGTTCGATCATCGAACGTGCGGTCGATGGTCCACCCGGGCCCGAGGGTAAGGAGCTGTGGAACACCTCTTTGGTCTTCGCCGCTGACGGGTCGTTGGCGGCGACGTATCGCAAGATCCACCGGTTCGGTTTCGGCCGGGGCGAGCCTTTGCTCCTGGAGGCTGGCAACGCGCTCTCACTGGTTGACGTGCCCGACTCGTCGCCGACTGCCGAACCCGCTCGCGCGGCGCTCTCAACGTGCTACGACCTGCGGTTCCCCGAGCTCTACCGGGCCCAGCTTGACGCTGGTGCAACGCTTTTCGTCATACCGGCGGCATGGCCTGCGGCTCGGGTGCGCCATTGGACGCTGCTGGCGCATGCTCGCGCGATTGAGAACCAGTGCGTCGTGGTGGCCTGCAACACGGCGGGAACCCACGCCGGCGTGGAGATGGGCGGACACAGCCAGGTGGTACTGCCCACCGGTGAGGTCGCGGCCGTGGCCGGCAGCGGCGAGCAGGTGCTCAGCGTCGAGGTGGACATGGGCGTGGTCAGCGCCTACCGCACCAGCTTTCCGGTCCTGCGCGATCGCAGGCTGCCGCTGGCTTCGAGGGAGCGGTTGACCGGCCGCTAGCTGGTTTGTTGCATGGTTGCCCATCGGCTGGGCGGCAACCGTGCAACAAAGCGGCTAACCGGTGTCCGGCAACGATCAGAACGCGTCCTCGGGCACATCCATCAGGGAGTTGTCCGTGGCTTCGGCGATCTGGCGCTCGGCAGCGATCTTGGGCAGGACCGTGCGCGCAAAGAACGACGCAGCCGCGATCTTGCCCTCGTAGAACCTCTGGTCCTTGACCGATGCGGTGCCCGCATCGAGGGCAGCCTTGGCGACCGCGGCCTGTCGCAGCAGGAGCCACCCGACGACCAGGTCGCCTGAGCTGAGCAGGAGTCGCGAGGTGTTCTGACCGACCTTGTAGAGGTTCGTCGGATCGCCGCCCCTTGTCGGGTCGGACTTCATCAGCTCCTCGACCATGAAGCCGATGATGCCCTGGACATCCTCGAGGCCCTTGCCCAGCAGCTCGCGCTCCGTGCGATGGAAGTCAGAGCCGTCCTCAGCCTTGGCGAACTCCATGATCTGTGTTGCGAGGTGGCTGACGGCCTTGCCCCTGTCGCGGATGATCTTGCGGAAGAAGAAGTCCAGGCCCTGGATCGCGGTCGTGCCCTCGTAGAGCGTGTCGATCTTGGCGTCCCGCACGTACTGCTCGATCGGGTAGTCCTGCAGGAAGCCCGAGCCGCCGAAGGTCTGCAGCGACTCGGTGCCCAGCAGTACCCAGGCGCGCTCGGAGCCAACACCCTTGACGATCGGCAGCAACAGGTCGTTGACCCGGCCCGCCATCGCGGCGGCAGAGTCCTTCTCGAGGTCATCGGAGCCGCTGCTCAGCTGTGCCTGGTCGACGAGGTCCTGCTGGCACGCGGTGTAGATGACCAGCGAACGCAAGCCCTCGGCATACGACTTCTGCAGCATCAGCGAACGGCGCACGTCGGGGTGGTGCGTGATGCTCACACGAGCCGCTATCTTGTTCGTCATCTGGGTCAGGTCGGCGCCCTGGACGCGCTGTTTGGCGTAGTCCAACGCGTTGAGGTAGCCGGTCGAGAGTGTGGCAATTGCCTTGGTGCCAACCATCATGCGAGCGAACTCAATGATGCGGAACATCTGCGCGATGCCGTCATGGGCGTCGCCGAGCAGGGTGCCGACGGCGGGGTTCTTGTCACCGAAGGTGACCTCGCAGGTGGTGGAGACCTTTAGTCCCATCTTGTGCTCGACGTTCGTGATGTAGGCGCCGTTGCGCTCACCGAGCTCGCCGGTCTCGAGATCGACGTGGAACTTGGGTACGACGAACAACGAAAGGCCTTTGGTGCCAGCGCCGCCGCCCTCTGGCCGGGCGAGGACAAAGTGCACGACGTTGTCGTAGAAGTCGGCCTCCGCCGAGGTGATGAAGCGCTTGACGCCGGTGATGTGCCAGGTGCCGTCGGTCTGCTGAACAGCCTTGGTGCGGCCAGCGCCCACGTCGGAGCCGGCGTCGGGCTCGGTGAGCACCATCGTGGCGCCCCACTTCTTCTCCACGATGTGGCGGGCCATCTTCTTCTGGTCGTCGGTGCCCAGGTGGTAGAGGACCTTGGCGAAGGCGAAGCCGGCGGAGTACATGTGGACGGCCGGGTTCGAGCCCAGAACCAGCTCAGCGACCGCCCAGCGCAGCGAAGGGGGGATGACGGTGCCGCCGAGCTCGAGGGGGACATCGAGTCGCCACCACTCGGCCTCGAGGTACGCCTTGTACGACTTGGTGAAGGACGCCGGGATGGTCACCGAGCCCGTGGAAGGGTCGAACACGGGCGGGTGGCGGTCGCTGTCGAGCAGGCTCTCGGCGAGCTCGTTCTCGGCCAGGCGGCAGACTTCGCCCAGAATCTCGCGGGCGGTGTCCTCGTCCACCTCCGAGTAGGGGCCGCGACCCAGGATCTCCTGACGGTTGAAGACCTCGAAGAGGTTGAACTCGAGATCGCGCAAGTTGCTCTTGTAGTGGCCCATCAGGGTCCTCCATGCTGGGATCGAGACCGCCGCCGGCGCTCCGACATGTCGGTTACTGGTCAGTAACATCCATGATGCTACTCAGCGGTAACGAAACGCAAGCATCTTGCGGGGGCTTCCGGGACGTCATGGCTTGGGTGTGGGTGGGTTATCGGTCGTGGGACCGCCCAGATGTCACGTGCTGGTCGGGGTGGATGACGGCCGCCATCAGACGCGGAATCGCAACAACGAGAGACTGTTCGGCGGAAACACAGGCATCGTGCGCCCGCTGCGCAGCCCGTTGGCGACAGGGCGGCAGATCTGATCCTGCGACCCACGATGAGCCGGTAGGTTGGGCGGATGGGCAAGACCGCGGCGACAGGTGCGGGGGACTCGCGCGAGCTGCTCGTGGCCTACCTGCGTGCGCAGCTGGACGAGCTGAGGGCGCGTGAGCCAGGGGTGCGCATCGACATTCCGGACGCCGTTCACCGGATGAGGGTCGCGTGCCGGCGCCTGCGCAGCAGCCTGGCGACCTTCGGCCCGCTGTTCCACAGTCGGCAGAGTCAGCATCTTCGTCACGAGCTGCAATGGATGGGGACGGTGCTCGGGGGTGCACGCGACATCGAGGTGATGCGCGCCCGCCTCAATGTGACGGTAGCGATCCTTCCCGTTGACGCCGATCTGGCAGAGGTGCTTGCCGACCTGGATCGTGAGCTGGCAGAGCGGCATTCGTATGCTCACCAGGCCCTGGTCGAGGCTTTGAACAGCCCACGGTATGCCGCGTTGCTGGCTGCTCTCGCGGCCTTCGCAGCAGCCCCGCCGTGGGGCGGCAAGGCGGCGACACAGCACACGCTGGCGGGCTTGGTGGGCCGCGCGTGTTCCCGGGTCGACCGCGCGGCCAAAGCAACCGAAGGCACGCCGGATGTCGGCGGTCCGGAGCTCCACGAGGTGCGCAAGGCTGCGAAGCGGGCCCGGTATGCCGCGGAGGTGGCAGCCCCGTTGGCCGGGTCGGCGGCCCATGCCCTCGCCCGTCGGATGGAGGAGCTGCAGGAGCTGCTCGGTCATCATCAGGACAGTCTCATGATCAGGGCCCTGCTCGACGATCTGGCCAGCCGGCTGTCGGAGCAGCACAGCTTCGCCCTGGGACTGTTGGCCGGCGTGGAGCATGCCAGCGACGAGTCCGTTCTGGCGGCGTACGGACTCGCTTTGGCCGCAGCCTCGACCGACAAGGTCAGGGACTGGACCCGCAAGGGGTGAGGGCTTTCCTGCCCGGGCAAGTGAGGTCAGTACTTCTTCGGCGGCACCGGTGTGCCCCGCTGGTGCGCCTCTTCGGTGAGGTGGCAGCCTGTGCTCGCTCCAAGGATCGTGTTGGCCCCCGTGCCGAAGAGCAGCTCCCCGTTGTACGCGTCCCTGAACGAGACCTCGTGATCATTCGGGCCGCTCACGATCACCTTTGGCGCCCCAAACCCGTGTTGCCCGGCCACGACGGCCACGATCGCGACCGCTTGGTCCCATGAGGCGTCCGGAAGGTTGCCCGGTGACATCCCGGCGTCGTACCGGCGTACTTCGGCCCCCTCCAGGTTGGAGATCTTTCCGCCGCAGGCGGATCCACTCACAGGTTCGTCGTCGGGAACCCACTCGGCGACGCCCAGCTCGGACACCAGTCGCTCACGGATGGTCTGGAACATCGACTGGTAGTCGGCGTCGACCTGGGTGAGGTTCGGGCGCTTCATCAAGGTGTCGAATGCCTGGTTCATGTCGTCACTCTCCCTGAAGGTGGTGCTGCAGCCTGTCACTATCAAGAGCATCACCATGCTGGCAGCAGCTCTGGAGACCCTGGTCATGAGTACGTCCCCGGTATCGGCCACGAGAGGACATCTCCCACACCCTCACCGCCGTCCAGGACGCGACGATTCGGCAGGCCTGCCACGACCACGGACAGGTTGTACTGGCTCGTGCTGTCATCGGCCAGATAGGAGCCGTGGCCGGTGACTTCGGCGAAGTGCCGGATCTCGCCGGTCATCGGGTCCACGACGGTCGACGCCCGTGCCGAAGCGTGCTCGATCCCCTCCATGTGTGACGGGTCGATACCGAAATACCCGAGGTCGCCAACCGGATCCCACCGAGCCTCGATGTAGGAGACATGGCTCCCGGGCACCGACAGGTCCTTGACGTCGTTCGTGCCGATACCAGGAGAGCCGAAGAACACGACGTCGTCCACGCCGGTGTTCTGCCTCAGGGCAAGGCCGGCCGTGGTCGAGCCATAGGAGTGGCCGAGCAGGCTCAGGTGGGCGTCGTGGTCGCGGGCAGCACCGATCCCCCGGAGAAAGGGCACGAGCTGGGCAGCGCCCACCTGTGCGGCGTGGTCCTCGGCGACCGAGTTCTCGCCGAGGAGGTCCAAGCCCCACTGAGGAGCCTGGTAGCCGATCCATGTCACCGTCGCCGTGGTTGAGTTCCCTGCGGGATTGGCGCGCTTGTTCTCGAGCTCGGCCCTGTGCTGAAGCTGATCCATGGCGTGGTCGTCATCCTTCATGCTGTCGTTGACGGTTTGGGTCATCCCCGGAACGAAGACGGCTACGTTGTCGGCGCTGTCGACGTTGCCCCGCGCTATGGCTGCCTGTGCCCGTTCCTGGGAGAGGTCCAGCACGAGGAGCTGGCGGTCACCGTCTCTGGCGAGTGTCTGTTCGATCGCCTCCAGTGAAGCCAGCTTGTCCTTGACATGGGCCAGGGCTGCATCGTCGTTGGTGAAGGTGCCCCCGAACCAGCTGCCGGACAGGCGGGCGTTGAGGCGCCCTTGCTGGGCCACGAGGCGATCACGATCGACGCCGAGAAGTGCCCGGTTGGCCTGATCCCTGGCGGCGAACGGCACACCGTCGCGGTTGCCGATCCATTCGGGGTGTTCCTTGATGTCGCTCCGTTGCTCCCGCACGCTCAAGGACTTCCACCAGCGGGCGTTCTCCCCCGGCGACCCGTGTCCCGGCGGGGATCCGGCCGTGGGCGTCAGTATGGGCGGTTCTGCTGATGAGCCGCCGCCCGGGCTGGCAGGCACAGGAATGCCAAGGGCGGCGCCAGGTGTCAACCACATGAGGACCGGACCCGAGCTGCTGCCGTCACAGCTGCTGGCTCCACTCTGCGCGGACGACTGGGCTCGTAGCTGGGAGGCGCAGGTGTCCAGGGACGTGGAGGCGCTGGCCAGCTGAGGCAGCCCTTCCTGCTCCCACTGCTGGATCAGGTGCCACAGGTCGGGGCCGTCCCAGACAGCCTGCATCTCGGCCACCACCTGCTGTGCCCGGGTGCCGATGTCCTGAAGTCTCCTGGCATCGAGGCCCAGGGACTCGGCCACACGGTCCAGGGTGTCGGTGTTCGCGCCGAGCAGCTCGTTCATGACCCCCCCGACGTCTGTGTGTCCCTGGCCGAGACGTTAGCCGTTGAGGTTCTTCCGGCACATGGGGAGAACTCCCCGTCAAGGGTCACCCGGTGCAGGAGCGGGACGCCCGACCAGCTCTTGCGCCGGCTCGTACCCTGAAGACATGGCCCGGTACTTCGACGTCCACCCGTTGCACCCGCAACCGCACAGGATCGCGCAGGTCGCCGCACTGTTGCGCGACGACGCGCTCATCGCCTACCCCACGGACTCCTGCTACGCCCTGGGCTGCCGACTCGACAACGTGGCCGGCGCCGAGCGCATCCGCCAGCTCAGGGTCCTGGACGACAAGCACCACTTCACCCTCGTATGCGCGGACTTCGCCCAGCTCGGGCAGCTCGTCCAGCTCAACAACGCCGCGTTCAGGGCGATCAAGGCGGCGACGCCCGGCCCCTACACGTTCATCCTCCCGGCGACCCAGGAGGTGCCGCGGCGGCTTGCTCACCCGAAGAAACGGACCGTCGGAGTACGCATCCTGGAGCACCCCGTTGTGCAGGCGCTGCTGCGCGAGCTGGGGGAGCCGCTGGTGTCCAGCACGCTCCAGCTCCCTCATGACGAGGAGCCGATGACCGACGGCTGGCAGATCAAGGAGGAGCTGGACCAGACGATCGACGCCGTGCTGGACTCCGGCGAGTGCGGGAAAGAACCCAGCACGGTGGTGGACTGGTCCCAGGGGTACCCGGAGGTCGTGCGGGTCGGCGCAGGGAATCCGGCGCCGTTCCGGTAGGCACCTGGGAAGTCAGGGCGACGAAGTGAGCCCGATGGTGTTGTCGACGGATGAATGACGCCAGCGATGGCGGAACATGAACATCGTGTGAGTAATCTCGTTTCGGTGGCCCCGCGGACTTCGGGGCATGATGACGAGCCAAAGAGCTAGCCAAAGAGCTAGTTGGTGGAGGTCGTCGTGGCTCGCATTCTGATCCTGGGCACGGGTTTCGCCGACGACGGCACGGGCGCTGGTTTTCCGCGCGTTGCCGTGCAGCCATTCTGGGCCAGTCTCGTGCCCGGCGGAAGCGTCTCGGTGAGCAGCCATGGCCTCCTTGCTCGTGGTGGACGATGAACCCCGGATCCGCACACTTCTGAACCGATCTCTCTCGGCCCAGGGCCACACTGTCTATGAGGCCGCTGACGGTCAGGCAGCGCTGGACCAGCTCGACTCCCGTGAGGTGGACCTTGTCCTGCTCGACCTCGTCATGCCGGGTCGTGGTGGGCTCGACGTCCTCAACGTTCTGAGGGAGCGTGATTCCACCCCTCCCGTCATCGTGCTCACCGCCACCGCTGACATCTCCTTCCGGATCCAGGCATTCGAGCACGGCGCGGTGGACGTGGTCGTCAAGCCCTTCTCCACGGCCGAGCTGTCCGCGCGGATCCGCCGGCACCTGCGCCAGGAGACATCTCTTCCGACGGGTGGGCCGCGCTACCTCAGGGCTGGCGGCGTCGAGCTCGACCTGCACCGCCGTCGGGCCGTTACCGCTGCGGGACCCGTGAGCCTGACCGGGCGCGAGTTCGCTCTCCTGGCCCACCTGATGCGGCGGCGTACCTCCGGAGGGCCGTACTCGACAGGTCTGAAGGTCATCACCGTGGACGGAAGGATCCCGGCGACCCCGAGAGGCATACGGCTCCTCGGCGGCGACGGCAGGTGGCGCTGCACCCAGCGACGCGCCAGGTTGCCGACGGCGATCAGCGCCACGACGCCGGTCAGCTTGGCAAGAAGCACCCGGCCATACTCGGTCGACGTCAGGGCGTCCAGGGATCCCACCTCACGCCACGCCATGAAGGTCCCGGTGGCGACCAGGGTCGCCACGCACGCGAAGGCCAACCGTGAGAGTCGCGGCAGCACCCCGGCCAGGGCACCAGCACGATCCGGGGGCCGCAGAACTACGGCGATCAGAACCAGCCCGCCGAGCCACAACGTCAGCGCAAGAAGGTGCGCCAGGTTCGCTACCAGAGCCAATGGCATGGCGTCGCCGACAGCCGCATGACCTGCGAACGCCCAGGTCGCCGTCAAGGCCGCGCTCGAGACCCACACTCCCGCGAGCAAGGGCGTCCGACCCCGTGACGATCCTGTGGACTCAGTCAGGGGTGCGGTCCCGCTGCTGCCCTTGGCACCCTGGGATGACCCGCCGGTTACTGTGGCTTCGCTCGAGCGAGTGGATGAGGTGGATCCCGGACCTGCCAGCGCCGCGGCGAGCGCAGTCCCGAACGCCACAAGCAGGTAGAGGCGCAATGCGTGCAGCTGGTCGAACCGGTGCGAGCGAGTGTCCAAACTCCCCGGCGACGACCAGATCGCACTGAACGGGCGCCCGCCGGCCCAGACTCCCTCAAGCAACATCTCACCCAGCGTGCTGAGCGCGAGCAGGGTGACCCCGGCATACAGCAGCCGGCGGGTGCTTGTGTCCTGGAGACCGGGCCGCCACAGGAGAATGACCACGAGCAGAAGCCCGGGGCCGAGTGCCAAGCCCAGGTATCCGGCCCCGCGGGCCATCCCGAGCATGAGCCCCGCCGCGTCGTTGCGTGCTGGGGCAGGCACTGCACCGGTTACTGCGCTGGGAGCGCCGATCGAGAACCCGAACGAACCGGAAACCGGGTGCGTGTCATCGGAGCTGACCGCCCAGCTCACCGTGTAGCTCCCCCGAGACAGCCCAGAGGGCAGCGTGGCTCGCAGCTGGCTGCCGTCCTGTTTCACCGCGGCGACCGGCCCGGTTCGGACACGCCGGAGGTGGTCGTCGAAGACCTGGATGGCGTTAGCCGTGAACTCGACGCCCTCCCCAAAGGTCAGCGTGATGCCGCTCGGCGCTGCGGTCAGGATCTCTCCGGAGCGCGGGGTGCTGGCCTCCAGCTCTGCGTGGGCGGAGGCAGGGCTGCTGGTCATCATCAGAAAAGCGAAACCGACGGCCAGCACGGCCAGAACCTCGCGGAGGACTCGCGTTGACGATCCGCGGCCGAACGGCGTGCGAGGCGTCACCGGAACGCCTGCAGGTCGAAGCTTTCCATCGTGGATGGGTCTCGACCGGTGCATCGTGCAAGACCTCCGCAACAACCGGGCCTCAACGCCGTTGTCGGTCGTTGGCCATCGCCAGCTTCTCCACCACGAGTTGAGCACGAGTGCGGCCTCCCTGTCTCGCAATCAGCGAACGATGACAGCACGCGCCGACGCGCGATGGCGAACACATGACACCGAGAGGTCAGCGGAGGGGTTCGGCTTAGGGTCTGTGCCATGGAGCTGACGAGCGAAGAGGGTCGGGTGCTGGGTGCTCTTGTCGAGAAGCAGCTCACCACCCCCCAGCAGTATCCGTTGACCGAGAACGCCTTGATAGCTGCGTGCAACCAGTCGACGAACCGGGATCCGGTGGTGGCCTACGACGTCTCGACCGTGCGGATAACGGCGCGCAGCCTCCGGGAGAAGGGGCTACTGCGCATGGTTCACCGCCCCGGCGAGCGCAGCGACAAGCACCGGCATCTCCTTGACAGCTCCCTCACCCTTTCCCAGGGGCAGATGACCCTGCTCGCCGTTCTGCTCCTGCGCGGACCGCAGACTTTGGCCGAGCTGCGGGCCCGGTCCGAGCGGATGCACGCATTCGCCACGCTGGCGCAGGTGCAGGTGGCGCTTGACGCTTTGACCGACAGGGATGACCCGCTTGTGGCCCGCCTCGAGCGGCAGCCGGGTCGCAAAGAGATGCGTTACGGGCAGCTGCTCGTGGAGGTGGAGCAAGGCAACCGCCACGCGCAGCTGTCGGATCAGAGCCCTCCGCCAGGCGGCGTGACCCTGGCCGGCCTGGCCCGGGACGTCGAGCTGTTGCGCGCAGAGGTGGCCGCGCTGCGGAGTCAGGTCGATGGGCTCCTGGAGGGCTTCGTCGGGGGCTGAGGATGCGTGACCGCCACGGCATGTTCAGGCTTGCAGCCGCCGGACTGGACGAACATGACCGGGGCGCCCCGGGTGGCGCGCAGGGCGTTGATCGCCTTGCGCGCCGCGGGGGTGGCGGTGATGCGGGTCGTCGGTGTGGGCGACTGGCTCATTCGCGGTCCTTTTGGTTCGTTTAGAAGAAGCCGAGCGGTTTGGTGCTGTAGGAGACCAGGAGGTTCTTGGTCTGGGAGTAGTGGTCGAGCATCATGGCGTGGTTCTCCCGGCCGATGCCGGAGATCTTGTATCCGCCGAAGGCTGCCCCGGCGGGGTAGGCGTGGTAGCAGTTGGTCCAGACCCGGCCGGCCTGGATCTTGCGGCCCATCTTGTAGGCCCGGTTCCCGTCGCGGGTCCAGACCCCGGCGCCCAGGCCGTAGAGGGTGTCGTTGGCGATCTCCAGGGCCTCTTCGTCGTCCTTGAAGGTGGTCACCGCCAGGACCGGGCCGAAGATCTCTTCCTGGAAGACCCGCATCTTGTTGTCGCCCTTAAGGACGGTGGGCTCGTAGAAGTAGCCGCCGGCGAAGGCCGGGTCGACGGTGGCGGGTTTGCCGCCGATCAACACCTGGGCGCCCTCGGCCCGCCCGATCGCCACGTAGGAGGCGATCTTGTCGATCTGGGACTTGGAGACCTGCGGGCCCATCATCGTGTCGGTGTCCAGCGGGTCGCCCTGCTTGATCGCGGCGATCCGCACCAAACAGCGGGCCATGAACTCCTCGTAGATGTCCTCATGGATCAGCGCCCGGGACGGGGCGGTGCAGACCTCGCCCTTGTTGAACGCGTACAGCACCAGGCCCTCGATGGCCTTGTCCAAGAACTCGTCGTCGTGGTCCATCACGTCGGCGAAGAAGATGTTCGGGGACTTCCCGCCCAGCTCGGTCGTGGAGGGGATCAGGTTCTGGGCGGCGTACTGCATGATCAGGCGCCCGGTGACGGTTTCACCGGTGAAGGAGACCTTCGCGATCCGCGGGTTGGTGGCCAGCGCCTTGCCGATCTGCGCGCCCGGGCCGGTGACCACGTTGATCACCCCAGGAGGGACGACGTCCTCGATGACCTCCATCAGCTTCAGGATCGACCACGGCGTCGGAGAGGCCGGCTTCAGCACCGTGCAGTTACCCGCGGCCAGGGCCGGGGCGATCTTCCAGGCCGCCATCAACAACGGGAAGTTGAACGGGATGATCTGAGCGACCACACCCAACGGCTCACGGAAGTGGTAGGCCACCGTGTCCTTGTCGATCTGGGTAGAAGACCCCTGCTCCGCGCGCGCAGCGGCGGCGAAGTAACGGAAGTGGTCAACCACCAGCGGGATGTCAGCGTTCAGGCTCTCCCGCACCGGTTTGCCGTTCTCCCAGGACTCCGCGACCGCCAACATCTCCTTGTTCGCCTCGATCGCATCCGCGATCGCGTTCAACACCGCAGCCCGCTCCGTGGCCGAGGCCTCACCCCAGGCGTCCTTGGCGGCATGGGCCGCGTCCAACGCCAGCTCCACATCCTCAGTGGTCGACTCAGCGACCTCAGTGATCGGACCAGCGGTGGCCGGACACAGGTCGGTGCGGTACCTACCCTGGGTCGGGGCCAACCACTTACCACCAATAAAGTTCTCATACCTGGGCTGGACCGTGACGATGCTCCCGGCCTGACCGGGTGCTACATACCTCATGTCAAATGCTCCTTCAGGGATGGATATGTTGGGAGGTAGGTGCCGCCGGGAATCTCCCGGATTGTCAGCAAAGTACCTCTCTTGACTGTCCACCCGCATGGGGGTTCCGTCAACAGCCGGGGGGAGACTGCTCGGATGAAGCTCAAGCTCGATCTGCACGACATCCACAGCCGCGGCCCCGAGATCGATCGTGCTCTTCGCGCCATCATCGATGAGGCGGTCGCCAAGAAGGCGCCCCTGGTGGAGATCATCCCCGGGAAGGGATCGGGAGCCCTGAAGAAGCACGTCCTGCGCTTCCTGCAGCAGAAGGAGATCAAGGCCCTCTACCACCGGGTCGAGAAGGACTCTGACAACTTCGGTCGCGTCTTTGTCCACTTCCGCTGGAAGTGAGCGTGCACTGGTGAGTGCCGTTGATTTTCAGCGGTAGATGGCGCTGACCTGCACATATACCCAGGATCGACATGTGGGTAGCGTTGATCGTTTGTGGCAGTGCTGAGTGCAAATTGAGTACTTGCTGAGGCGACTGGCGACCAGGCGACCTGGGGATTGGCCACCGTCACCAACTCAGCGAGGGCTACGCCACCCTCTGACGGCGTTGTGCATGCCGACGAAGATCACCCACATAGCATGCAGAAGAGGGCGTTCGATGGCAGCGAGAATTGCGTGAGCGACGAAGTTCGACGATTCGATCCTGGCCCTGACTGGACTGCTCATGCTGTTGAAGTGACCACGGGACCAACGTCCACTAGCCAAACGGGACACTCGCTCTTCGCTGGCACGTTTCGACGTGGCGCGGCTCCCATCCTAGGTAGCACAAGTGCTACCATGAGCCATGACGAAGGCAGGACTGCGGGAGCTCCGCCAGCACGCAAGCGATCTCGTGCGTCGGGCTGAGCGTGGTGAGACGGTGACGGTGACGGTGAGCGGCCGCGAGGTTGCTCAGCTGGGACCGCTGCAGCGCATGCAGTGGCGCACTTGGGACGACATCGTTGCTGTCTTCGACGGCCCGTCTGATCGTGACTGGGCCCACGACCGTGACTTGGTTGACCATGGGGTCAGCGACCCGTTCGCCACATGAGGAGCATTCTCGACACGA
>ENA-OFCI01000899-OFCI01000899.1-metagenomes-genome-assembly--contig:-NODE-899-length-15489-cov-5.544901_pt1 | contig 15489 bp, 14 predicted proteins | sample MGYA00153391_OFCI01 | MGnify analysis MGYA00153391
AATTCCCAGCGCAAATTCACGCAAAGAGATCGATCTTTTACTTGACAGTCCTCGTTGGCGAAGTCTGTCGAGATGTTCTGGGAGTGAATATTCAGCACCATAAATAATGCGGAGATATTCTTGTCCGCGACATTTTATCGCTGGTTGAATAGAGCGTTGTGAGGGGATATATTCGATCGGTTTGACGACCATTCCTTCACTACCTTGGTTGGTACGATCGATCCACCAATCGATACCTGTAGCAACACTTTCGGAATTAGTAGTATCGACGGTGAGATGAGCGGTAGCGAGGATTAGTTCGGGATCTAATTGGCTGAGTTTGGCGATTTGTTCGAGGTGCCAAATGTGAGATTTGTCAGTGTGAACGGCTCCTTCGGTGGCGAGGATGTGGAAGGGGGCAAGTTTGAGATCGGCAATCGATGCGACTTTCCAGCAGTAATGGCGGTAAGCTGCGGTATATTGGTGGACGAGTTGCGATCGGGCCTGATAATCTGCCAGAGGTACGTCTATTCCCCGCGATTGGGCGCGTTCTAGGAGGGAAATGGCATCATCCAAGCCGACCTTGGCAGCACATCCTACGGGGGCGTATTGCTGCTTTAGAAGCTGTTGGGCTTTGACCGACCAGGGCATCAATTCACAGTCGAGACAGACCCAATCGGTGTGAAATTCTGCCCACAAGTCGGTGAGGGTATGGCGGATGCGATCGAGGAATTCGGTTTCGAGTTGAATATTGTCAAAAAATGGTCTTCCGGTACGGGTGTAACAAATGCCAAATCTACCATCGGTAAGGTGATTCCCGATAAAAAAGCTACCCAATTATAGTACTATTTTAGTGGTAAGCTCATAAAAAGAAAATAGTGTTGTTATTTAGCCCTGAACCTCAGCAATTAAGTAGTAGTCAAAGAGAAGATCTACGGCTAGCTTCTTCTAAATTAAGTAGTACGAATCGTCGTTGCTTCCAAGCATCGATAGCTATAAAATATTGCAAAGGCAATGCTAGATTGACAGAAAGAATGTTTGGTTGGAGTAGAGAAACTGTAGCACTAGGGTTAGCAGAGAAGCGTACTGGAATTACCTGTGTAGGATCACAAACAGGGTTTAGTGGGGCGAAAAGATGGGAAGAAAAACAACCAGAAGTTGCCGATTCACTAGTAAAGTTAGCAGAGTCACATTCTCAACAAGATCCAACATTTACAACAACTATTGCTTATACAAGATTAACGGCAGCAGAAGCTCTCAAACAATTAGCCCACCAAGATTTTTCGTCAGATCGATTACCATCACTGAGTACGATGACAGAAGTTCTGAACCGAATGGGCTATCGACTCCGAAAAGTAGTTAAAGCAAAGCCTAAAAAAAAATAGCAGAAACTGATGATATCTTTGACAATATTAGCTCCTATCAAAAACAGCCGAAATCTACTAGAATCAGGCGATTGAGCATCGACTGCAAAGCGAAAGTTAATATCGGAAATTTAAGTCGAGGAGGGAAGACTAGAGGAGATAATCAAGCCGACGATCATGATATGGGCTGTGAAGAAAAGTATACTCCCTGTGGAATTGTTGATGAAGATACGGGAGCTTTACAGATTAGTTTTGGTAGCTCTTATAAAACAAGTGATTTTATCGCAGATACACTAGAAGAATGGTGGGATATCCTTCCATTGGAACAGCAAAAGACGGTTGAACAGATTCAAATTAAGGTTGATAATGGCCCTGAAAGTAGTGGTGTACGAACTCAATTCTTAAAAAGAATGGTGGATTTTTCGGACAAAATTGGTAAATCTATTCACCTCATCTATTATCCACCCTATCACAGTAAGTATAATCCCATTGAAAGATGCTGGGGCGTTCTAGAAAAACACTGGAATGGGGCAAAATTAATCAGTGCATCAGTGATGCTAGCATGGGCAGCAAGTATGACTTGGAAAGGATTACATCCTATTATTAAATTAAATAGTACGATTTATCAAAAAGGTATTTCACTCAATAAGTCAGCAATGAAAGAGGTGGAAAAAAGATTAGAACGAAACCCACTACTCCCTAAATGGGATGTTCTAATTCGTCCAGTTTAGTGGGTATATTCTTTTTCGGGAATCACCTAACGACGTGCAGGGCTATTTCATTCTGGAATTCTAGTGATGAGGGTAGGTTTTGCAGATCAGTTATTTGTTAATATCGATGCATACTTGCATAAACCTACCCCTACAGATCCTCAATTGGGTCCAATGATTGGAGAATGAAATAGCCCTGAGGTGACTACTGAGTGAGTCACAATTCCGTTATTCGGTACTTTTTTCTCCCACCCCGATCTAATTAAACCTGCTTGTTCGATTTTTTTGACATCGCCAGCGAGAGATAGATTGACGATATCTGCGGGTAATCCATCGATGACAGCACGAGTTTGGCTACCGGAACCCGCATAGCTAGTTTTGAATGTGACGGTTTCACCTGTCTTTTTCTGCCAATCTGCTACGAATAGAGGAATGATTTTTTGGTAGGCAGCTTTGGTAACTGCATAGGATACCAATGTCAGTTGAGTGCTTTTGCCTTGACTGATGAGCGTCGGCTGGGGGTTTGCTCGTGCGCTATTGGCTGTAGCGGTGCTCCAAAGTATTGAAACACCAGCAGTCGCCATGATGACTACCTGACTAAGAGCGGATCTTTTCGCTGGAAGAGAATTCATTTTAGCTTGACTCCTGAAGACTGGGATATTTAATCCAAATATATTTACGGTATTTAGGTCGGAATATCGTAATATTTACTTAGCTTCTCAGATCTTGACAGAAAAAGCAAGAGTTAACCGCAAAAAAATACGGTATCCCCGATTGAATACCGTACTTATTTATCACAAAATAATATTTGTTTACTGTTTGAATGTCAACAAGCCGATCCCACATGATTTCGATATCGAAATCACGTTGATTTAGAATTGTGGATTCAATCGAGATTGGGTAGAAAAAGACATTGGTTTAGTCTCTGCTAGAGATGAACCAACCTCTCTATGACTATTTTTTCCCAGCTTGAATCTTGTCGTAGATGCCGCCGTCGTCGAAGAATTTTTTCTGGAAATCATTCCAACCGCCATATTCTGTCACAGTCCCTAAAGTTTTAATCTTCGGGAACCGTGAATCTGCGACTGTAGCCGCTGGACGATAACCCAGCTTGACAAATTCGGCTTGGGATTCAGGCGCGAACATATATTGGGCAAAGGCTTCGACGACTTCGCGATTGCCGTGTTTCTCGACATTTTTATCGACAATGGCGACAGGAGTATCGATCGAAACATTCACATCTGGCACTACATAATCAAGCGGTTGACCTCTTTCTTTAGCGAAGATCGTCTCATTTTCGTAGTTTAATAACGCATCACCCTGTCCCTGTTTGGCAAAAGCATCGGTGGCTTCTCGTGCATCTTTAGGCTGAACGACGACGTTTTTGAAGGCGGTTGTGACAAATTCTGTGGCTTTGGCTTCATTTCCGCCAGATTTAACGGCACTATTCCACAAGGCTAAGAAATTCCATCTTGCTCCACCGGAGGTTTTGGGGTTGGCTGTCACCCATTTGACATCGGGACGCGCCAAATCGGCAAAGGATTTAATTTGTTTGGGATTGCCTGGACGGGTGACGATCGCTACTACAGACTGAGCGACAATGCCTTGATTGGGTAACTTTTTAGCCCAATCTGCGGAGACGAGTGAGGCTTGAGCTAACTTATTTACATCACCTCCCACCGCCAGATGCACCACATCCGCTGGCAAACCATCAATCACCGCACGGGTTTGAGAACCTGAACCGCCATAAGTCTGCTTGAAAGTAACTTTTTGATTGTGTTCCTGTTGCCATTTCGCCACGAACTTTTTGATAATTACATCGTGAGCAGCTTTGGGTACAGCGTAGCCAACTAGAGTGACTTCGACATCTTTTTTTTGTCCTCCACCAGACTGAGGATTACTTGCTGATGGAGAATTTTTACCCCCACCGCAAGCAGCTAGGGAAAGGCTCAAACCCGCACCAATAAATACTCCTGCGACCGATCTTGTCACCCTTTGGCTGACCGTCATGACGTTGCCTCTTAAAATCTACTGTATTTAGATCGGAATAGTGTTCAAATCTAAACATCATCTTAGCAACATCCCTAGCACAGGTCAACAGAATTGCTGTTGGTTGCTGGATATCGTTACAAAAATAGCCCTATTCTCCATATATTAATGACCTCTGACTCAGGGGTTTACAAATCGCATACAGGATCGCAATAATTGAGAATGTCAGTATAATTACAACTAAGGGAAACTTACCAATTAATTCTCCTGGCAAAACGCTAATAAATTGTTTAGGCTGAGTGACTAGACTCCAACTGTTGAACCTGAGAAATCGTCCGATATAAATCCCGATCGCACATAATAAATGTAAGCCTAATTCTGTTATGTCTGTGTATCGATCGAGCTGATACTCGATTAAATATTTACCGACATTAATTAAGGAAAATACATAAGAAAACCAGCCGATTCCAATAAATAGGATATAAATTGGTAGAATAACTAAGGTGACGACCCATGCCGAATCAATCGTCCGTACAGCATCATAAAAATGAATAATATCTGTCAAAATATAAGGTGCATTGGGTAGAATCACAATAAATAAAAATAATCCCATCCACCAGAAAATTGAACGATTTCGGTCTGGCAGTATTGGTGATTTCGATCGGGAGAGGCTACTTAATATAATAATTAGTCCGATCGAGATTGCAATAAAAATCAATCTAACTCCCCACAAGGAAATTATAATTCTTTCTAAAGCTTCGAGTAAATTACCATTATTGTATTTTTTAATACCGACAATAAAGCTGAGACTTAGTAGGATATAAGTGCCCCAGCAAAATAATCGCGATCGAGGCTTGTAAAAGAGCGAAAAACTTAAAGCCAGTGGCACCAATGCTAAAAAAGTATTCCAGGCAATCCGACCGATATCGTCGGCAATAACTTGAGTAAGTGGATCTGTCCAGCTAGAGATTTGGGCTAAGAGCATTTGACCTCCTGGGATCGGAGCTAATATCGATCGCTAACTTTCAACGATCGACTTCAACTAATCTAACAACTTTTACGTTTGAGCCGCGCCGGAATCCCGATGATGGCGCGTTGATAAAGTCGATCGAACTCTCGATCGAAATGTGCGGCTACAATCAGATTATCCTGAATTACCAATAATGTCTCATCATTACGATAATTTGCAGCATTCGACCAATTATGCGAACCAGTAATCACAGTTCGTCGATCGATGATGGCAAATTTGTGGTGGAGTAAATCTCCAGTGGGTAAAGTCGGTACCCCAATCGTCTCCAATGGCTGCACATTTGTTCCAGCCGTCTGACAGAGATTGCCATCGACCCCCATTAATGGCAAAGCCGAACTATAATCTCGATAAGCGAACTGTCGATCGATGACTCCCCGCACTTTAACACCGCGCTGAGATTGAACTTGTAAAATATTACCCAGAGCAGGTTCCGAAAAGACAAATAGAGCCAAATCGACTTGTTGTTGGCTAGTACCGAGCAACTTACCGATCGAACCGTTACTACTATCTTCCCACGCTTGCTGCTTAGAAGTCGGCGAAAATTGCACCAAGAGGCGGGTTTTACCTATAAGTACTTCAACTGCTGGACGTGGGGGTTTACGTTCCTTAAACTGACTCATTTGACTACCTGTAGTGCCATCTCCCCACATCAGGTTAAACTCAGTCGCAAAGGCGGTGGCTAATTCCCCACTCTCAATCTGGACGAGATTATTTTGATTCCCCTCACTATCTGGATGACTAAAATCTCCATAGATATCACTCATCGTCCAATTTGCTGAAGTGACAATGATTTGATGTCTGTCTACCAGCATGAATTTATGGTGCATCAAGCCACTTCCCTTGGAACCATCCGCAGTATCATCAATGATGGGGATTTTGGCAGTCCGCAGGATAACTAGTGCATCTCGCTGGCTAATCTCATTCTGAGTGAGAGTTCCATTGCCATCGATATCGACCAATTTTTGAAATTCTTGATAATGTTCGCGCTCTCGTGGTGTCAATCCATCGATTTCGGCGGCTGTCAATTCACTCAATGGACGACTATAATTGTGTTCCAAAATTACCCGCACCTTGATTCCAGCCTGTGATTTAGCTGCTAAAGCTTGGGCGATATTGGGTAATTGAAACTCTTGTACTGCTACGTCGATCTGTGACTGCGCCGAGTCGATGGCGACAATTAACTTAGCTGCCAAATCTGTGCCTTGTCTTGTTTTACGTCGATAAGGTTCTGTAAATTCTCCCGATCGATCGTGATTGAAATATACTTGAATCGCCTCATCTTGTGGTAAGGGTGGTAGTTTCGCTTTTGTCGATGGAGAACGGAACCAAAACCAATATCCACAAAAAATGGCAACACCGATGCTTCCAAGAGCTAAACTAGATAGGAGAGAGGAGTATAATGTGCCCAAAGCACTGCTAAATCGTCGAAATTTCACCGGAAAACTCAAAAACTATGAATGATAAACTGTGTATTTATAGCTCATGACTACTAATACGGTGACGATTTCAGCCACTTTTAAGTGTTGAAGTGTACTTAAAGCATTGTATCATTTATTACTCATATGTTGCTGAATATCACTGTCTAGCTGACGATAAACTTCTAAAATTGAAGAACGTTGTTCGTACGTTCAGCTTTGCTGGAATCAAGGCAATCGTTAACTAGATCTCAGCGCGAGGGTATACTGAGATCGACGACAATGCTTGCGATCGGAGCATCTGGATTAGATCTTCACTCAGTTAGATCGGCAGAATCGACATCATTGTTTAAATTTCCATGCAGCTAATTTGTAGCTGCTTACCTACCATTTTTACTAAATACATTAGATATCGGGGTATATATTATGAGCAGACGCAGAAAAATGTTTCAATGCGGTCATAAAGGCTACGGACAGATTTGTCACCGTTGCCTCCAGGAGGAGGTAGATGTAAATGAAAAGAAAGAGAAAAAACGGACTTGGCATGATAGTTTTGCCTTCGATCCGATCGATCTAAAAAGCTTACCATCTCATGTGGTTTTAAAAGCTAGAAATATTATTATCGGTCTACAAGATCGCAGGAATTATCGAGAGTTTGGTGGAAAAAGGCTGCGCCATAATCGATTGGTAATTAGTATTCCTGTGACTCGCAATTATCGAATGTTATGCTTTGAGCTAGATGGTGTTCTTCAACCCAAAGAAGTGCTATCCCATGAAGACTATAATATCTGCAAACCTGGCAGCTAGCAGTATCAGCTATCTTTTTAGCTGAATCGAATTGAAAAAAAACGACCGACAAATAATTATTCACACTAGTCCATGCAGATTTATCTAGATCATAGTGCGACAACTCCCACCCGCACTGAAGCGATCGCTGCTATGCACCGAGTTCTCACATCAGAATGGGGCAATCCTTCGAGTATCCATCAATGGGGCGAACGCTCCTCAACCTCGATCGAACAAGCGAGATTTCAAGTAGCAGCATTAATTAATGCTAACCCCGATGCGATCGCGTTTACATCTGGGGGTACTGAAGCTAATAATCAAGCGATTATGGGGGTAGCAAATCGGTATGATACTCCCCAACATTTGATTATCTCTAGTGTGGAACATTCCTCAATTAGTGCGCCAGTTCAATGGTTACAAAATCGTGGATGGCAAGTAACTAGATTACCAGTCGATCGATTTGGGCGCGTAAATCCTGACGATTTGGCGATGGCAATTCGTCCGAATACCGTACTGGTATCGATAATTTATGCTCAAAGTGAAGTCGGAACTATTCAACCGATCGCCGAATTAGCCGCTATTTGCCAGCAGTACCAAGTTTACTTCCATACTGATGCCGTTCAAGCCGCTGGTAGAATTGCGATCGATGTCCAAATGGGGATCGATCTCCTGTCGATCTCCAGTCACAAACTTTATGGGCCACAGGGTACAGGGGCACTATATATCCGTCCTGGCTTAGAATTAGTTCCGCTATTAGCTGGTGGCGGACAAGAAATGGGCTGGAGATCTGGGACTCAAGCCGTTCCCCAAATTGCGGGATTCGGTGTGGCGGCGGAGTTAGCCAGTGAAGAATTAGCGGCTGAAAATCTGAGATTAATCGGTTTGCGCGATCGATTCTTCGATCTATTGTCCGATTGTCCGATCCTCATGCCCACAGGCGACAAAATTCACCGCCTCCCCCATCACCTCAGCTTTTGTCTCGCGATCCCCAGTTGTCATTCGCAAGCACCCATCACTGGCAAAACGATCGTCCGACAACTCAACCTCGCCGGAATCGGCATCAGTTCTGGAGCCGCTTGTGCCAGTGGCAAACTTACTCCCAGTCCTATCTTATTGGCGATGGGATACAGCCAAACTGATGCAGTCGGCGGAATTCGTCTGACACTCGGCAGAAGCACTACCCAAGCCGATATCGACTGGACGGCAATGGTATTGAAGCAAATTCTCGAAAGGCTAACTCCACAGTTAGTCTGTATATAGAACCCATTTGAGATGTTCTAGTGGGGGAGGGCGGGTTCGTTCGATATCGATTTTATAAAATCGATATCAGCTAGCATAAACCCGCCCCTACGGTCGATTATGGCTCTGTAGGGGCGGGTTTATGCTAAAAATTCCCACCTAGCACTATCAGATGTCAACGAACCCGCCCTCCCCCACCAATATCTGTCGTTCGATTTCTTCTAGAAAGATCTCAAATGGGTTATGTACGCCTTAGCCATCTACCATCAACGATTTAATTTCTCACTGGGAAGAGGGTAAATTTGGTACAAACGTAAATATTTTTTCGGAAATGGGCAACATATAGATGATGTACCCCTGATAGTCTGTGGATCGCCAACGACTTCTGAAGTAGTAAAGTATTTGAGCATCGAGGATCGACTTTAAACGATCGAACGTGTCGGATCTGGCTATCGATGGGGGATGCTCGAACCCTATGACTCGGCGTTGCTACGCACTAAAGTATATGATTCAACTAGATCGAGGATTGTTTCAGTTTGACTTCACCGATCGACACGCTATTTTAGGTGTGAGTATAAATGCTGAAGGCATCAATATTAGAGCACGCTACCAAGTCGTTGCGAGATTATTGCACCCTGATACTGCTCAATGGAAAACCGATGCGGATCGCCAGTTGGGAGTGCAACTGTTTTCGCGGCTGGTGACTCACGCTTATGGTAAGCTATCTCGACCGTCTGAGCTGCGAGAACAGATGATTATGCTAGAACTGTTGAGCAAAAGATCGATCGAAGAAAGTAGTCATCTTCAGATTGTCGATCCTCTGTGCCAACAACTCTATCAGAGTGGTAATGACTTTGAGCTAGTTTACGATCGCCTGTTGACACAAATCGTCACCCAACTGTATGTAGAGTTAGATCGCAGCGAACAGATTATCAATCAAATTAGCGAACTAAATCTGGTGTACCTATCACGCAAACAGTTACAGTCGGTGAGATCTACACCACCAACAGCCACCAATAGCGCGATTTCTAGTCCCATCAAGGAAACTACATCGATCGAAGCCAAGGCATCACCAATCGAAGGTGCGCTCCGACGAGCAGAAGATTATGTCAATAATAAGAATTGGGTAAAAGCGGTACCAGAGCTGCGGGAGGTGCTCAGTGTAGAGCCAAATAATGTTCGCGCTCATACTTTATTTGGATTGGTGTATCTAAATCAGCAACAAATGACAATGGCAAAACTTTCAATTAACAAAGCCATTCAACTTGCACCTAGAGATCCTCAGGCAAATCAAGCCAAACAAGAGTTCGAGCGGATATCTCATCAGCAGCGGAATGGAGCGAAAGGGAAAGCCACCACCAAAAAACCCAATGATGGGATATTTGGCGGCATATTTGGCAAAAAGTCAGGTTAGCGATCGGGATTTGGTATGCTGTTAATCACTACTCACTATTTACCAAAATCGGCAGTCTCCTGTTGCCAATTGTAACCAAATGACCGATCGACACCCCACCGTCTCCCCCAAACACAGCGATAACTCTCAGCCGCAATTTTCCAGAGCAGAGGCTGCGCCAACGAACTTTTATGCTCCAGGCGCAAGAGATCTATTGCCCTTGGATGTGGCTCAGAAGCGGTGGGTAGAAAGAGGAATTCAGGACGTATTTCATCGTTGGGGCTATCACCGGATTATTACCTCCACTTTAGAACGCCTAGAAACACTGACAGCAGGTGGGGCGGTCGATCGAGAGACAGTGATTCAGATCCCCGCCGCAGCGGGTGGTACACTCGGTTTACGTCCAGAATTGACCGCTTCGATCGCTCGTGCTGCTATCGCCAGAATGGGCGATCTTTATCCCCAAAGATTGTACTACAATGCGAATGTATTCCGGCGTGCCGATCTCGAACATCACGGCCGACAACAGGAATTTTATCAAGCGGGGATCGAACTACTAGGCGTTGGCGGAGTCCTCGCAGATGTCGAAGCAATTCTACTGATGATGGACACTCTCAACTCTCTAGCTGTCCCCAATTGGCAGATAATTTTGGGAGAAGCAGGTTTGAGCCGTGCTTTACTCGCTCAATTCCCGATCGAATTTCGGACTCAAATTCGGTGGTGCTTGGCACATCTCGATCGTGTCACGTTAGAGCAGTTACCCCTGACACCTCACCAGCAAAAGCTTGCGCTCTCACTAATAGATTTGCGTGGCGATCCGGCTGTAGTATTGGCGCAGATCGCTCAACTAGAACTAGATTCAGAGCATCAAACAACCATCGATCGTCTCCAAACCTTGGTTGAATTATTGACCGCCACCAACCAAACTTCACTCCCACTCATCCTCGATTTAAGCTTGATTCAAACCTTTGATTACTATACAGGGATTGTGTTTGAAGCTGTGAGTATTACTGAAGACCGCACCTATATTCTGGGCAAAGGCGGTCGTTACGATCGGTTACTGGCTCTGTATCACCCACAAGGTCAAAACTTTCCAGGCATCGGCTTTGCCTTGAGTATTGAAGATTTGCAGCAAGCTTTGCAAACAAGCCCCTCCATGCCTCGTTACACTGCCAAACCAGACTGGTTGGTGGTAGCGACGACACCCACCGCCGCCGCCGCCGCTCTGATCTATGGCAACAAGTTGAGATCGAACCCTGAATCGATCCGAGTCGAAATGTATCTCAATGATGAAACCGCCGCCAAAATTCGCCAAATCGCGATCGAGCGTGGCATCTCACAAATCGCTTGGGTGAGTGTCGATGGAGTGGAGATCGAAGCATTAGACTAAAAGGGCATCATGGCACGATCGCTCTACAAACAGAAGCTATGGCTTCGGGATCTAAATCCCCATCTTAAAAACCCAATTACTTGTACTGTTGGCGTTAGCCTGCCGTAGACAATGCGTAGCCGAAGTATCAATTACTTGTACTGTTGGCGTTAGCCTGCCGGAGGCAATGCGTAGTCGAAGTATCAATTAATTTAAATTTCCTGGACTTTTTCGAGAGTGCGTTGATAATCCCATTCTCGATCTTGTTGCCGAAATAGCTCGGCGGCGGCTTGGAGATCTTGGCGTGCGCCTTCCCGATTGCCGAGATAAGCGCAGATCGTGCCACGGTTATAATAAGCTTTGGCACGGGTAGGATCTAGCTGAATAGATCGATCGTAGTCGGCTAGTGCCCCCTGAAGATCTTCTAATCGATAGCGAACATTTGCCCGATTGTAGTAGCTAGTCGCACTGCGATCGTCGAGTTCGATCGATCGATTATAGTCGGATAATGCCCCCTGCCGATTGCCGATCTTGTCGAGTAATAACCCCCGATTGACATATGCTTTGGCATGGTTGGGATCTAGTTGAATTGTGCAATTGTAGTCAGCTAAAGCACCTTCTCGATCTCCCCCCAGATCGCGATCGCGACCTCGATTGTAATATCCACTCGCATCTTGAGGATGTTGCTGGAAGTCAGGCTGAGAATCTATGGGAATGTCCGGTTGATTACTTAGATTATCAGGCATATTTTCATACTTTATGGTCATCTCGATCTACAGCACAATGGCACTTCTACTTAAAGCCGTTAATATTGACATTGGCGATGGGAATAGCCTCCTGTAGCCACAGCCGCTCAGTGCATGGAGTGTCTACACTCCGACCACTTTTAGAGATCGTTTGCCCAAATGCTGTTCTACAGAGAGCATCTAGGCATTAGAATCTTTAAGATAGAATATTTACAATAGAGATCTTAACAGTTTCAGCAAATCCATCGATCTTTCTGAGATCGAGTCCAGCCGAATTGCTTAATATGACATCTTCATACATCTCTAATCGGCAAACATATTGTTTTTTGAGAAAATTGTGATACCTATATTTCTGTTTCTGCTAAATTAGCAAATAGTTCCTGGAGTTTCCACCGTTGAATATAGGGCCAGCCACCGTTTTCCTCAATATCCCGCAACAGGGCGTATAGAGCCTGACGACTATTGGGCAGAGCCGATTGAAAATAGCCTTGTTGAATTTCGTGGTGAAGATGTTCTAAAGTACGTAATAGTTGCAACAGAGCGATCGGATCTGCGCGATCTCGATCGGCAATGCTATGTATTTTGGCGGCGATCTCATCGATATCTACATTCGGGGTATCAATATTTGAAAGTGACAAGCTGTTTGGTTCCAATTGTGAGGGTACTGAATTTTTGTATTGGTTCATTTATTTTAATTTGTCAAGTATTTTAATATAAATTTATATTTCGAGATTTGTGGCTACACATGGCATCAAATATTCACAAATCATTTGCTCACAGATGTGACGTAGACGGCAAGCTCGTTGTAGAATACCGATCGACAAGACAACGATCTTACTGCGTCTGTGACCCTCGATCGAACACAATTTTGAAGATTAATTCGCTCCAAGGCTCACGCATCGGCAAAGACTGTAATAACATAAAATATATCGAAAATTGAGGTTCATCATGAAATTTCGCGGATTAGTCGCCGCTCTACTAGCCATCTGTATTGGCTTGTTGACGGCTTGCAGTGATGCACCAGTATCAGCAACAACTGTACTCACATATGAAGATATTCGGGGTACGGGACTGGCAAATAACTGCCCCGTCATCGACGATACCAGTCGGGGATCAATTGCACTGGATGTTGCCAAGAGTTACCAGTTTATCGATATGTGTATCCAACCCACTAATTACTTTGTCAAGGAAGAACCTCAAAATAAACGTCAGGAAGCTGAATTTGTCGCAGGTAAATTAGTCACCAGAGCAACTTCTAGTCTCGATCAGATTAGAGGTTCCGTCACATTAGCAGAAGATCGCACTCTCACCTTCAAAGAGGAAGATGGAATTGACTTCCAAGCTATCACTGTCAAAATGCCTGGTGGTGAGCTAGTACCTTTCCTATTTACCGTCAAAGAGTTGGTCGCAACTAGCAAGCCTGGAGTAGAGAGTATCACTACTTCTACCGACTTTGCAGGTGAATACAAAGTACCATCTTACCGTGGTAATGTCTTCCTCGACCCTAAAGGTCGTGGTGTTGCCAGTGGATATGACAATGCTGTAGCACTACAAGCCGAATCCGAAAGCCGGACTGGTAATCGTGCCAACACCAAACGTGCTACTGCTTCAAAAGGTAAAATCAACTTTGAAGTTGCTAAAGTCAACAGTGCGACTGGCGAAATCGCGGGTATTTTTGAGAGCGAACAAACTTCCGATACAGATTTAGGTGCTCTAGATCCCAAAGAAGTCAAAATTCGCGGTCTTTTCTATGCTCGTCTCGAAACCAAATCCTAATTTAGGCTTTAGGCTTTAGGCTTTAAGGTCGGATTTAGATAGTTTGACAGAACATAGCATGGGTTTGAAGATCCTGTTATTGTGAGCAGATGGTTGTTAGGCAAGAGATTGAAACTCCCTCCCGACAACTTCGCTGTCAACTGTCAACTGTCAACTGTCAACTGTTTAAAGGTGTTGTATCGACTAGGTATGACACCTTTTTTAGGGGATTGGGAACGATCGAATTCTGGCTGATTTGGCGATCTTCAAATTGAGAAGCCCAGATCGCTAAATTCGATACCTTATTTGCAGTGTGCCAACCCCTATTCTCTAACTAGTATTAATTCTCTATTCACAAAGTGATATCAAATATGGGTCGTGCTAAAAAAGTCGTGCTTGCTTATTCTGGTGGGGTAGATACCTCTGTATGTATTCCTTATCTCAAACAGGAATGGGGGGTTGAAGAAGTAATTACCCTCGCCGCAGACTTGGGACAGGGAGATGAATTAGAACCAATTCGTCAAAAAGCTTTAGACTCTGGTGCTAGTGTCTCGCTCGTGGCGAAAGCAACCGAAAGTTTCATCATCGATTATGCCTTCCCTGCACTCAAGGCTAATGCGCTGTATGAAAATCGTTATCCACTCTCTACCGCTCTAGCGCGTCCATTGATTGCCAAATTGCTAGTCGATGCCGCTGCTGAGTATGGCGCGGATGCCGTCGCTCACGGTTGTACTGGCAAAGGTAACGATCAAGTCAGATTTGATGTCTCGATCGCTGCTCTCAATCCTAACTTGAAAGTGCTGGCTCCAGCACGGGAATGGGGGATGAGCCGCGAACAAACGATCGCATATGGCGAAAAATGCGGCATCCCCTCGCCCGTCAAAAAATCCTCCCCATATAGTGTCGATCTCAATCTCCTCGGACGGAGTGTTGAGGCTGGTGCGCTCGAAGATCCTTGGGTAGAGCCGCTGGAAGAAGTTTATGCACTCACCAAAGCGATCGAAAATACCCCAAATGAGCCAGAATACATTGAGATTGGCTTTACTTGCGGCGTTCCAGATAGCATCAATGGGATCGCACTCGCTCCAGTCAGTCTGATTAGCCAATTAAATCAAACTGTAGGCAATCACGGTATCGGGCGGATTGACATGGTTGAAAACCGTCTCGTCGGCATCAAATCGCGCGAGATCTACGAAGTTCCCGCCTTGTCCGTGCTGATTCAAGCTCACCGAGAGCTAGAGAGTCTCACCCTCACTGGCGATGTCACCCAATACAAACGGGGCATCGAAGAAACTTATAGTAAAATCGTCTACAACGGTCTGTGGTATTCGCCCCTTAAAGCTGCCTTGGATGCTTTTATCGAGCAAACCCAAGCGCGAGTAACTGGTACTATCCGAATCAAGCTATTTAAGGGCAATGCGGTAATTGTCGGGCGGCGGTCAGAGTACAGTTTATATGATATGGACTTGGCTACCTACGGTGCCGATGACAAGTTCGATCACAAGGCTGCTGAAGGATTTATTTACGTTTGGGGCTTACCTACACGGGTATGGTCGCAGCGGAATAGGCTTTAGGCTTTAGGCTTTAGGCTTTAGGCTTTAGGCTTTAGGCTTTAGGTGAAGTTTTCGACGGAAACAGTATTATAAAAGATTTTGCTTTCACTTTCGTGTGAGGTCTAATGAATATAATTGAGTGGTTTATTGCACCGTTGCAG
>ENA-OFCI01000902-OFCI01000902.1-metagenomes-genome-assembly--contig:-NODE-902-length-15472-cov-3.326588_pt1 | contig 15472 bp, 13 predicted proteins | sample MGYA00153391_OFCI01 | MGnify analysis MGYA00153391
CCATGCCGCCACCCTTCATCATTTTCATCATTTTTTGCATCTGCTCAAATTGCGTGATGAGGCGATTTATTTCCTGCACTTGCACCCCGGCACCAGCGGCAATGCGACGCTTGCGCGATGCCTTTAGCAGTTCCGGTTTGCGGCGCTCCTGCGGCGTCATGGAATTGATAATGCCTTCGGTGCGGCGCATCTGCTTTTCTTGAAGGTCCGGTGCCTGGTTGGCAGCTTGCGTCAAATGCGCAGGGAGCTTATCCATCAGCGCCGATACGCCGCCCATTTTGCGCATTTGCGCGAGCTGGGATTTAAAATCATCAAAATCGAAATCTTTGCCTTTCTTGAATTTTTCAGCGAGCTTTTGCGCTTCTGCCATATCAACATTTTTATGCGCGTCTTCAATTAGCGAAAGCACGTCGCCCATGCCCAAAATTCTTGATGCCATGCGATCTGCATAAAACGGTTCGATTCCATCCATTTTTTCGGACACACCGACAAACTTGATCGGCTTGCCCGTGATGTGGCGCACAGACAAAGCTGCGCCTCCGCGCGAATCACCGTCGAGTTTGGTTAATATGATGCCGGTCAAAGGCAGCGCTTCATTGAAAGCTTTGGCAACGTTCACCGCGTCCTGGCCTTGCATCGCATCAACGGTAAACAAGGTTTCAATCGGCTCGATGGCCGCATGCACCGCCTTGATTTCAGCCATCATTGCTTCATCAATGGCCAAGCGGCCTGCGGTATCAACGATCAGCACATCATGAAAATGAATCTTCGCCCATTGCTTGGCGGCGACGGCGATATCAACCGGCTTTTGCGTAATATCGCTCTCAAAAAAATCCACGCCGACCTGTTTTGCCAAGGTGCGCAGCTGCTCAATCGCAGCGGGCCGATACACATCACCGCTCACCAGCAATACTTTCTTTTTATGGCGCTCTTTAAGTAGCTTGGCGAGCTTGCCGGCGCTGGTGGTTTTGCCCGCGCCCTGCAAACCCGCCATCAAAATAATCGCCGGCGGGGTGGTCGCCAGATTGATCGGCAGGGCATTGAGCTGCGGTGCTGCCGTGGCTGCATCCTGGCCGCCCATCAGCACGGTAAGTTCACTATTGACGATGCCAATAAACGCCTGCCCGGGCGTTAAACTCTGCAGCACCTCTGCGCCCAGCGCTTTCTCTTTAATCTTCTGGATGAAATCTTTTACCACCATCAGGCCGACGTCGGCTTCCAGCAAGGCCATGCGCACTTCGCGCAATGCATCGGCGATATTTTCTTCGGTCAGCCGCGCCTGGCCGCGTAATTGTTTGACGATGCCAGCAAAACGATGGGTGAGGTTATCGAGCATAGGGCCTTCATTTCACACACTGGGGGAGCCGAGCTCGCCGAGCGGTATGGTGTAAACTCAAAGTGAGTTTGACAATAAAAAATATCAAAGATTATGTTGCTTACCGCTTTTAATTTTATCACCGCAGCTCTATATCTTCTGGCAAGCGCCGCCGCGTGGTCGTTTGCCCGGAAGACGAGCTCGGGCCCTGCCCACCCTAGCGCTGGCAAAAATAGTGATAGGCGCGAAGTCGGCGCGGTCAATGCAGCCAAGCTCGATGCGGCAAAGCTGTCAAAAATCTTGCTGTGGCTCGCCATTATGCTGCATGCATTCGCGCTCGCCGATGCGCTGGTGCTGGAGGACGGTTTTAATATCGGATTTTCTCATGCCATTTCATTGATTGTCTGGATCAGTATCGTGAGCTACGTCGTGCTGAGTAATGATGCTCGACTAACGCACCTGGCGGCACTTTATCTGGCCCCGTTTGCGGTAGTGGCCGCACTGCTGCCGACTTTACTGCCCGCCCAGCGCATCGTCATGTATGGCGGTTGGGCTTTCAAGCTGCATATCGCGGTCGCGATTTTGGCTTACGCATTGTTCACCGTTGCGGCCCTGCATGCATTGCTCATGCTGTTTTTGGACAAGCGCTTGCACGCGGGCACCTTCGATGTGCTGAATAACAATCTGCCGCCATTGTTGGCAATAGAGAAATTATTATTCAGGCTGCTCGGATTTGCCTTCATCCTGCTGACGGCGACTCTGGTCAGTGGCGTCTTTTTTTCGGAAAACCTGTTCGGCAAAGCTTTTGAAACCACGCATAAAACCGTGTTTGCGTTTATGTCGTGGATTATTTTTGGCGGCTTGCTTGCGGGGCACTGGAAGCTTGGCTGGCGCGGCAAAGTTGCAGTACGCTGGACGCTGATCGGTTTCGCCATGCTGCTGCTGTCGTATGTCGGCAGCAAGTTTGTACTCGAAATTATTCTTAAGCGCTATTGATGGGCTGCGCTGGATGGTATGGCCGAAACGGCTGCTTTGATAAATTAAACTCTAGCACTGGAGCGGTGTTTGAGGCATTTTCGCCTCAAAACGCCCGTCAGGCAATGACTTTTATGTCGGCGCTATGACTGACAACATTCCTATCCATTGGCTCATGGTCACGTTGGCGATGTTGCTGGCGTCATCCGGTTTTTTCTCGATGTCCGAAACCTGCATGATGGCGCTCAACCGTTATCGGCTGCGTCATCTCATCAAGCAGGGCAGCCGTGGTGCGCGCCTCGCCGGTGAGCTGCTCAGCAAGGTGGATGAAATGCTGTCCTTCATCCTGGCTGGCAATACCGTCATTAATGCCGCAACCACGATTCTGGTAGCTGAAATTTGTCGGCGTTTATTTGGCGACGGCGAATATGTATTGGCGATCGCAACCGGCGCCGCTTCGATCTGCATTCTGATTTTTGCCGAGATTTTGCCGAAGGTGATCGGCGCACGCTTCGCTGAAAAAATTGCACTGCTCGCCAGCTACATACTGACGCCGCTCATCTGGGCCACCAAGCCCGTGATGTTTTTTGTCAATGTGATCGTGCGCGGCATATTAAAAGTGCTGCGCATCAAGCCTGCGGTCGAAGGCGCGCAGCAATTATCGATGGAAGAATTGCGCACGCTGGTGCTGGAAGGCGGGCAATTTATTCCAAAGAAACATCAAAATATTTTGATGAATTTATTTGATCTCGAAAACATGACCGTCGATGACACCATGACACCGCGCTCACTCATCGAGGCTGTCGACATCAACGATAAAATTGAAGATATACGCAGCGCGCTATCAACCTCGCTCCATACCCGCATCGTCGTATTCGAGGATGATTTATCCAACATCATCGGCCTGGTACATGTACGTAAAGTGCTTAATGCATCCCGCAAAGAGCCGCTTGATCACGACACCCTGCGTGAAATTATGCGCGAGCCGTATTTTATTCCTGAAGGCACGCCGCTATTGCAGCAGCTCACACATTTTCAGGAACAGCAACGACGGATGGCGCTGGTCGTGGATGAATACGGCGAAATTCAGGGGCTGGTCACGCTGCAGGATATTCTCGAAGAAATCGTCGGTGAATTCACCAGCCAATCGCCCATGAACGTCGGCTTCTACCGCAAGCAGGACGATGGCAGCGTGATGGTCGAAGGCTCGTGCCCGCTACGTGTGCTGAATCGAAAGCTCGGCTTCAACTTCCCGCTCGACGGCCCCAAAACCATGAACGGCCTATTGCTCGAACAAATTGAAGACATCCCCGAACCCGGCGTCTCGGTGATGATCGGCGACTATGAAATTGAAGTCGTCCAGGTGCAGGACAAAATGGTGAAGGTGGTGCGAATCGGATTGCCCGCGAAGCAGGGATTATTGCTTTAAGGTTAATCGTCTGGTGTTAATTGCGGTGATGCCAGCGTCGCAAAAATCAACACTCACCCCTTGAGCTGCTTTATCGTCGCGGCCTGCATCAACATATCCAGCCGCGTCTCCAGGCGAATCACCCGACCGGCGAGGTCTTCGATTTTTGCCTGCTGCGATTTCATGGCCTCAGATTGCCGGTTGACCTTGTCCTCCAGCTTGATCATGGAAGTAAAAGCGCCCCATATTTTTTCAGTGACGCCCATTACGTTGCCTTCGCCATCTTCACGACTTTGCTTGTCGCTTTGCCGACTGCCTTACCAATAGACGGCTTGGCTGCGTCAGCCAGCGCGCTTAGTGCCAGGTCGGCATCCCCCGACTCATAAGCGAGCGCGTCACGCCGCATCAATTAAGAGATAGGTATCTCAAGCGGCTGGCGATCGCTAGTCCACAATGCGTTGAACAGCAGCCGCTATGAGAATGCTCCTTGGGTGTTGATGTGTGCTGGCTGTAACGACGTCAGCCATATTTAGTGGCCGCATTGATAGAAGTTTCTAGCGGGAAAACTCTAGCTCTGGAGCGGACTTTGAGCACTTTTTGCTTGAAACGCCCCGCCACTGCTAGAGTTTGCTTGGGGAAACTTTAAACGGCATCTCATCCGCTGGTGCGTTTACCGAACTCAAACATCCGCTCAATTGGGCGGCAGGATACCAATATCTGCCGCATCACCTTCACCGCCGCGCTTGTTGTCGTTGCCGTATGAATACAGGGCAAAGGGCTGGCCGCCTGCGCCGGGCAGGCTGTATTGATAGGGCTGCTTCCACGGGTCTAGGGGCAACACATCATCCAGGTATGGGCCGCGCCAGCGTGCGGCGGCAGCGGGGTCGCCAGGCGCTTTGCTAAGCACGACGAGCCCTTCCTGCTCAGTAGGATAGCGGCCCACATCAAGCCTGAATGTTTCGACGGCACCGCGCAAAGTTTTGACTTGTACGGTGGCTGCGGTAACAGCGGCTTTATCAACATTGCCAAACAGCTTGGGGCCAATCAGCGCGGCCAGCATGCCGATGATGACCAGCACGACCAACAGCTCCAGTAGCGTAAATCCGCGCGGGGCAAAACGGTTGGGCGAGGATTTTTTTCGCGGCGAAATAGTTGGTGTCATGATTTTAATTTTTACCCGGGTTCATTAGCATGATCAAATTATCCCATTCGGCGGTGGGGATCCGCGCGACCGGCTCGGCGCTGCCTTTGCCATCGGGCTGGTAAACCACGATTTCCGATTCAGCAAGCTGGGTCATCACCTGCTCTTCAGGCCGCGGTGAGCCATGGGTATGAGAGATCAGCAGGGTATTGGTTCCTTTGGATGGGACAGCTGCCAGCAGCGCGTAACGCATGGCGTTTACATCGGTACCGGCCCGCTGGCCGAGGCTGTGGTTCAGCTCTTCAGTGATTTCGATGGCACCTAGATTCATCGCATAGGCGGTGTCGCGCACACGGCAAAACTGCGATGTTTTAATTTCCCCAACCGGGATTTTAAGCGTGACGATGGCGTTGCCAACCTTGCGCGCCTGATCGCGGCCCTGCTCGCTGAGGTTGCGCTGAATCGCGCAGTTCTCCCACCACATGGGTGTCTTAAGCAAATCCTGATCGGTGCCGATGGTTGAGGTGGCGTGGCGCATGTACAGATTGTAGCCGCCGTTGCGTAGCGCCTGAATAAGTGCTGTACCCGTAAGCTCGCGTGCCGGGTTAATAATGGGCGGGGCAGGCGGTGGCAATGGCTTGGTCACGGCACCCTGTGTGTTCAGTGCCACAACGGGCTGGTCAGCCACGACCTGCTTGCCGAGCCATTGCCATTGGCCGGGCGAGAGCATGGTCACAAATTGAAACCGGCCGTTACCTTCCGGTTTGAAAATCGCGGTTTGGGTCTCAGTTAAAATACTTAAGATAGAATGCACCGCCGTAGCGGGCACGGTGTGGCCGATCAGCAGCCGATTTTTGCCGGCTGCCACTGGCGCAGAAAGCAATTGCAACAGGTCGGCCGATTGTTCGGCAGGGGTTTTTTTCTGGCTCTCAAAAGCAGTGCCGGCGTTAAGTGCTGCAGTAGGCTTTGGCGCCGCCACGCCGATGAAAACGCCGGTATCCTGCGCACGACAAAATTCACTGGACAGCACCTCATCAAACATAATGCGTTGCGCGCGCAGGGCTGCGCCAATCGCCTGCGCCTGCGGCAAGGCCGAGGGCCCCAAGCGTTGCGTAGCCGCACAATTTTTCCACCACTCACCGGCGCCACGTACATCGATTGAACCCGGCTGCACCAGTCCATGCCGAACGAACAACACATAGCCGCCGCGCCGTAATTCGCGAATCAGGACCTCGGCCAAGGGCGCAGGTTCGTCGGCGACGCTCAACTGGTTGGGGACAGATGGCGTGGCGATGCGGTAGGTGGCAGTAGCGGTGGCGGCCGATGTGAGAGAATTTTGTGCAGGCAGTGCGTTCGAAAAAAACACACAGAAAATGGCCACGACAGTTATGTGTTTCTGAATAATGCGAGCATGACAGGTCGGAAAGATCATAATCTTGTTTTGCCATTTAGTGACTGTGCTGACGTGGCTACATGATCATTTGTAGTCTAGCGCCAGCATCATTGATAGACGCAATTATTTGTCCCGCGTAGGCTGCGGCAGATCATTTGCCTTTGGCAAATTTAAGCCCGCTTCGATGCGCTTGGCGTAAGGCAACCACAGGCTCACATCAACAGTACGGACAAAAGTGATTTCGTTTTCCTTCACCTGAAACACGGCAGTCTGCCCTGCGGATAGATTCGCTAGGGACTGGTGAGGCGCTGCGCTTGCGGAAAGTCCAGAGCCCAACAGTAATATATTACCGCCACCCTTTACAGCATTAATAAATTCCTGACGGGTATTGGCTTTAATGGTTGCATCGGTCTGACCTAATTTTGTCAGTACATCGGCAGGATTAAGTATCGGCCTTTGCAAAATGGCGTAAGGTAAATTGAGCCCGACTGCTGCATCCAGTGCTGCGCAGGTTTCGCCCACGCGCACTTCTCTAAAAAGTGGCCCAATACGGAGCATAGCGTATCCGATCAAACTGAGTGTTTTACTGCCCTCCAGATCAAGCCCCGGCGTGAGATAACAGTCTTTCCACCATTGGTCTTGACGTGCGTTTTGATCAGTTGTGGGGGCTGGTTTTGGTGCAGGTAGCTTTAAATATAAGACGTAGCCACCAGATTTCATGGATTCAATCAGGGCAATAAAGGCGGCATTCTCAGCCACACGCGGCTGAAATAGCGGGTCGGCATCTTGATTTTTTAGCGTTGACGTAGGAGCTGACGTTGAAGTTGAAGTTGAAGTTGAAGTTGAAGTTGAAGTTGAAGTTGAAGTTGAAGTCGTTTCGTTTGTAGTCGGATTTAAGTTACCCGTAGGTGGTACTGTTGCCGTCGTACAGGCCTGTAGGCTCATGAGAAAAAGTAACGAACAAAATAGTGGTTTCATATTTGCAAAATTAAATGAATGGGTTGATAGGTTCAGCAACAGGCAGGGCACGGTAGTACCCCTATTTTGATTGCTGCGATCAACAAAAAAGAATGCCTTTTTAAAGCGCTAAACAAAAGGGACGCCGAAGCGTCCCTTTTGCGGAACTACTAAACGCTTGCTTAGTTTGTACCTGGACGCAACATTGGAGTGTTAGACACGCCAGCGCTTGTGGTCAAGGAATAAGTACCTTGCATTGCAGCCGATGGGGCTGAGCACAAGAAACGAACTGCTGCACGATTTCTGATCAGACCGGCTGTTACTACCGAAGCGCTGTCAACAAACAACATGCCGCCGTTTGCGTTGCCCGATGAAACTGTACCAGGAACAACAACGCTAGTTGTTGAACCAGCTGTCAAAGCGTTACCAACCTCGTTCATGAGCAACACTTGGCAAGTCGCATCTGGACCACCTGTGTTAGTCAGGTAGAAGCGGCTGTTGTAACCAGTTTGCCCAAACACGAACCATGGTGATTGCAACTCAACACCATCACGCTGAATTTGCCCAGAAATCGCAACTGTAACCGGTGCCACTGTGTAACCAACTACTGAAGTTGGTGTCATGGTGGTGGAGTAAGTTGATGGGAAAATAGCAGTTGTTCCGTTTACGTTGTAACACAACGAAACTGGAACAGCGATAGGTGATGTCAAGCCCGGGCCAACCAAAGTGCCGCCAAATATTGTTGAAGTCGCGGTGGTTGTGCTCGTAACACCTGCAGTTGCTGCGCCACCACAAACTGACAAGCCAGCAGACATTGTCGAGCCAGCTGCTGCGGACGCAAATGCTGCAAGTGTGCCCGTTGTTACAATGGTCGTGCCTGCTGTCATGATGTCAGTCATGTTGGCAATTGGCGCACCGCTTTGCAATTTATTAGGAGCAACAGAGAATGCAGTTACAGAACCGATTACTGCGTTAAGGTCAGTTGCAGATGCAGCACAACCTGGGATGCCAGGCGCTCCGCCGATCGCGCAAAACTTCAAGAAGTTTTGGGTGGCTGCCGCTGTTTCAAGCGCGACTGGTGCCATTGTGAACGTGACCGAGTTAGCAAAATTTACCAACGGCACTGCAGCACCAACCACTAAACGGCTTGTGAGTGGTAACTGATTAGCAGCGCTACTGGAATCTTGCCATAAAGTGTAAGTTACCGTTGGTGTTTTGGTGGTTAGGTTCATTGGTGAACCACCAATGAAGAAACCGCCGGTAGCGGGACATCCACCTGCGCCGCCAGTTACTTGATAAATGACAAAACTGCTACCCACCGCGCCGCCAGATACGACAAATGGAGGGCCAGAAAGCGTACATCCAACAAAAGTGAAAAATGGACCAGCCGCGGCGCCGTAGGTTGCGCCAGCGAAATCAAGGCGAACATAGCGAACGTCGCCTGTGTTCAAACCGAACCCAAATGATCCTGCCATAGAGAAGTCAGCAGCGGTAGGGAACAGTGGGGCCGTTAAATTAATTTCATTTGCGTAGGTGGCTGTCGCGTTAACTAATGCTGGTAAAGCTGCAGGCGTATTGTTAACAAGAACCTGCGCTTGGGCGGTAGCGGCAAACAAGCCCGCAACAGCCAAACTCAAAAGCGTTACTTTGTTTTTTGAAACTCTCATTACAGTCTCCTTGAAGGAAGTTTAGTAGAACAGAAAAATTTTTCTCATAACGGTTTAGCGTGGCAGCTTGCTTTTTTAGTGATCGCACCGGTGCGATGCCTTCAAAGAACTGCAAATCAACCATGCTGACGCCATTACTTTTAATAGCGACGTCTTGGCTATAGTAATTAAAAGTCTGAGACTTTGCAAACAGACGCTTATTTACCAAGGCTTTGATTCGCTTGTGTTGCAATATTACAACATTCATCAGGACTTTAAAATTTACTTAAATTGCATAAAGCCCATGACAAGGCAGGTATTACTGATGGCCTATGAGAGAATAATGCCAGAAATTTTAAGGTTAAATGATAAACCTCACATTCAAGTTGAAGTTTTTTCGCTGAATAGTTAATTTAGAAGGCTTTTGTGGGCAATCGTCCTACAGGTTTGCAAGTGACTTGGTCGGTTTTTGATCATTGCTAGTTTGAGTTTGGTTTATAACGGAATTGAGTGTGGTGTTTGCTTTACATTTATGTATTGCAGTCTGTGATTAATCTCACGTCTCATGTGTAGCTGATCAAATTTCACCCGCAGTTGATTTCATGCAGTTGGTTTCATGTACCCCTTTGATGGAGCAACGATTGGCCTCTACCTATAGCGCTAAACCAGACCCAAGCCTGAACCGGATGCAAACCCGACCGCAAATGCTATCGGGTGATGTGGCAGGGCTCGCGTCGGGCGATTTAATCGGCGCGCGTTTGTTGGCGGCTGGCAAGGTGGACGCGGGTGATATTGAAAAGGCGCTGGCCTTTCAAAGCCAGGCGATCAATGCAGCGCGTCATAGTTTGAATAATCGGCTTGGCGCGATTTTATTGCGCATGGGCGCGATTTCAGAAGAATCTTTATTGCCGCATTTGAGCGAACAGACTGGCGTGCCGTTACTGGTGCCTGCTTTAATGCCGTCACAGGCGGCGATTCACGAAGCGCTGGAATTAGGTGGCACACAACGATCCTGGTGGCTCGCCCGCGAGGCGGTACCGTTCGTGGTGACGCTGGATAGCGGGGCGAATGCAGATTTGAATGTGAGCGCGCTGGGCGATGCGGATATCAGCATCATTGCGCGTGACCCATTGGATAGCGAGCTCGCTGAAGGTGTGGCGGCGGCGTATAAAAATCATCACGTCACGCTTTACTGGGCGCGCAGCCAGGATTTGCAGCGTGCGTTGGCGATGGTGAAAGATGGCCATGTTAAACGTGGCAACATTGGCGACGCCCATTATTTACGCGAACTGGCCGAAGAGGCGCCGGTGATTGAGTTTGTGAACAATATTCTGGCGCAGGCGGTTGATGATCGTGCCTCGGACATTCATGTGGAGCCGGGTGAGCGTGAGTTTGAGGTGCGGTTCCGGATTGACGGTGTACTGCAGCCGCGCGTATCGCGTCCGCGTGACGGCTTTGATGCGATTGCATCACGCATCAAATTAATTTCGGGGCTTGATATTGCCGAGCGTCGCCTGCCGCAAGATGGCCGCGTGACGACGCGGGTTTCCGGGGTAGAGCTGGATGTGCGGGTGTCGAGCATTCCGGGCGTGCATGGCGAATCACTGGTGCTGCGTTTGCTGCCCAAAGAACGTGCGGATATGAGCTTGCTGAAACTCGGGATGGAGCGTGATCATCTGGCCCAGCTCAATGCATTATTGCAGCAGCCAAACGGTATTATTTTAGTCACAGGGCCCACCGGCTCGGGTAAAAGTACGACGCTTTATTCCGCGCTCGCCGCGATTAACGACCGCTCGTTGAAAATCGTCACGGTGGAAGATCCGGTTGAATATCGCATGGCGGGCATTACGCAAATTCAAACCCATGCGGAGATCGGCTATACCTTTGCGCGAGCGCTGCGTTCGATTTTGCGCCACGATCCTGATGTGATCATGATCGGTGAAATTCGTGATGCCGAGACGGCCGAGATCGCGATTCAGTCTGCCCTTACCGGGCATTTGGTACTGGCAACCATTCACACCAACGATGCGCCATCGGCATTTACACGCCTGCTGGAAATGGGCATTGAGCCGTTTTTGCTGGCGACTTCGGTGCGCGCCGTGCTGGCGCAACGTCTGGTCAGAAAATTATCAACTATAGCTGATCATGTTCAGCCGGATACGCCGCCAAGCTGGCTCAAACAGCAATTTGCCGACATTAAATCGACTTTTCCCGGCGTGCTGGACGGGGAAGCAAAATTATCCAAACCTGCAAGTCATCATGAAGTGGATGGCTACAAGGGCCGCAACGGTATTTATGAGTTGCTTACCGTCACCAGTGAATTACAGGACGCGATTGTGCGCCGCGCCTCATCACAAGAGCTGGCCGAGATTGGTCGCCGTACGACCGGTACCGCAAAATTCCGCACGCTGCGTGAAGACGGCTTGATTAAAGCGTGGAACGGCATTAGCAGCGTGGAGGAAGTATTGCGCGTGGCGGGCTCCCAAAATTCAAACGCTCACACTAAAGATTACAGCGCAGGAGACGACGCGATGCTGGCTGAAGATGGCGCGTCGTAGCGTATGAATATTGAATTTCGCTACGAAGCTGTCAACGCTCAAGGTACACCCGTGCAGGGCAACATCATGGCCGCCGATGAGCAGGACGCGTTGCTGCAGTTGCGCAGCCAATCGCTTACCCCGATTGCTTTAAATGCGACAGCTGCGCCGCATGCTAATCGTTCCCGTCGCCGTCAGCGCATTACCCAAAACGACAAAATCATGGTGATCCGCGAACTGGCCGTGCTGCTCAAGGCGGGTATCCCGCTGACCGATGCGGTGCAATCGCTGGCCGAAGCGCGCGAAGGGACGACCATGGGTGATTCACTTGCCCGCACGGCTCGTGCGCTCAATGCGGGCCAGCCGTTCGTGACCGCGCTGGCCGACGCCAATATCAGTTTTCCGATGTATGTGAATCAGCTCAGCGCGACCGGTGAAATGACCGGTAAATTAGCCCCGGCACTGGCCGATGCAGCCAAGCAGATGGAGTACGACGATAAGGTAAATCAGGAGTTGCGCAATTCACTGATTTATCCGGTGATATTGGTGTTGGCGGGCGTGAGTGCGGTGTTACTGATATTTTTCTTTGTGGTGCCGCGGTTTGCGAATCTGATTAAAGGTAGCCGTGCAACTGATATCCCTGAAATTTCTTTGTGGGTAATTAATTCAGGACTGTTTTTTCGCGCTCATTGGTTGTGGTTTTTGGGTGCGGCCATCATTGCCGGGTTAGTGTTCTATGTTTCGGTGCGAGAAGAAGCTGGGCGCACCCGGTGGCTATCCAGATTATCGAAATTACCGTTCGTTGGTGAGTGGCTGACGGAAGCAGAAACGGGCCGTTGGGCGACGACATTAGGTACGCTACTAGGCAACCGGGTGCCGATTTTATCCGCGCTGGAATTGTCGGCGCAGGGCCTGCGTTTCCCGGACATGCGGCGCAATGTGCAGTTTGTGGTGCGTGATGTACGCGGCGGCGCGACGTTGGCTGATACGGTGGCGAAATATGGTGTGGTGAATGCCACAGGCGTTAATCTGATTCGTGTCGGCGAAAAATCTGGCGAGCTGCCGCAAATGGTTGCCACCCTCGGCGAACTGCATTCCGAATCGGGGCGGAATCGGATGAAACGATTTTTGTTAATGCTGGAGCCGATTGCAATATTAAGCATTGGCGCGGTGATCGGCGTGATCATGGTGGCGATCATGCTGGCGATTACCAGCCTGAATTCGGGACGGTTTTAATTGCCTGCCGGACGATTCAGGCTAACGTCCCATCAAGCGAGCTAACCAACTTTTAGGTTGGGGTGAGATGATTTTTTCTGGCGGTGCGCTGGGTGGATTAAGCAGCCGTTCCAGCTTTGCATAATCGGGTTGCAGCCCGCCATTGATGGTGTCGCGCAAGTAGCCGTAGAGCGCCTCCGTGTCAGCATCCAGCGCCAGATTATTTTCTAAAACCCCAGCAACGGCGCGGTGTTTGGCCTGTTTTGGCTTGACGATGCCCGCCAATTGGCGTTCCCACTGTTCAGTTTCGCTGGCCATGCCTAGAAAGTCCGCCATGGTTTTTACAACCTTTATCGGCTCCTCAAGCAATTGATCAAAGCTCACGACCAGCCGTGGACAAGCGGCGGTGTGACTAAAAATACGGCGATAGTATGCAAGCCACAACCCCGCCAAGCTTTCAGCAGGCACTTCGAGCTGGTCCGCGATTGAGCGCATGACGGCGCGTGGATCGCGGAAGACAATTATGGCGACAACGTTAGGTGCGGCGGCTTGCCAAATCGGAAAAGTCAGCGATAGCCGCGGGTCTTTCCATCCAAACCGGGGCTTTTCGGCAGCATAAAAATTCAATCTTTCACGGGCGGTGGCCACCAGCTCATGTTTGTCTGCTTCGGCCAACTGATGAAAACAATTTATGGTGGGCGGACGCAAAACGCTCCCCCCTACGGCTGCCAGAATGCGCTCATTGAGTTCCAATAATTCCCGATTCTCAAAATAGCCGTCGGGATTATTGTGATTACGCGGAATATGGTCAGACTCATCGCCGAAATCTACCGCTAGCACTTCATGCAAAATACGAGATATGACCGAGGTGCCGCTGCGGCCAATGGATACAACCGCGACCCGTAACATCGGTGAGCTTGAGGACGGAATCATTGATCGGCCATGCTTACGCCAGAAAGTGTTGATTGATGAACCATCGCCAGCGGGATGATCTGACGCTCAGATGGTGTGGACCGTAAAGACTTTGGATTGTATTACACCGCACGGGTTAATTCGGCAATATAAAATCGCCTAAAACGGCGATGCCGACAAGCGCATCCGCAGCTGACCCCGAATGGTGAAAGCAGGCTTTTAAAATTCCTGATCAACGTTAATGCATGAATTCCCCGTTTTGTGGTTTGATTGGGTTTGGTTGCAATAATTAGCTTAATCCACGCAAATATCAGGAGCTGAAAATGGGAAAATCGAGCGCATCAGAAATCAATTGGTTAAAAGAGGTGGAGGAACATGACTACCCGGCAGCGGAGTCCTATCTCAGCCTTATTTTTAATGAAAATCGAGTCGAACAACTGGTCGCAAAATTAAGAGCTGCGGCGATTGTGCGATACAAGGCGAAGGACATTTTTAGAGCCTCGCAACTGTCGCTCTTGGGGGTTAGCAACTCGCACGTCGAAAAGGACACTGCAAAGATCGGCAAGGGCACTGCACTCTCGCCCCTGCTGTTGGTCAAAGATGAAAGCATCGGCAAGCTGATTATTGCGGATGGCTACCACCGGCTGTGCGCTATTTACGGCCTCGATGAAGATGCGTTGATTCCCTGCAAAATTGTCTGATTGGCCTATATCAAATCGATTTTGACGTTCGCCAGGTTGACCAACGCGAGCTGCTTATTTCTGCGTCTTCAGGCAGTAAATTTCAATCTTTAGTTGAGCGCAATATGTCACCTATAAACATCAATCATCCCAACCTCGCGGGTGGCATTGTCTGCTTCATGCTGTTGCTTTATCCGGCTTGGGCGAGCGCTGCGCCCGAAGAAATTCAAGTGTATCTGGAAGAGTTTGCTGAACCAGGACAAGTCGGCCTTGATTTGCACACGATCTACGTTGCCTCGACCCAAAACAACGCCAACCAACTGCCGCTGCACCAACTTCGGCTCACGCCTGAGCGTAGTTACGGGTTGAACGAACATTTTGAACCGGCCGCTTATTTTTTAACCAATTGGGTTGCCCACGGCAATCCGCAAACGGATGGTTTTAAGGTTCGGATGCGTTGGCGACCGATCATGCCAACGGCGGCGGCAACCTGGCACGCCGCCGTCAATGTCGAATTAGGGCAAATTGGCCAAGCGCTTTAATCGTGATGGCTCTAATGGCGAGCTCAAAGGTATTCTCACTTGGAAGTCGCCTTCATGGATCGCTGGCCTGAATCTGAATCTTGACCGTCCGCTACGGCTGCATGCGGTAGCGCCGACGACGGCTGAAATTGACGCCAAGTTGGCCTATAAGCTAAATGACCATTGGCAATTGGGTATCGAAAAATATTCGTTTTTGGGTCCTTTGCATAGCCGCGTAGCGGGGATGAATCCGAGCCACTCAACGTTCCTGACGGCCGATTTTTCGGTTGCGAAGTGGGACCTTAGCGTTGGGCTAGGGCAGGCGCGGGGCGACGTTACCGACAAGCTCATTGTTAAAGCAATAATTGGCATACCAATCTAGTCACTCCCCGACACGGCCAAGTTTCGCTTAATCGCTTATCAATGAACTCAATCGGCTTGCATGTGCGCCCGGGTTTTTGGAGTGTTTCGCAGGAGGCTTGGCTCGGCTCGGCCGCAACCGCATCGGGCTTTTGAGGCGAGCTAACGGAATTCCCTAGGTTATATTTGACGTTTTCCCTCCAGACTCGAAAGCGCCTCTAAACCATGCTATATTCCGCGGTTCGCCGGAGAGGTGGCCGAGTGGTTAATGGCAGCAGACTGTAAATCTGCCCTCTTACGAGTACGCTGGTTCGAATCCAGCCCTCTCCACCAAGATTTTGTTGGCAAGTAAAAAAGTAGCTTAAGGCAGCAGGCGTAGTGTGGTGGAAAGTTTCGAATTTGCGGGTGTAGC
>ENA-OFCI01000903-OFCI01000903.1-metagenomes-genome-assembly--contig:-NODE-903-length-15467-cov-4.186867_pt1 | contig 15467 bp, 10 predicted proteins | sample MGYA00153391_OFCI01 | MGnify analysis MGYA00153391
TCCCGTTGCTGCACTGCCGAGAGCAGGCTGCGGCCGAGGCCCGGCCGAGCGAAGATCGTCTCGACCACGACGGCCCCGCTGATGAGCGAACCGAAGGCCCAACCGGCCAGCCCGATGGCAGGAATCGCGGCATGCCGCAGCGTGTGGCGCCAGAACACGCCGCCCGAGCTTTCCCCGCGAGCCTCTGCCGCGAGTACGAAAGGCGAAGCCATCGCATCGAGAATCGATTCCCGCATCACCTGGGCGAGGAAGCCGGACAGGGGGAGAGCGAGAGTGAGCACCGGCAGCACGAGCCCGAGCGGCCCGGGCACACTCACCGGGGGAAGCCAGCCGAGGGTCGTGGAGAACAGCAGGATGAGGCTGATCGCCAGCCAGAAGTGCGGCACTGCCGCCGCCACCACCTCCAGCACCCAGCTGATTCCGGATGCCACCCGCCCACCCTGTGCGGACCACGCTGCCAGCCCGAGCGCGATCGCTGCCGCGACCAGCAATGAGACCAGCGCGAGCAGGAGAGTGCCGCCGAGATTCTCGCCGACGACGGCGATCACGGGCTGTTTGAGCGCGTAAGAATCGCCGAGATCCCCCCGCAGCATCCGGCCAAGGTACTGAAGGTACTGCACGAACAGCGGCTGGTCGAGACCGTAATCGGCACGCGCCTTGGCGAGCGCCGCAGCGCTCGCTTGGGAGCCGGGACCGCCGAGAATCGCCTCGGCGGGATCCCCGGGGATCAGTCGGATCGCGAAGAAGGTGACCGTTGCCACCGCCCAGAGCACGAAAATCACCCCTCCGAGCCGGAGCAATAGCCAGGGGGCCCAGTTGCGACGTGCGTCGGACCTCGGTATCGCGCCTACTGGGAGAGCCACGAGTCATACATCGTGGGCGTCGACACCGTCGGCATCGCCCGCAAGCCCTTCACGAGGGAGCGGTGCAGGTAGTGATTCTGTTGGTCGTAGAGGGGCAGGATGTAGAAGCCCTTCAACACGATCTCCTGGGCACGCTTGTAGAGGGACAGTCGTTCGGTGGCATCCGAGGTCGACGCGGCCTTTTCCAACAGCGCGTCGAGCGCCGGGTCTTTCACCTGGGAGTGGTTGGCGAAGTAACCGCTCGGGGCGGGCTTTGTTCCGGCCGAGTCGAACAGGATGCGCAGCACATCCGGTCCCACCTTCGTGTACGGGGCGCTCACCAGGTTGTATTGGTTCCTGCCGAGGGCGCCGTACCAGCTCGACAGGTCGAGCGGCTTCAGGTCGACCTTGAAACCGGCCTCCTTCGAGGTGGCCTGGAGCTGCTCGAACAGCGACTGCTCGGCAGGGATCGACTGATTGGTACTCACCGGAAAAGAGATCTCCAGCACTTTGCCGTCTTTGGTGCGGTACCCATCGGCGTTCTTGGCGGACCACCCCGCCTCATCGAGCAACGTCGCCGCCGCTTTCTGGTTATAAACGAACAGGGAGGGTTCGGAAACACCGGACTTCTCCACGCTCGACAGCGCGGAATATGAGCGCTTCGCCGTGCCGAAGAACAGGTTGGTGACGGCGTCGTTCACGTTTGCCGAGCGGATGAACGCTTCGCGCACCTTCGCATCGTCAAAGGGTGCGATGCTCGAGTTCAGCTCGATGCGATTGGATGCCCCGGGGCGAGGCGCGTCGATGGCCACCAGGTCCTGTGACTTTTTTGCGGCGACCAGAGTGTCGGGCTGCACGTTGTCGATCACGTCGACGGTTCCGGCCTGCAGCGCGGCGTAGCGCGAGGCCGAGTCGGGCAAAAAGCGCCACTCGATCGCCTTGAGGTATGCGCGGCCCGAGTGAGCGGCATCCGCCGGGGGGGAGGTGTAAGCATCGTTTCGCACGAGACTGACCGACTGCTGGTGGGTCCACTTCGACACGAGGAACGGTCCGGTGCCAACGGGCGACTCGCAGTTCACCGCCTGGCTGCGCTTCAGCGCGGTGGCAGATTCGATCGCCAGCCAGGGCTGGGAGAGCGAGTCGAGAAGTGCGCTGTCGGGCGTCGAGAGGGTGAAGCGCGCGACATCCGCTCCCACCGCGGTGACGCCGGTGACCTTCTGCATGGCCAGATATCCCGTGGAGGATGCGGTAGATGGATTTTGCACGTGAGCCACATTCGCCGCGATCGCCTCGGGGGTGAGGGCGGTGCCGTCGGTGAATTTCACATTCTTCTTGAGCGTGAAGTCCCACTGGAGTCCATTGGCGGATTCGGTCCACTTGCTCGCAAGCCAGGGGATGATCTCGCCCCGTGTGTTTTTGGAAACGAGTGATTCCAGGTACTGGGTGGCAGCAAGGGCCTGCGGGTAATTGCCTCCGACGTGAGGGTCGAGGCAGGTCGGCTCGGCGTCGCCGGTGGCGTAGACCAGGTTTCCGCCAGAAAGCGGTTTCGTGTTCGTCGGCGCGGTTGTAGCGCTGCAGCCGGTCGCGACCAGTGCGACTGCGAGAATGAAGAAGACGGGGGCGACGACACGTTTCACGACGGAAGACTCTTTCGGTTCTATTGTTGGACTCAGTACAATATTATGCCCGTCCGGAGGAACAGATGATTCCAGCCTCGCAGAATGCGGTCGGCCGCCCGCGCGCATCGTCTCGCGCCGTCATTGAGGATGCCGCCGCTGAGCTGTTTCTGGAGAACACCTACGCGCTGACCACCATCGAGCACATCACGCAGCGCGCCGGGGTGAGTCGCAACACTTTCTTCAATTATTTCGATGCAAAGAGCGACGTGCTGTGGGTGGAGCTGGATGCCGCGATCGATCGTCTTTCACGGGAGCTGCAGGCGGTACCGCGGGGTCGCCCGGCGCTCGAAGAGATTCGTGCGGCGACCATCCGCGTCGTCTCGGACATCGGAGTAGACCGGGTGCCACTCGCACTGACCCAGGACGATGTGATGGGCACCGCGGAGGAGACCAGGGTGTCCGGTCTCGCGCGGCTCGCACGGCGCTCCGACCTGATCGCCGACTTCCTTGCTGGGCACCTTCTGCGTTCCCCGAACGATCTCCTCGTGCTCAGCGCGGCCAACGCGCTCTCCGGCGCGATCTCGGCCGCCTGGACGGTGTGGGCGCGGGACGGGATCGGCCGCCGGCCCCTCGCCGAGTACATGTCAGAGGCCTTCGACGTGGTCTCGAATGGGCTTGAGTTCGCACTGGGCACGACGTCGGTCGCCGAGTGAAGTCGCGTTGCAGGGGTAGCGGGGCTGAGGCGAGGCGGGCGGGACGTTTGACCCTGTACCGGCGCGGATTACGGGCGCAGAATTGCTGCCATGGCACAGTGGATGGAACATAAGCGACCCGAGCCCGCCCAGATCGCGCTGATCTCGGTGCTGGCGGCCTGGACTCTCGCCTGGAAGGGCGCCTCGCTCTGGCATGCGGCGAAGGATGACAGCAAGCCGTGGTTCATCGCGCTGCTGCTCAGCAACACCGCGGGACTGCTCGACGCGCTCTACATTTTCCGAGTGAGTCGCACGCGTAAGTTGGCGGTGGAGGATGCCCGCCGGGATGAGGACTACCCGCAGCAGACCCACAGCGTCGAGGACTGACCTCTCCGCCCCGACGGGCGCCGATGCGCGGGAGAGTTACAGCCGCAGCAGCCCCGGTGAAATATGGCGTGTTCGACAGCAGATTTTGAGCTCAGCATCCGCTCAACATCAGTTTTTCGCAGAAATCCGCGGTTCTCTGCTGTTGAACACCCGGGCGGCGGCCATTAGGCCGCCACCAGTGACGGCTCGTCGGGGGTCGACAGCGACAACAGGGCTTCTTCGATGTGCTCGTCGTCACGCAGGGCCTCCTCGATGCGACGCAGGGAGTAGGCCACGTGGGTCTCGGTATCGTCACCGACGATATCGACAGAGGCCACAAGAAAGACCTTGCCCGGCCCCACAAACTCGAGGTGCAGATAGGTCACCCGTTCGATCTCGGGGCGGCCGAGCAAACGGTCAAGAACGTCGTTGCGTAGTCGGGTATCCGGGACCTCGCCAACGAGGAACCGGCGGTTACGGTCGATCAATACGATCGCAATGATGCCGAGCAGTAGACCGATGAAAATCGATCCGGCGGAGTCGAAGGCCGCCTGGCCGGTGAGCTGGTGGAGAAAGATTCCGAGGAAGGCGATCACGAGACCGATGAGGGCCGCTGCATCCTCAGCGAACACGGCTCTCAGTGTGGCGTTCGAGCTCGTGAGGGCGAAGTGTCCCGCACTGGTGCCGCGCCTCTTGCCGCCGGCCCTGGCTTGGCGGAACGCTTGTGTGAAAGAGACGCCCTCGAGCACGGCGGCTACCGCGAGAACGATATAGGCGATGCCGAAGTCCGTGACATCTTCCGGCGCGAGGAGTTGCTGGATCCCGTGCCAGATCGAAACCACCGCACCGGCAGTGAAGATTCCGAAGGCTGCGAACATGGACCAGACGTAGGCCTCACGGCCATACCCGAGCGGATGTCCGTCGTCACGCGGCTTCATTGACCGACGATCGGCGATCAGCAGGAATATCTCGTTGGCGAAATCGGCCCAGGAGTGCGCGGACTCGGCGACCATCGACGCGGATCCGGTGATCAGCGCCGCGATGGTTTTCGCAATCGCGATGACCAGGTTGGCGCTGAGCGCAATCAGGACGGTGAGCGATCGGCCTACAGCTGAGATGGGCGCAGGTGCGGTCATCGATTCAGTCTGGCACGTCACGTAGAATTGGGGTCAACGACATCGATCCGGCCATCACCGGGGAGTCTTCGGAAGAGCGGCGGTCGTCCACGGACGGCAGCCGGGTAGAACCGAACGGGTCTGGCCCGTCATCGCCAACGAACAAGCGGTCGCCCTGCAGAGGGTGGCAAGCGGGGTGGTACCGCGCGATCCGAAATCGAATTCTGGGATCGCGTCCTCGTCCAGTTGAACGTGCGACCTGGAGAGACATGACCTACCCACTGACCGATGCGACGAACTCTGATGATGACGCGCTGAGCGCGTCCCCGGACTTCCCGGCGATCGAGAACGGCATCCTCGCCTTCTGGAAAAGGGACGGCACCTTCCAGGCCTCCATCGACCAGCGCGAGGGCTGCCCGGAGTGGGTCTTCTATGACGGCCCGCCCTTCGCCAATGGCCTCCCGCACTACGGGCACCTGCTCACCGGCTATGCCAAAGACCTGTTTCCGCGCTACCAAACCATGCGAGGCAAGCTCGTGAACCGGCGATTCGGCTGGGACACCCACGGGCTCCCGGCCGAGCTCGAAGCCATGCGCCAGCTCGGCATCACCGAGAAGCACCAGATCGAAGAGATGGGTATCGCCACCTTCAACGAGAAGGCGCGTGAGTCGGTGCTCGAATACACCCATGAGTGGGAGGACTACGTCACCCGCCAGGCTCGCTGGGTTGACTTCGAGAACGACTACAAGACCCTCGATATCACCTTCATGGAGTCGGTGATCTGGGCCTTCAAGCAGCTCCACGATAAGGGCCTCGCCTACGAGGGCTTCCGCGTGCTCCCGTACTGCTGGCATGACGAGACTCCACTGTCCAACCACGAGTTGCGCATGGATGATGACGTCTACCGCATGCGGCAGGACCAGTCCGTGACCGTCACGTTCCCCCTCGACGGACCGAAGGCGGAAACCCTCGGGCTGACCGGGGTCAAGGCGCTCGCCTGGACGACCACGCCGTGGACGTTGCCGACCAACCTCGCACTGGCCGTTGGGCCGACAATCGTGTACGCCGTCGTTCCGAGCGGACCGCTCGGGGCCTCCGATGGTTCGGCGGATGGTGTGGCCGAGTTCCTGCTCGCAGCAGACACTGTCGCGAACTATCCGAAGGAGCTCGGCTACGGCTCGGCCGAGGCCGCCGTCCAGGCGATCAGCCGCACCCTGCTCGGAGCCGAGCTCGGGGGAATCACCTACGCGCGGCTCTGGGACTATTACGCCGACACCGAAACCTGGGGTACCGAGAATGCGTGGCAGGTCCTCGTGGCCGACTACGTTGCCACCGGTGAGGGCACCGGCATCGTGCACCAGGCGCCCGCCTACGGTGAAGACGACCAGGTCACCTGTGCCGCGGCCGGCATCCCGGTGATCATCTCCGTCGATGATGGGGGCAAATTCCTCCCCCAGATCGCGGATGTCGCGGGGCTTCAGGTCTTCGACGCCAATAAGCCGCTCGTGCAGAAGCTGCGCGCCGACGGCCGTCTGCTGCGCGTGGCGAGCTACGAGCACAGCTACCCGCACTGCTGGCGCTGCAAGAATCCGCTCATCTACAAGGCCGTGTCGAGCTGGTTCGTCAGCGTCACCAAGTTTCGCGACCGCATGGGTGAGCTCAACGAGCAGATCAACTGGGTGCCCGAGAACGTGAAAGACGGCCAGTTTGGCAAGTGGCTTTCCAACGCCAGGGACTGGTCCATCTCGCGCAACCGCTACTGGGGATCACCGATCCCGATCTGGAAGAGCGACGACCCGGAGTATCCGCGTGTCGATGTCTACGGATCGCTCGACGAGCTCGAGGCCGACTTTGGGGTGCGCCCGACGGACTTGCACCGACCGTTCATCGACGAACTGACGCGACCAAACCCGGACGATCCCACCGGCCGGTCCACGATGCGTCGGATCGAAGACGTGCTCGATGTGTGGTTCGACTCCGGGTCGATGCCGTTCGCGCAGGTTCACTACCCCTTCGAGAACGCGCAAGTTTTCGAGCAGCACAACCCTGCGGACTTCATCGTCGAGTACATCGGGCAGACGCGCGGCTGGTTCTACATGCTGCATGTGCTGTCGACCGCGCTGTTCGACCGACCCGCCTTTCGCAACGTGATCAGTCACGGCATCGTGCTCGGCAGCGACGGGCAGAAGATGTCAAAGTCGCTCCGCAACTATCCGGATGTCTCGGAGGTCTTCGACCGGGACGGCGCGGATGCGATGCGCTGGTACCTGATGTCGTCGTCGGTGATCCGCGGGGGCAACCTGGTGGTGACCGAGGAGGGCATCCGCGAGGGAGTGCGCCAGCTGATGCTGCCACTCTGGAACAGCTATTACTTCTTCACGCTGTACGCCAACGCTGCCGCGCACACCGCCACCCTTCGCATCGACTCGACCGACGTGCTCGACCGCTACCTGCTCGCGAAGACCCGCCAGGTCATCGGCGATGTCACCCTGCACCTTGACAACCTGGACAGCCCGCTCGCCGCGAACGCGCTCCGCGATTTTGGCGACGTTCTCACCAACTGGTACGTGCGTCGCAGTCGCGGCCGCTTCTGGAGCGGCGACAGTGCCGACGCCTTCGACACGCTCTACACGGTGCTCGAGACCATCACCAGGCTCGCGGCACCGCTTCTTCCGCTCGTGGCGGAGAAAATCTGGAAGGGACTCACCGGCGGTCGCAGCGTTCATCTCACCGACTGGCCGGATGCCGCGATGTTCCCCGAGGATGACGCACTCGTCGCCACGATGGACCGCGTTCGCGAGATTGCGTCGTCGGGGCTTGGCCTGCGTAAGGCCACGGGATTGCGCGTGAGACTTCCCCTCGCGGAGCTGACCGTCGTCGCCCAGAACTCGGCCGACCTGCGAGTCTTCGCCGACATCCTGCGCGACGAACTGAATGTGAAGGCCGTCGTCGTGCGGGAACTCGCCGAAGAGAGCCTCATCGAGTTCGGCATCCAGCGGAAACTCACGGTGAACTCCCGCGCGGCCGGGCCGCGCATCGGCAAGCAGGTGCAGCAGGTGATTCAGGCGGCCAGGGCAGGCGACTGGGCTCCGAGCGGCGACACCGTCGTGGTCGGCGGCATCGAACTTCTGCCCGCTGAGTTCGAGCTGCAGCTGCAGGCGGCGGATGACGCGCAGGCGATCACCTTCCTGCCCGGCGGCGGCTTCGTGCTGCTCGACACCGAGACAACCTGGGAACTCGAGGCGGAGGGCCTCGCCCGCGACCTCATCCGCGGGGTGCAGGACACGCGGAAGGCGGCCGGCTTCCAGGTGAGTGACCGTATCGACCTCAGGCTCTACTTCGAGTCCTCGTCGGAGCGGGCCGGAGTCGAGCCTTTCGAGAACACCATCGCCGAGGAGACCCTCGCGCTGGCGATCACCGTTGTCGAGACCGACGGGGGTGTGGAGGCGTACGCTGCGCAGCACGGGCGCGCCGGCGCATTCCGCTCTCTCATCCGGGCCGGACAATATGCGAACAGCGGCGACGTGCTCGTCGAAGTAACGATCCATGGAGCAGCAATCGATGTCTAAGAACCCCACTTCCGACAATACCGATCCGGGCAGCAACGATCCCGAGCTTGGCGACGACGCGCTTTTCCAGAAGGATGCCGACCGCGTCTACCAGGAGCTGCTCGCGCGCATCGGCGAGGGGCATCCGCAACCGCGCCTCGCGGCGACCAGGCGTGTGGTCGAGCTGCTTGGTGATCCGCAGCGCTCGTACCCGATCATCCATGTCACCGGTACGAACGGCAAGACCTCGACCAGCCGCATCACCGAGAGCATCCTGCGCGCCTACGGGCTGCGCACCGGGCTCTTCTCCAGCCCGCATCTCGTGCGGGTGAATGAACGCATCCTCATCGATGGCGAGCCGATCACGAACGAGGCGTTTGTCGCCAACTACCGCGACATCAAGCCGTACCTCGACATGGTGGATGCCGAACTCCGTGCAGCGGGCGACGCGCCTCTGGCCTTCTTCGAGGCCTTCACCGCTCTCGCCTATGCGAGCTTCGCCGACGCCCCGGTGGATGTCGCGGTGATCGAGGTCGGTCTCGGTGGCGAATGGGACTCCACCAATGTGGGCGACGGCCAGGTCGCGGTGTTCACTCCGATCTCGCTCGACCACACCGCGCGCCTCGGCAATACCGTCGCGCTCATCGCTGCCACGAAGGCCGGCATCATCAAGCCAACTGCGGCGGTCGTGACCGCGACCCAGCCGGTGACCGCCCTCGCCGAGCTCGTGCGTGCCAGCGACCTGATGGAGGCGAGCCTCGCGGTGCAGGGCACCGCCTTCGAGTTGCTCTCAAACACCGTCGCGGTGGGCGGCCAGGTCATCTCGGTCCGCGGACTCGCCGGAACCTATACCGACCTCTTCCTTCCGCTCTTCGGTGATCACCAGGCGCAGAATGCGACGGTCGCTATCGCCGCCGTCGAGTCGTTCCTGGGGGGAGGCAAGCAGATGCTGGTGGGTGACGTGCTGACCGAAGGCATTACGACGGCGACGTCACCCGGGCGCCTGCAGGTCATCGGTATCGAGCCAACGGTGATCATTGATGCCGCGCACAATCCCGATGGAGCTCAGTCGCTCGCGGCGGCACTCGGTAGCTACTTCACCTTCGACGATGTCGCCATCGTGCTCGGCGTACTCGAGGACAAGGATGCCAGCGGCATTGTCGCGGCCCTCGCGCCGGTGGCCGAGGTCATGCTTGTCACCGCCTCGAGCTCAGAGCGCGCCATTGCCGTGGACGACCTCGCGGAAATCGTGCGCGAGGTTGCCCCCGATAGCTCCGTGGACGACTACGACACACCAAGCGAAGCGATCGCGGCCGCGCGGGCCTGGGCTGCGAAAGCACCCCGCCGCGGAGTCGTCATCACCGGTTCAATCACCCTCATCGGCGACGCCCTGGTGCTCGCGGCGGCAGAAGGATGGAAGCGATGACCGAGACGGATGGTACGCACCGACGCCGCACGCGGGTGCGGCGCCTGCGCTCGGCCTCCGAATCGCTGCTCTCGATTGCCCTGCTGCTCGAGGCCGTGCTTGTCTTCTTCGTGGTGATGGTGGCCTACGGCCTCAAGGTGCTCCCGCCCGGAGCGGTGTTCGGCGGGGGAGCTCTGCTTGTCGTCCTGCTGATCGTCGCCGGTCGACTCGCCGGGCGTGCGGCGGGGGTCTGGCTGGGCTGGGTGCTTCAGGCCGCGCTAATCGCCATCGGCTTTTTGCTTCCCCTGATGTACTTCATCGGCGCGATCTTCGCCGTCATTTGGATTTACTGCTTCATCACCGGTCGGCGTCTCGACCGCCAGAAGGCGACATACCTGCGCGACAATCCCACATTCCCCACCGACCAGCCCGCGTCACCCAACAATTAGGAGCCCGATGAGCACCGAAGAAACACTCGTCCTGGTCAAGCCGGACGGCGTGTCCCGCAACCTTACCGGCGAGATTCTGCGCCGCATCGAAGCGAAGGGGTATCAGCTCGTCGACGTCAAGCTTGTGCAGGCGAGCCGCGAACTGCTCGCAAAACACTACGAGGAGCACTTGGGCAAGCCGTTTTACGAGCCCCTTGTCGAGTTCATGGAAAGCGGGGCGATTGTGGCCTTTCGGGTCACCGGTGAGCGTGTGATCGAGGGATTCCGTTCCCTCGCCGGTACCACCGATCCGACCACTGCGGCACCCGGCACCATTCGCGGGGACCTCGGCCGCGACTGGGGGCTGCGCGTGCAGCAAAACCTCGTGCACGGATCAGACTCCCCAGAGTCCGCTGCACGTGAACTGGCCCTCTGGTTCGACTGACTCCTGGCGTCCGCCCCTCGCGAGCTCACGGGAACAGACAGGACTTTCTGGCGTGCTATTGGGTCGTTGAGCCTGCGAGGCCGGTGGCCTGGCCCACGAAAGTCGGGAAGTCGGTCGAGTTGTTCCAGCGCTTGCCATTGACGTAAACGGTCGGAGTACCGAAGGAGCCCGAGGCCGGGCTGACGAGGGATTTGTCGGTCGATGTCGCGCGGGACACGTTCGCGACCCAGGTCTTGTAGGTCTCATTATCGATACAGGAGTTGATTTTCGTATCCGTGATCCCGGCATCCGAGAGCAGCTTCTTCATCGCCGAGTTCGAGAGGCCGGTGGACCCCTCCGCGGGCTGGTTGGAATAGAAGGCGGTCTGGGCGTCCAGGAATTTGGCCGGATCGTAATTTGCGACACACGCGGCGACGTTGGCCGCCCGACTCGAGTAGCGACTTCCGGCATAGTTCTGGTCGAGGATGGCGATCGTGTGCACCTCGAGTGTCGCTCCTCCACTGGCGACAAGGCGGGCGATGTTGCTGGCGTAGGACGCTTCGAAGCTCTTACAGGCGGGGCAGGCCCAATCCACGTAGGTGACGATGTGTGCCACCTTGGCGGCGGCGTCCATTTTGGTCGGGGTCAGTGTGCCGCTGGCCGGTGCCGCGGTCGTCTTCGTGGGGGTGATCGCCCCGGATTTCCCGGTAAACAGGATACCTGCGCTGGCCATGTTGCGGGGTCCCGAGCCGCCGCCGGAGCCGCGGTTCACCCCGACGACAACGACCACGACGATGGCGACGATCGCGAGCACCGCAATGCCGATCCCGCCCTGCAGGAAGATTCGGTTGCGGCGCTGGCGTTTCTTCTCGGCCTCGCGTTCGCTGCGGGCGGTCTCGCGAGCAGCCTCCCGACGATCCTTTTTGCCCGGGGCCGAATTCGTGTTGCCGGTGGGAACCATGTGCGTGTGACCAACATTCTGTGTATTAGACAAGGGTATGAGGGGAAATTACAGAACAAAGCTACAAGTCCTCGATGTCACGGCTGTGCGTTGGCCGTGTGAGCGACTACAGGTGATTGATCAGGTCGAGTCGCAACTGGGCGATGATTGCCACGATGACGTAGCTCAGCAGCGTGATCAGGGGTACATACGAGTATGCCGCCGCAGCGATCCGGCGGATCGATGCCGGCACCGGAATATGCCCGGTTTTAAGGTTGTAGAAGGTGACCAACCAGAAGCTCGGGATCACGACCGACCATGTTGCCATGCACCAGGGGCAGAGGGTGTGCAGCTCGAAGATGCTGGTGTAGACAAGCCAGATTACGAACGCGAGAGCGAGCGTCACTCCCACGTTGATCGCGATCCAGAACCACCGCGCGAACGAAACTCCGCTGATGATGAGCGTTGCGATCACGAGGAGCGCCATCCATCCGCCCACGCCGAGCAGTGGATTCGGAAAGCCGAATAGCGAGCCCTGCCACGACTTGAGATTCGTGCCGCACTGCACGAGAACGCTGATGTTGCAGGAGGGAGCGATGTTCGGGGTCGTGAAGGTGCCCACCTTGTCGATGGTGAGCCGGAACGCCGCAAAGAATCCGGCAACGGACGCCACCGCCAGGAAGATTCCGAGCTCGAGCGGACGCCCGTCTCGACGAAGCCGGGGAACAGTGAGGGCGAAAACGACCGCCATCAGCACGAGTTGCGCCGCGAGCAGCCAGGTGAAGGCGAGGTAAGCGGCCCAGACCTGGAAGACCACTCCAACCGCAAAGATAGTCGCCAGTGCTCGCCACCACGCAGGGGAGATCACGGCTCCCGCGAGCTGGGCGACACCGATCGTGAGGGCGATGACGAAGAGCGCCATCGAGAATGCCGACGACGGATAGCCGAGCTCGATGTCGGCTCCGATCAGCTTCGGGATGCCACTCGCCGACTCGATACCCGCGAACGCAGCTACTGTGCTCGCGAACGACACAACCACACCGAACGCGCCCACCACAGTGAGGGTGGGAATGCCACGCCGCAAAAGGAAAGTCGGTGGTGTCGTGGTCACCCTGAGGATTATTGCATGGGCCAAATGCCGCGTTACTGGCAAGGCATGCGATAATTTGTTTTAGTCATGCGAGCCGCGCTCGATGTGACGCCAAAGAATGCTTACCGGGCACTGTGTGATGAAACCTGAGGGTTGCCGCATACAACAACCGGGCCGCGCTGAATCGGCTTCGATCTGACAAGGATCATCGTCCATCGCGAGCGTGTCGGATAGCGAGTTCCGAACAGAACCACCAAGACAAGCGAACGAAACCAGAGCCAGCCCCAGCGTGTCACAGCGACCGGGGGCCGGAGCCGGTTTCCAAGCGAAGAATTAGCGGCGCATCGACCGAAGCCAGAATTGCCAGAGTCGAAAACCGCGACGAGAGAGCACCCGACGGGCCGCGCGGCTTCCTGTTCCGGGCTAGGAGTGCACCAGCGATGGTGGAGAAAACTACACACAACAATGACGGTTCGGCGCAGAACGAGCCGAAAAAGCGCTCGCGCCTCTTCGGCTCGCGTCGGGCATCGAAGGTTATCGCGGCTCCGGAACCGGCAGTCCTCCCGCAGCCTGTTGCGCTGGAACCGACGATGTCTGCACAGCCGACCGTGTCCGAAGCGAAGGTCGAGCCGTCGAAAGCTGAGCAGCTGACCACGGATGCCGCGCCGGTGATGGCCGACGCACCCGCGAAGCGCGCTTCCGGCCGCCGCGCCTCGTCCAAACCAGACGCCGCCAAACCAGACGCCGCCAAGCCCGAGGCCGGAGAGCTCGAGGCCGCAAAGCCCGACACCGCGGCTGTCGACGAGAAGCCCGCGGTCGAAGCCCCAGCGACCGCGCCGAAGAAGGCGCCCCTCGCGCGCCCGACCACTTCGCTGCTCTTCCAGGCGCCGGATCTTCCCGTGCTTCCCCCGCGATCGGGAGCGCGCGACGACGATTTCGACGACGAGCCCCGCGACAGCCGCCCCCCGCGCAACTCGCGAAACACGCGCAACAGCGATCGCACCGAAGACAGCGACCGCGACCGCCGGGATGACGACGGCGAGCAGACGACACTCCGTCGCCGGTCACGCCGACGCGCCGGTGACGAAGACCGCGACTCTGGCATCCCGAACGCCGGCAACTCCAACCCGACCAACACGGTCGTCAAGGTGCGCGCTCCACGCCCCGCGCCTGAGCTGAGCAATGAGCCGACGAAGGTGCGCGGCTCTACCCGTCTTGAGGCGAAGAAGCAGCGGCGCCGCGACGGTCGTGACGCGGGCCGCCGCCGCCCGGTGATCACCGAGGCCGAGTTTCTCGCCCGCCGCGAGAGCGTCGACCGCAAGATGGTGGTGCGCTCCAAATTCGACCGTATCCAGATCGGCGTGCTCGAAGACGGGGTGCTTGTTGAGCACTATGTCGCCAAGGCAGCGGACGCCAGCCTGATCGGCAATGTCTACCTCGGTCGCGTGCAGAATGTGCTGCCGAGCATGGAGGCGGCGTTCGTCGACATCGGACGCGGCCGCAACGCGGTGCTCTACTCGGGGGAAGTGGACTGGGAGGCCGCAGCGGAGAACTCCGCCGACGGTAAGAGCCAGGCCCGTCGCATCGAACTCGCCCTCAAGCCCGGTGACAAGGTGCTCGTGCAGGTGACGAAGGATCCGGTCGGCCATAAGGGCGCCCGTCTCACCAGCCAGGTCAGCCTTCCGGGACGCTACCTGGTGTACGTTCCCAACGGGTCGATGAACGGAATCAGCCGCAAGCTGCCCGACACTGAGCGCGCGCGTCTCAAGAAGATCCTCAAAGAGGTACTGCCAGAGAACGTCGGCGTGATCGTGCGCACAGCGGCCGAGGGCGCAACTGACGAACAGCTCACGCTGGACGTCAATCGCCTCACCGCACAATGGGCCGCGATCAGCGCCACTCTCGAGAGTGTCCAGGCTCCTGCGCTGCTGCACAGTGAGCCGGACCTTCTGGTCAAGATCGTGCGAGATGTCTTCAACGAGGACTTCCACGAGCTAGTCATCGAGGGTGCGGATGCCGAATTGACGATAACGACCTACCTCTCGCAGGTGGCCCCCGATCTCGTCGATCGGCTGCAGACCTACGAGGGTACCGTCGACTCGTTCGACCAATACCGCATCACCGAGCAGATCGAGAAGGCGCTCGACCGCAAGGTCTGGTTGCCCTCGGGTGGTTCGCTGGTCATCGACCGCACCGAAGCGATGACGGTCGTCGACGTCAACACCGGCAAGTTCGTCGGCTCTGGTGGGAACCTCGAAGAGACCGTCACGAAGAACAACCTCGAGTCGGCGGAAGAGATCGTGCGCCAGTTGCGCCTGCGTGACATCGGGGGAATCATCGTGGTCGACTTCATCGACATGGTGCTCGAGTCAAACCGTGATCTCGTGCTTCGTCGCCTGGTGGAATGCCTCAGCCGTGACCGCACCAAGCACCAGGTCGCCGAGGTCACCTCGCTCGGCCTGGTGCAGATGACTCGCAAGAAACTTGGCCTCGGCCTGATCGAGTCGTTCAGTGAACCCTGCGAATTCTGCGCCGGTCGCGGCATCATCATCCACCACGACCCGGTCATCCGACATCGCCAGTCGGCCCAGCCGGAGACCCCGCGTCGCGGTCGCGGCAAGGGTGGCAACGGCAACGGTAACGACTCCGGGCGCTCGAACGGCGCGGTGAACAACGGGTCGTTCGCTGGGCAAAAGCCCAACGGCGGAACCCACGCCATCACTGACGACGTGAAGAACGCGCTCGCCCAGATCGCGGCGTCGACCATCGCGCATGCGCCGGTCGAAGAGCGTCCCGTAGCCGAGGCATCCGCTGTCCCGACCGGGGAAACCACAGAACCAGGGGTCGCAGTCGAAGCGCCGAAGGTCGAATCGGCGACAACCGGCACAGGAGAAGTCGCGGAAGAGGCCGCAGTGGAGATCCTCGATATCCCGGTGAAGAAAAACTCGCGCAGCCCGCGACGGATCTCCACCCACGACGCCGAGCAGATCCTCGACTC
>ENA-OFCI01000904-OFCI01000904.1-metagenomes-genome-assembly--contig:-NODE-904-length-15465-cov-4.679948_pt1 | contig 15465 bp, 17 predicted proteins | sample MGYA00153391_OFCI01 | MGnify analysis MGYA00153391
TTACTACCTGACGCCCCACACCAATACGCCCTACGGCGCCTGGGCCTTCACCCTCGTCTGTGTCGGCACCTTCGGCGGCTTCGCCTTCGCGTGCTGGATGGCGAGCTTCACTGAGACCGTGGAGGCCAGGAACCCGGCCCTCACGGCCTACGGCCTCGCGGTCTGGGGCTGGGTGCTGCGTTCCGTCGTCGCGATCAGCTTCCTGATCCTGCCTCAGGTCATCAGCTCGGTGACCCCGCTGGTGGAACACGGCGCTGAGGTCAAGGCGATCGCCGCGCGCGATGCCCGTTACGTCCCGACTCTGCAGGCGCACGGCGATTTCCTGGCCGGGATCAGCAAGCGCTACCCCGACGGCACAGTCGCCGTCGAGCACCTCGACCTGCAGGTCGCCCGAGGTGAGCTGGTCTGCCTGGTCGGCCCGTCCGGCTGCGGCAAGACCACCATCATGAAGATGATCAACCGGCTGGTGGAGCCGACGACTGGCCGCATCGTGCTCGACGGGGACGACGTGACCCGCGTCGACCCCGTCGCGCTGCGCCGCCGGATCGGCTACGTCATCCAGCAGGTCGGGCTGTTCCCGCACCAGAGCGTCGGGGACAACGTGGCGACCGTCCCGCGGCTGCTGGGCTGGGATCGCGGCCGGACCCGGGCCCGTGCCGACGAGCTGCTCGAGCTGGTGGGGCTGGACCCGGCGGTCTACCGCGACCGCTACCCGGCGCAGCTGTCCGGCGGGCAGCGCCAGCGCGTCGGCGTCGCCCGGGCGCTGGCCGCGGACCCCCCGGTGCTCTTGATGGACGAGCCGTTCTCGGCGATCGACCCGATCGCCCGCGACCGGCTGCAGTCCGAGTTCCTGCGGGTGCAGGCCGCCGTACGCAAGACCATCGTGTTTGTCACGCACGACATCGACGAGGCGGTACGGCTCGGCGACCGGATCGCGGTGTTCCGTCAGGGCGGCGTTCTTGAGCAGTACGACACCCCGGCAGCCGTCCTGGGCAGCCCGGCGACGCCCTTCGTCGCCGACTTCGTCGGCGCCGACCGCGGCCTGCGCCGCCTCGCGGTCACCGGCATCGACCCTGTCGACCTCGACTCCCCCACGGTCATCGCCCCGCGTGACAGCCTCGCCGACGCCCGCCGCGCATTGCCCGACGGATTTGCGCTGGTGCTCGATGAGCGCGGTGGGCTGCGCGGCTACGTCTCGGCCGACCGGCTGGCCGGCGTCGGCATCGTCGCCGACCGGCTCCAGCGGCTGTCGGCCGCAGTGCCCGCCGACGCCACTCTGAAGGCCGCGATGGCCGAGATGCTGCAGCACAACGCCGGTTGGGTCGCCGTCTACGAGCCGGACAGCGGGCGCTACCTGGGCGTCCTGACCCCCAACTCGCTGCACGCCGCCCTCCGGCGCAGCGTGGAGAACGACCGCCCCGCCTCACCGCCGTAGCCGCGGGCCGTCTCCCATCGCGGGCGACAGTTGCCGGCCGACAGCGCGCTGGCTACCTCAGCGGTCGCCGGACTCGAACGCCACCAGAGCAGGCCGCTGAGCGACATCCCATCGGTGACGTGGCCTTCCCGCAGCAGCCTGCTCACCTCCGGGAAGGGCACCCACTCGATGGCGCTGGGGTCGCTGGGCTCGCCCACGTCGAACCGCAGGCTGCGGCAGGCGCACGACGTGATGGTCGAACCTCGACCCGTTCGGCACCTCGACGCCGACCAGTCCAAGCGACACCCAGGCGCTGTCGTACAGGGAGCGCCCGCCGTGCACGGCCCACTGCACGCCGCCGGCTCAGATGTCCGGAGCGACGTCGTACGTGGTCAGCAACGGCGGGGTCGCCAGGATTGTGCGCAGCCCCGATGCGCCCGCCGCAGTCGTCCGCCATGCCCGGTAGGCCGCGTCGCTCGCTGCGGATTCCCACCGCTCGAGGAGCACGATGTGCGTCTGGTCGTGGGCATCCATCAGCACCTCGACGCCCAGGCACCCGTCGAACGCCCGGGTCGCCGTGAGGGTCTCGTGGATGACGGCGAGCGCATCCGCGACGGACTCCGGCTTCAGAGTCAGGTCGAGCAACGCGAGAATGCTCATTGGCAGCTGCAGTCTGAAGGCACGCGCGCAGGCTAGCCGCGAGGCGCCACCGGCTCAGCGCCCGGGTCAGGTCGCCGCGGGAGGCGACCAGCCGGGTCGCGCAGCCGGGCAGCCGCTCAGGCCGCGAGGACCCGCTCGAGCACCTCGGCTTTGAGGCGTACGAAGTGCGGGTCGGCGAGCACCGCGCGGCCGCGGTGCGCAGGGAACGGCACGACCACCTCGTCGACGACCCGGGCGGGCCGGGCCGACAGCAGCATCAGTCGGTCACCGAGCAGCAGCGCCTCCTCGACGTCGTGCGTCACCAGCAGCGTGGTCGTCGGGCGTTCGGCGAGCAGCGCGCCCAGCCATTCGTGCATGCGCAGCCGGGTCTGCGCGTCGAGGGCGCCGAACGGCTCGTCGAGCAGCAGCACCGGTGGCCCGTTGGCCAGTACCTGCGCGATCGCCGCGCGCTGCCGCATCCCGCCGGACAGCGCACGCGGCAGCGCGTCCGCGAACCCCTGCAGGCCGGTCGCGGCGAGCAGGTCGTCGACCGTCTCGCGCACCTCGCTACCCGGCCGGCCCAGCGCCCGCGGGCCGTACGCCAGGTTGTCCCGCAGTGACAGCCACGGGAACAGCCCACCGGCCTGCGCCACCATCCCGCGGGCCGGTGAAGGAGCCCGTACGGGGACACCGTCGAGCAGCACATCACCGGAGGTCGGCGACTCGAAGCCGGCGAGCAGCCGCAGCAGGGTGGACTTCCCGCAGCCGCTCGGGCCCAGCACCGACACCACCTGCCCCGGGCGCGCCTCGAGCTCGACCCGGTCCAGCACGGCCAGAGCGCCGAACGACTTCGACAGCGCCCGCGCGGCCAACGTGCCGCCGGCCCTCACCGGTCGGCCCAGCGCACCCACCGGCGACTGAACCCGCGTAGCAGCAGGTCGGCCGTCAGCCCCACGGTCGCGAACACCAGGATCCCGACGACGACCTGCTCGGTACGGCCGGTCTCCCGGGCGGCATTCATCATCGCGCCGACGCCCAGCGTGGTGCCCGACAGCTCGCCGACGATGACGCAGGTCCAGGCCAGCGTGAGCGACAGCCGCAGGCCGGTCAGCACCTCGGGCAGCGCGCTCGGCAGGTAGACCGCACGCCACATCGCCCGCCGCGGCGTCCCGAGCATCCGCGCAGTCTCCACCTGCGCACGCGGAACGCGCGCGGTGGCGTCGGCGGTGGCGACCAGCACCGGCCACAGCGCGCCGATGAAGATCAGCGCCCGGGCAGCACCCTCGCCGATACCGAACCAGATGAGCACCAGTGGCAGCCAGGCAAACAGCGGTACGGCCCGCAGGGCGTTGAGCGCCGGATCGAGCAGGTCGCGACACAGCGGCGACAACCCGAGCAGCAGGCCGACAGTGATCCCCACCGCGACGGCCAGCAGCCACGAGACGCCGCACCGGGTCAGGCTCGCGCCGAGGTGCTCGAAGCCGGCGCCGGCGTACGGCACGACGCCGGCGAAGCTGCGTCGCCGCTCGCCGACGAAGAACTCCTGCAGCGAGGTGAGCACCGTCGACGGGGCCGGCAGCAGCCGGGTCGAGATCAGGCCCCCGGCCGAGACGCCCTGCCAGCCGCCCAGCAGGGCCAGCGGCGCGAGGACACCGAGCAGCCGGCGGGCCCGCCCGGTGTGGCGCCGGCCCGCCGTCCCCGGCAGGACGGCGACCGGGGCGTTGTCGAGCAGCACGCCGGTCACGGCCTCAGGTGTTCCAGAAGTCGCGCGCGTACAGGCCCTCGTAGTCCGGCTCGGTCTTGATCACGCCAGCCGCCTTGAGCAGCCGGCCGGCGCCGGTGACCTGGGCCTCCCGGGTCTTATCGAACTTCCACACCGCGCCGACGTCGACGAGCACCGCCTCGTAGACCTGCTGGGTGAAGCCGAACTGGTTGACCAGCAGGTCCTTCCAGCGCGCCTTGTCATTGGTCCCACCGGGCGTGAGGAACTCCGCGGCCTGCTTCTGCAGCTGGACCACCTGCTTCACGACGTCTGGACGTTCCCGCAGGATCTTGCCGGACGCCCAGTTGGCGGTGTTGAAGTCACCGATCGGGGTGTTGGCGACCTCGCTGAGACGCACCCCGACGCCGGTGACGACGCTCTGCGTGCACAGCGGCTCGGTGCCGATGTAGGCATCGACATCACCGCGCGCGAGCGCTGCCGGGTGGTCGGCGTAGCCCAGTGGCACGGCGGTCACGTCGGTGCCCAGAACGAGACCGGCGTTGCGCAGCAGCTCGGTGAGGATGAGCACCTGGGCGCCCGGCGGCGGTACGGCGACCTTCTTGCCCTTGAGGTCCGGGACCGACGCGACCTTGCCGGAACGGCCGATCAAGCCGATCCCCTGCCGGGCGATCATCCCTACGATCTTGGAGGTGAGTTTGCCCTCAGAGGCGGCGATCACCGTGGTGTAGGCACCGAGCAGGCCGAAATCGAGCTGGCCGGACTCCAGGGCGTCCTGGATCTGCGCCGAGCCCGTCACCGGCATGACCTGGATGGTCCAGTTCTTGGGCGCGAACTGCTGCCAGTACAGGGCCGACGACGCGTGGTTCTTGGCGTACACGCAGGTCTTGATGGTCACCGGCTCGCCGGTCGCGGCGCCGCTGCCGGCGGCGGACGGCGCCGCTCCGCCGTCGCCGCAGGCCGCGAGCAGGGCGGCGGCGCCGGCCCCGGCACCCAGGCCGAGCAGGCGCCGACGGGTCAGGGCGGGCAGGCTGACAGGCATCGGGCTCCTCGGGGACAGGGGTGGCAGCAGCACATCAAACCAGGCTCAACTGCTACCGCTGCATGACGTGCCGGCGCTGCATGTTGTCAGCGCCCACCGGTGCGCCGTGCTCGCCACCGACGAAGGCCCACCCCCGTCAGGACGGGCAGCAGCACCGCACCGATCAGCAGCAGCAGCACCCAGCCACCAGGCTCGGCCCGTACGCGGGGCGCGTCGAAGGCCACCGGGAAGGCCTTGCGCCAACGACCCGGCTCCGAGCCGCCGCCGATCGCTGCTGTGTCGGAGCCGGCCGGGCCGCCAGCTGCGCCGGCGCCGGCAACCCCCGCGCCGACGGCGGCTGTCGGGGCGGCTGCGGCCGGACCGGTCCCCGGCGCCTTACTCACGCCCGGTCGGGTGGTCGCGACGCCGCCGGCCCCGCCGGCGCCAGGACCGGCGCCCCCGGAGCTGCCCACGCCGGCCGCGCACGAGGGCAGAAACGGGTCACACGGGCTGGCGGCGTCGGCTCCCAGGCTGCCCGCGAAGCGCGGGTTGCTGCAGGTGGTGGCGGTGAGCGCCGCGGCCGGCTGGCCGGTGAGCCGCCCGACGGCCTTCGCCATCTCCTGCGACAGGTTGGGGGGCAACGGCGAGTAGCCCAGGGTGGCCATGGACGTCTGTCCGGCGCAGGAGACATAGCTCAGGAAGGCGGCCATCGTCTGGGTCTGCCCCGGGTCGGGGTAGGCCCCCCTGCAGGTGGGCCGGTCAGGGCTCTGGCCGCAGGGCAGCGTGATGTAGGAGTACGCCGAGATGGGATAGGTCTTCGGGTTCTTGCTTGCGTAGACCCCTGACAGCTCCTGTGTCAGGTCCGGGCGCAGCGCCGCGGACTCCAGCGCCGCCGAGATGTTCTCGGCGTACGGCAGGACGTAGCCGCCGGCGGCGTTGCGGACCCATGCGGTGGGTACCTTCTCCGTCTTGGCGTAGCCGAACTCGTCAAAGGCGATCGAGAACTGCCCGTTGTTGTCGTTGGCAACGAACTGGGCGATCTGCTGGGAGTCGCCGAATGCGACCGTGGTGGGACGGTTGTTCACCGGGCTCGGGTTGCTGCACTCGATGATCACCGGTCGGATGCGCGCGCTGCCGCAGCCGTTGCCCTCGAACCAGGTGACGTACTCCTGGCCCAGGGTCGAGGCGATGAAGTCGCAGAACAATGCGGTGGTCCCGGAGCGGCCACTGGGCAGGACCACCTTGATGGGCACGTCCGGGAACACGATCCCCTTGTTGGTGGCGGAGATCGCCGGGGCGGACCACTTCGTGATCGTGCCGATGAAGATGCGCGCGACGGTCACCGCGTCCAGGTGCAGGTATTCGACCTTCTGCCCGGACTTCTCGCGCAGGTTGTACATGATGGCGGTGGCGCCGGCCACGTCGGGCACGTACTGGAACCCGCGGGTGACATCGGCATCGGCGACCTGCAGCGCAGGGAACTCCGCCTCCGTACCGGCAAAGGCCGAGCCGCCGTTCTTGTACAGCGTCATGCCGGCCGGCGACCCGGTCGGGGTGTACTGCACCTGGATCCCCGCCGCATTCGCCTGCGACTTCCACTGGTTCATGGCCAGGTTGACCTACGACGAGCCGGAGCCCAGGGCGCTGGTCGGCGCCGCGGAGGCCGGCTGCCCGACGACGACCACGAGCAGGGTGATCAACCCCGTCAGCAGCAGGGCGAGCACGGACCGCGCCCTCGTCCGAACCGTCCACTGACGTAGTCGAGCGTGCGCGGGTCGGCGGGGCTGTGGAACATCGTGGCCGTCGGCCCGTGCTCGACGATGTAGCCCGGCTCGTTCTCGGCGGCGAGGAAGAACGCGCAGGAGTGCGAGACCCGCTGCGCCTGCTGCATGTTATGGGTGACGATGACCACGGTGACGTCGTCCACGAGCTCGGCGATGGTCTCCTCGATGCGCCGGGTCGACGTGGGGTCCAGCGCCGAGCACGGCTCGTCCATCAGCAGGACATTGGGGCGGACGGCCAGCGAGCGCGCGATGCACAGGCGCTGCTGCTGACCGCCGGACAGCGCCCCGCCGGGCGAGTCCAGCCGGTCCCGTACCTCTTTCCACAGCCCGGCGCGAGTCAGGCTCTACTCGACCAGGTCGGCCCGCCGATCGGTCTTGATGCCGCCGAGCTTGAGCCCGGCCAGCACGTTGTCCCGGATCGAGGCGGCCGGGAACGGGTTGGGCTTCTGGAACACCATGCCGATGCGCGCCCGGACCTTCTGCGGCTGCTGGCTGTTGCCGTAGACGTCCTCATCGTCGAGCAGCACCTCGCCGGCCAGGCTGGCACTGGGCACCAGCTCGTGCATCCGGTTGAGGATCCGCAGGAACGTCGACTTTCCGCAGCCGGACGGACCGATCAGAGCGGTCACCTCGCGCGCCGGCATTCGCAGGTCGACGTCGCGCAGGACGAGCCGGTCCCCGAACCACGCCGAGACGCCGCGACCGTGCCGGCCGACGCCTTCTGCGCAGCCCGTACCTACGCGACCGTCCCGGCCGCGGGACAGCTCCAGGCCCCGAACGGCTCGACGGCCGGCAAGGCCGCGCTGCAGGCGTCCGCGGACGCGGGTGACGGCTGCATCGACATCGCGCGGTCGTCCTCGGCCCGCTCGTCCACCGACCCGGCCACGTTCCAGTACTTCGCCTTCGCCCGTGACGCCGTCAGCTACGCCTCCTTCACCGGAAGCCCGGCGCCGGCGAACCTCACAATTGCCCAGCTGCGCGGCATCTTCAACTGCACCTTCACCAACTTCAACCAGGTCGGTGGTGGCGCCGGCCAGATTCAGCGCTCCTGCCGCAGGACGGCTCCGGAACCCGCAAGTTCTTCATCAGCAACGTGCTGCTCGCCGCCGACCCGACGACGATCTCCTCGGCCAGCTGCCCGGCAGTGAAGATCTTCCAGGAGAACACCGGAAGCACGGTCCCGGTTGCTGACCGCAGCTCGGCCATCGCGCCGTACTCCGCCGGCCAGTTCATCGCACAGGCCAATGCTGTCGTCCTCGATGTGCGGGGCGGCGCCCAGATCGGCAAGATCGACGGCAAGACCCCGATCTCCGTCGTCGCAGGTACGACCACGCTGAAGCCCAACGCTGCCGTCTACCGCAGCACCACCTTCCCGGGCTCACGTGACGTCTTCCACGTCGTGGACGTCCGGTCGCCGAGCTACAACGACGCCCTGCGCTTCATCGGCTTCGACGCCGCAGGCCCGGGCGCGCTGTGCAACGGTGCGTTCAGCACCATCATCACCAGGTTCGGTTTCGTCCCCAACGTCAAGCTCGCCGGCACGAACGGCATCTGCCGCCAGAGCTGAGATTTCGGTCCAGACCGGAAGGGTCGCGAGGAGCTCTCACGGCCCTTCCGCTGGTCCGGGCCGGACTCCCGCGCTACCGGCGCCGCGGGCGGCCGACGCGGCCCGGGCGACCCAGCCGGAGTCGCCAGGCCCGGAACGCGATCAGGACGTGCAAGGTGCCGGCGGCGCCGGCCAGCACCGAGAGCTGCTCGAAGGCCACCCACCGGTCCAGCACCAGCATGCTGGCCAGGGCCAGCGCGCTCTGTACAGCCAGCGCCACGAGGCCCCATGGCCAGCGGCTCGGACGCGTCATCAGCCCCGCGGTCAGGGCAGCGATCAGCAGCGGGGTCACCAGCGCGACCGGCTCGAGCAGGGTCGGTGGGGCGCCCGGAGGGCGCTGGGCCGGCAGCAGCACGAGCAGCCATCCGATGACGGCCCACCACCACAGCACCGTGGCCGCCAGCTGCAGGTGGACCGGCAGCGATCGCGGCACGGTCGGCAGCCGGTAGGACGGCAGCGACGACAGCGGGTGCTCGGCCAGCATGGCGGGGATCGACCGGTACACCGCTGCCTGCGGATAGGCCGCGCCGAGCCGGGCGCGCAGGGGGCCGGGCACGCTCGGTGCCAGCCAGACCGCCTCCAGGGCCGCGTGCTCGGCACGCAGCCCGAGGGTCGCGGGTATGACCCGGCCGTGGCATCGGATGACGGCGACGACCTCATCCTGTTCGCGCAGGTCGGACTCGCGCAGTGCCTGCAGGTCGCCGAACGCCCACAGCCCGCACGAGCACCCCCGCTCGGGCGCCCGGTGGTGGTCGCCCAGGCGGCGTTCACAGGTCGCGGTGTTGACGCCGCTGCCCCACGCCGCGCGGCCGGTGACCGGTGCCAGCACTCCCTCCGGCAACAGCCGGAACGTGCGCAACGCCCGGACCGAACCGTGCACGACCGGCTCGACGTCCGGTGCGCTCATGTTTGCGCCGGAACCGGCTCCCGCTCCGGAGCCGGCTCGGGAACGCCCTGCGGCACCGGCTCTTCCGGGTCATCCGGTACGACGATGAATGGCTCGTCCTCGTGCCCGATGCGCGCCACGGCGCCACCTCCCGATGCAGGTCTCACCCGTACCGTCTCAGACTCCGGCGGCGACCGCTGGCCGACCGGAATGCTTGAATGCTCAACCACCTTGCACTGTGCAGGGCAGGCCCTGCCGAAACGAGGAAGCTGATGACGATGACACGTACGCCCAGCCCGACGACGGTCGCTGCCGACGCCCGACTCCCCTCGGCACACCCGTTCGCCGGTCACCTGCGACATGCAGCCCAGCTCGAGGTCGACAACCCACACCGGACCTGGACAGAGCAGGATGGCCCACTGCCGTCGCTGTACATCAGCCACGGCGCCCCGCCGCTGTTCGAGGACACCGCGTGGATGACCCAGCTGCACGGCTGGGCCCGCGACCTGCCCAGGCCGAAGGCGGTCCTGATCGTGTCGGCGCACTGGGAGAGCGCGCCGCTGAGCCTGACCAGCACGGCGGCAGCAACCGAGCTGGTCTACGACTTCGGCGGCTTCGACCCGGCGTACTCGCGGATGCGCTACGACACCCCGGACGCCGGCGAGCTCGCCCGGGCCGTGATCGGCGTGCTGCCCGACGGCGAGAGCGTCCACGAGCACCGTGACCGGGGTCTCGACCACGGCGCCTGGGTGCCGCTCAAGGTGATGTACCCGGACGCGGACCTCCCGGTCCTGCAGCTGAGCATCCCCACCCACGACACCACCCGCCTGCTCGCTCTCGGGGCTCGGCTGCGCGTCCTGCGCGAGCAGGGCGTCCTGGTCATCGGGTCCGGCTTCATGACGCACGGCCTGCCGTACGTCGACTGGCATCGACCCGAGGTGGTCCCCGGCTGGTCGTCGGAGTTCGACCTGTGGGCCGCCGACGCGCTGGCTCGCGGGGACGTCGACGAGCTCGCGCACTTCCGTACGCGGGCGCCCGGCCTGCGGTACGCGCACCCGACGGTCGAGCACTTCACGCCGTTGTTCGTCACCCTCGGCGCAGCCGCGCAACCAGATGCTCAGGTCACCACGACGATCGACGGGTACTTCATCGGCCTGTCGAAGCGGTCCTTCCAGGCGGCCTGATCTCTGTCGAACGGTAGTCCGGTTCAGCGCCGCACCTGCCTCGCGGCGGCCGTCAACAGCACGCTCATCGCCCGGCCGGGCCGCCGGTTCGCAGGTCCGGGTCTCAGCCCCCGGGCGCGTTGCCGCCGCTGCCTTTCGTGCCGCCGCTGCTGCCGCCGCCGCCGCCGGTTCCGGAGCCAGGGCCAGGGCCGTGATCGGCGTCCGGTGTCGGGGTGGGAGTGGCCCGGCCCGAGTGCTCTGCGGCTGGCGTCGGCGTGGCTCGGCCACGGTTGTCAGCCTCGGGCGTCGCGGTCGCCGGGCCGTGGTCGACTCCGTCCGGTTCCGGGGTCGACATCCGTGCGCTAGCAAACGGTTTGGGTGTCACCGGTCGGTCGGTCGGTCGGTCGGGACCTGCTGACGGCTGTGGTGACGTGCGCCGGTCCAGGACCGGGCGGTTGTCTAGGACGGGCTGCTGATTGGCCCGCTCGACGCTGGTCTCGGTGAACCAGCCCGGGGCATCCGCGGAAAACAGCCCCGTCGCGGCGGCACCGAGGCCCGCAATGGTCACGACCGCCAGCGCGCTCACGACCATCTGCCGATACACCCGCACGTCGACTCCTCCACCGCACCGGACCTGCCCCCGGTACGCCCACCGTCGACCCATCACCGCGCCGACGCCATCAGACCTCAGTCCTAGGACCCTGCTCCGGAAAGGTCAGACGCCGGCACTCGGCAGGCGCCGCCGGGTGTGACGACTGCGCAAGCACCGGATGATTGACCTGAAGGTGTACTTCTGGCGCGTCTCGGTAGATCGGGCGATCCGCAGGACAATGGCGGGCTCCCGACGTCAGTCTTTGACCAGCGCTTCTGCGTGGGCACTGGCTAGGCGTTCCCAAGCCGACCAAAATCGTTACCCGAAATGGGAGGGGCGGCCTAGTCCTGGCCTAGTCCAGGACGAGGTCTCGGCCCTCGGCGCGGAGCCGGGCCAGCCCTGCGAGCATCCCTTGGAGCTCCTCTGGGGAGTGCCGGGTCCAGTCGGTGACCTCGGCGACGACCCGGAGCGGGTCGTGGGACCGGTAGGACCGGGTCGGGTTGCCGGGGAACTTCTTGTCGGTGACGTTCGGGTCGTCTTCGAACGGTCCGAGCGGGTCGACCTCGTAGACGCGGGGCGTCGCCGGTTCGGCGTCGTCGTCCGCGCCGACGAGTGCGGCGGCGAGCTCGGCACCCCACGCCGCGGTCTCCGGTCGGGTCGTGAAGTAGACGTGGGCCAGAGGCCGGTCGGGCCGGAAGTGCGACGGGCGTCCGGGGAGGACGAGGACACCAGCTGAGAACGTCGTCCTCGTGCCGTGCAGGAACCGCCCCGTGATGTGGCCGTGGTCGGCCAGGCTCGCGGGCGGCGGTGGGTCGAAGTCATCAGGCACGGCCAGGATCGTCGCACCGGAAGCGGTCCGGACGGCGCGTGCGGCTGGCCTCTCTTGTCCAGCACCTCGACCGCGCCGCTCGAGAGCCCGACAAGACCGGCAGGCGGTGCGTCCCCCGCGACGCAGCCCCCGGGCACGAGCACGTCTCCCTCGGGGAAGCCGTCGGGTACGGCGACGGCGAAGACGACGAACTGTGGGTCCCCTACGACGGGGACGACCCGCCCGACCGTTGCCTAGAGCGCCGCAGTCCCGCACGGCGGGCCCTGCGGCTGCGGACTTTCGTCGGGCCTCCGGATGCCTTCCGTCGGGAACCCCGTGGTGGGGGGTGGCGGTGGCGGTGGGATTTGAACCCACGGACGGCTTGCACCGTCACACGCTTTCGAGGCGTGCTCCTTCGGCCGCTCGGACACGCCACCGTCGGCGAGCCTAGCGGAGCCCACGATGCCCCGAGAAGAAGTCCTGGAGCACGGCCCTGCACTCCGGTTCGAGCACGCCGGTGACGACCTCGGGGCGGCTGTTGAGACGTCGGTCGCGCAGCACGTCCCAGAGCGACCCGGCGGCGCCGGCCTTGGGGTCGAGGGCGCCGTACACCACGCGGGACACGCGGGCGAGCACGAGCGCGCCCGCGCACATCGTGCAGGGCTCGAGCGTGACCACGACGGTGCAACCGTCGAGCCGCCACTGCCCGCGCACGGCTGCAGCGGCGCGGACGACCAGCACCTCGGCGTGCGCGGTCGGGTCGCCGTCGGCCTCGCGGCGGTTGTGGTCCGCAGCCAGGACCGCACCGGCCTGGTCCAGCACGACGGCACCCACGGGCACGTCCCCGGCGGCGGCCGCGAGCGCGGCCTCCTCGAGCGCCCGGCGCATCGCGGCGTCGTACGGGCTCACCCCTCGCGGACCGACTCCAGCGCCTCGAGGCAGCCGGCCCGTTCGCACAGCGCGGTCAGGACATCCGCTGGCAGCAGGCCCTCCTCGGCGCACAGCTCGAGCAGGTCATCGGCGGAGGTGCCGAGGTCGGACAGCAGGCCGGCGTCGCCGACCGGCTCGGCAACCGCCCGGGTGCCCTCGTCCTGGTAGTCATCGCCCTGCGCGGGCACCGCGTCCTCCCACAGCATGGCGGCGACGCCGCCGGCCGGGACCGCACGGCGATCGGAGAGGAAGACCCCGGGCTCAGCCGACGACCCGGGACCGCCATCGACGCGCACGATGGCCACGTACTCGTCATTCTCTTCGAGCAGCAGCAGCGCCGGCCCCTCACCGTCGTCCGACAGCTCGCGCAGCTGCTCGACGAGCGCCTCGAGGTCCTCGATCTCGTCGAGGTCTATCTCGGCTGCGGACCAGCCGCTGGCGGACCGGGCAAGTGCAGCGGCGAAGAACGACACGGAAGGCTCCGGATGAGAGGTGATCAGTCGACGACCGCGTCGACTACCCGCTCGTAGGCATCTGCGAACCCGAGCCGGCGCGCTATCGCCGAAAGCATCTCGTCGGCGTACGCGTCGAGGTCGGCGAGGACGGCGCCGAGCTCCATCTCGTCCAGGCCCAGGTCGTCGAAGACCCCGAGGTCGCCGGCCGGCCAGACGTCCTCGAGGTCGTCGTCGCCAGGCACCTCGAGGTCGAGTCGCTCGACGACCTGCCCGGCGAGCTCCCACGCCACGGCAGCCGTCACATCGGACAGCAGCAGGCGCACCCGACCCATCACCACCCGTACGACGACGAAGAACTCGTGGGCGACGTCGACGAGCGCGAAGCTGCCGCCGTCACCGGACTGGTGCTTGACCGCGGAGATCAGGCCGTCGAGGTCCTCGGTCAGCACGTCCGGCAGCCGGCCGGCCTGCCAGATGCCGTCGTTGCGGAAGACCACGACGGCGTACGCCTCGCTGGAGCCGTCGGTCCCGCTTTTCGGTACGGCCGCCACGCCCCACCTCCGTTCGCCTCATGCGGCCCGGAAGCCGGGCACCACGCGACTGTGGCAGATGACCCCGGGTCGTAGGAAGGGCCGGACTACTGCGAAGGTTCCGGCCGAGCGGGCCGGGGGTAGGCAAAGACGGCCGCCCGTCCCTTCCCCCACCCTCGGAGGAACCTCATGGCACAGCGCAACACCCTCGCGCACTTCCTGCACGACGCCGGCCTTGCAGTCTGGTTCGGTGGGTCCCTCATGGGCGCCGTCGGCGTGAACGGCGCAGGGGCCCGCGTCCACCGAGACCTGGATCGCGCCTTCGACCCCCGGCACGACGCGGGCGTCGTCCCGTTCCCTGTTGAAATCAGGTGGCGGCTAATTGCGAATTACGCGGCCTTCTCCTTCACGTCAATGCGCGCCGGCGTGAGCTTCTCGTCGTGAGCGCGGAGCGCGGCGACGAGCTTCGGCATGCCAGCGTGACCTCGCAGTTTGCGGAAGGTCTTCGAGGCTTCGAGGAGCGCGACCGCGAGCCAGCGAAGGACCATCTCGCCGCCGTCCCAGCGCGCCACGTTGTGCGTCGTCTTGCGAATACGACCGTTGAGAAATTCGATCGGGTTCGTCGTCGAGAGCGTGCGAGCGAGGCGCTCGGGAAGATCGAAACGCATCACGGTGAGCGTCTCGTCGAGTCCTTCGCGTAGCGATGCCGCCGCCGAGGGATGCTTGCGTTCGAGCTGACGCGCGAGACCTTCGAGCATGCGTTTTGCGCGCGCCGCATTGCCACTTTGATACGCCGCCGACATCGTGCGGCCGGCGTTGCGCTTCATCTTTTCGGGGAGATGATCCTCGACGTTGCGTTTCTTGTGCACCTGGCAGCGCTGGATGAGCGCGCGCGATCCGTACTTCGCGCGAATCGCCTTCGCCAGCGCCTTGCTGCCGTCGATGACGAAGAGCATCGCGCGATCGGTTCGCACGCCGCGCGCTTCGAGATCCGAGAGCAGCCCGGCGCACGACGTCGTGTTTTCCGTCGCACCTTCGTAGAGGCCGAGCGTGTGTTTGTCGCCGCGCTCGTCGATCCCGAGCGCGACCAGGACAAGATGCTGACCGACGTGGATGCCGTCGATCATGATGGCGCATAGCGCGAGCGCGCCCAGATCGCGGCTCATCATCTCGCCTAGCTTCTCTCGCGTTGCCGCGACGAAGCGACGGCTGACGGCGCTCTTGCTCGTGCCGCGTGACTTGAGTCCCGGTGGCGCGGGCTCGATCGAGCGCACGTACTTGCGCGTCGACACGCCGAGCACCATCTGCTCGACGGCGCGCGGCGTGAGCGGATCCGCCTCGGCGAATCGCCGCCACGTGTCGAGTGTCACCTCGCGGCCATCGACGCCTCGCACGCGCGGTCGACGCACGCGCACGCGACGTCCTCCGAGCGAGAGCTCGCCGTCGGTGTGGCCCGTTCGCGTCGCGCGGCGTTCGGGCTGATGCGCGTAGCGCGGGCCGCAAAAATTCGCGCGCTCCTCTTCGAGCATCGCGCCGAGTACGCCCAAGCCGGCGCTCACGATCGCATCATGCAGCGTCGCACGCGCATCGAGCATCGCGTGAAACGCGAGCTGCGCCGTCGGCTCTTGGCGGCGGCTTCCACTCCTGGCAGTGTCCTTCATCGGCGGTTCCTTTCGGGGTAAGCACCCCGATCATCCGATCGGGGCCGGTGGAACCGCCACCTTCAAATTTCAACAGAGCGCGGGACGAAGCCCGTACGGGTACGCTGCAACGCTACGCGCGCTTCGACGTCCTCGTGCTCGACGACTTTCTCATCGGCGCGATGAAGGATGCCGAGCGACGCGATCTGCTCGAGGTTCTCGAGGATCGATACGATCGCTGTTCGACGGTGATCACCTCGCAGCTTCCCACCAAGAG
>ENA-OFCI01000907-OFCI01000907.1-metagenomes-genome-assembly--contig:-NODE-907-length-15449-cov-4.752241_pt1 | contig 15449 bp, 9 predicted proteins | sample MGYA00153391_OFCI01 | MGnify analysis MGYA00153391
AACCGTTCCTGGGCGACCATGATTGGCGATTCCAAATGATCCGTCGAACTCCCAGAGGGAGTAACCCCATCTCGACTCCTTATAGATACTAAAGAGATCTTTAAACCAAGCGAGTGCTACCTGGTTATCTGTGTATCGGTAACACCCGAACTCTCCAATATGCACTGGGCGTCCTGCTGCCTGAACCTCGCGCCAAGGTGCATAGAAATCCCAGAGCGCAGCTCGATCCCACCACTGCTCGTTGTATTCACAAGGGTAGGTAGGCACTGGCATCCCAATAGAACCAGCCCACCACTCCGCCTTATAGTGCGAGACCAACATCGGTTGGTAACCACGCCCACTATGAATCACCTCAAGATCGTCCAGCTCTGGCATAGCCAGATGACCTCCAGCTAAACCATTAATAACTATCTGGCGATTGGGATCGATGGCTCTAATCGCGGCAACGATGCGACGAATCACCATTTGGTGAATGTCGCGAGTGAAGCCGCGTTGACCAATTTCAGGAGGTTCGTTCACCAAATCAAAACTCATCAGAGTTTCATATTTGCCTTTGTAGCGGGTGGCGAGGGTTGTCCACAGCTCTTCAAAGGCATCTTGCGCGATCGCATCTGCCCAGAGATTCGTACTCTCCTTCTCCCAACCATTGATGCAGTAGCCGGGAGCACGATGCAGATTAATTGATATGTGAATTCCGCGGATGACAGACTCGTGGACGTAACTATCCATACATTTCAAGAACTCTTCGCTTTGCGGGCCTCCGATCTTTGGTAGCCAGTAACGATAATCGAGTGGCAAGCGCAAGAAATTGAAGTCGTACTTGGCCATAAAATCGAGCATGCGAGTGTCCGCTGGTTTAGTAGCCTCGCTTTCACTTGAATATGCCCACTGAGCATTGAATCCATACCCGAGGTGTGTGATGCCATCCAGTGCCATTACCTTGCCTCCTTATCGAGAAGGGTCTGCAGACTCTGCGCCTGCACTAAATTCTGATCGCTCGCTCCACCCTCATGCATATTGAACTCCCATATTTGAGTATCCGCGGGCCCCACGTAGTGTTTACGCATTGCAAAGATAGTGTCGGGAGGGGCAGATTGGATCGTGCATCCCGATACTGATCAAGGCGTGCGCCTTGGCCATCGTTACGATGAATTCTACAATAGTTCACAATCTCTTGATAAGGGTAAAAATCGGTGAGTTCTATGGCGCGATGAATGTGACACAAGAAAGGAACATCAGTCATTGTCGCAAATATCTCTGTAGCCAAGGAAGCGGCTGCATCGGAGAAGACTCTGCGGTAGTAGTAGCAGGATTACTTCTCTTCTTCTCCGATAAATACTTGAGAATCGTAAAGTCTTTGGTAGAGCCCTCCGGCGTGGGCGAGATCCAGATGGCGACCGCTCCCCACCACCCGACCCTTATCTAACACCAAAATATGATCCGCCCGCTGCACTGTCGACAATCTATGAGCGACGACAAAAGTTGTCCGGTTTGCCATCAGCAACTCTAAAGCAGATTGAATCTCCTTTTCAGATTGTGAATCCAAGGCAGAGGTCGCTTCATCAAGGATTAGTATCCGTGGATTTCGTATCAAGGCACGAGCGATTGCCAGGCGTTGTTTCTGTCCTCCGGAGATTCGAGCACCGCGTTCCCCGACAAGGGTATGAACCCCATCGGGCAGTTCTTGTACAAATTCCAAGGCATTGGCTGCTCGCAGGGCATCTTCTACACGCTGATCAGAGACGGCACCAAAACCGTAAGTGACGTTATCGCGGACAGTGCCTTCGAAGAGAACAGATTCTTGCGGTACCACGGAGATAAATTTTCTAAAAGAACGCAAGTCATATTCTGAGACGTTCTTACCATCTACATAAATACTTCCCGATTGCGGACGCAAGAATCCAATAATTAGGTTGATCAGAGTCGATTTACCCGAACCAGAAGGTCCAACGAGGGCGATCATCTCCCCTGGTTTGGCTTTCAAATCCAGATCGCTAATCGCGGGGCGGGCACTTTGTGGATAAGTGAAACTCACATGGTCAAAGGTCACGACACCAACCACTTCGCTAAATATCTTCTTATCGGTATTTGCTTCGAGATCTGGGGACTCAAGCACTTCACCGAGAGAACGTATGGAGACGAACCCCTTAGAAATCTGCGGCATCAAACTCGACAGGAGAATAACTGATCCAATCAACTGACCAAAAAAAGCTGTCAGGAGAACAACATCACCCGGGGTGACACCAAATTTTCCTTTGAGTGCACAATACCCTGCGATTGATAGACATGAAATGTTTGCCAGTTGAAATGTGACGTAGGCTAATGCATTGAATTTTGCATTAAAGAGGTCGAGTTTGAGCCCTGCGCGTTTTACACTACCGAATGAGTCGTACATCGTCTGAAGTGCAATTTTCTCTAGCCCGTGCGCCCGAGTAATGGGCAGGAGAGTAGTCATCTCATTGACTCGTGCAGACATATTCTCAATCTCACTGCGAAATTCTTCGTTTCGCGAGTTTAATCTGGATCGCAGCTTCGCGATAAAAAGTGCAATCAGTGGCGCTAAAACCAAGAAGAAGGGGAGAAACAGTGGAACTTTAATCGCAATGATGACTATCGCTCCAACGGAACTATTGATTGCACTAAAACCTCCATCAGAGAGATTGCGAACCATCTGCTCGATATTTTCCACATCACGGACAACCTTAGTTTGAAGAACTCCGGCGTTGGTGCGCAAATAGAAACCCATACTCAGTTGTTGCATACGCTCCACTAGTGCGGATCTCAATCGATTTTCTACTTCGCGAATAGCCTTACTTTGAAAGAGTACGTAGAGAACGTTAATCGGCCAGTTCTGTAACGTCACAAGAATTAGGATGGCCACATTTATGAGCAAATCAGACGTGCTCTTATGTGAAGTAACAATATCGATGATGTTCGCAGTGATGAGTGGGATAACCCACGATGGAGAGTGCTTGACGCAGAAGAGAATAAAGGCGAAAAGAACTCTTAGCCTTTGCTCTTCAAAGAGATAAAGCAGGGTGCGAATGGGACTTTCGCCGATATACGTATGCTCCACCTCTGGAAGATGCGGTGATCGGCTATTCACGCAGGTACCCTATCCCAATGTCTCGCAGGACAAAGGTCAGGTAATTACACTGCTCAGATATTTGTAGCCAAAGCCGGATCAATCGCCCTCTTCAGCCGTCCGACAAGTGCTTGCGAAAATGTTGCTCATATGCCCAGGGTCGAAGTAGGTCAGGATATTTCCGATTACGACGGGAGAAGGATCTGTAGGACAGATCCATAGTTATGGATTAATCAAAGGGATTGAATTGGTAAGGGCAATTTTGCATAAGGGAAGTGGAAGCCGGGTTGAAAGCAGTGATATCCGCTGGAGAACTTGCGGACATTCTCAACGATAAGAGCTTCAAAAGTTTCTCCTTGGCAACTTGATTAAGAGCGGAGAACCAAGCCAGCGCAGATTACCCGATATTAAAGGGGGTAAATATTCAGCCTCTGGGTACAGATAGGTTCCATTCCGACCTCTTAAATGGTAAAGAACCCCACAACGATTCCGAGAGCTACCAGCCAAATTTCAATTCCCAAAACACGCTTGCCCCAGCTTTCGGGCCAACTAAAGCCTTCTCGTCCAAACAATTCAAGCAAAGTAGCGATAATTCCAGGAACTAACATCAGAGCAAAGGTACTCGCGACGAGTTGATTCGAAGGATGCGCCCCCAAAATCCAAGCACCGGTAATTGTCCCCACAACCAACATCAAAAGGAATTTGGCAGTGCCACGAGGGAACCATTTATTGAGTTGGAGAAGATTGGGCAATTTATTTTCAAACACTTTTAGAATCAACGTTAGTGCGGTTAGAGCAAGTGCAATATATGTATAAAAACCTAAGCCAAAGAAAGGCGCAGTGATAAGGAGGAAGAGCAGGAGTTTTCCTACTATTGCCATCCAGGTCGCGAATTTTGTTTGACTTGCTAGTTTTGCGGGTTGGCTAGCCAATGACCTTTGTGGGTAAAAAGTCAGGGCGGCATCTTCAAGGCACATGCGCACAAGGAAGAAAATAATCACGGTCAGCCGAAGTGCGCCGAACTCAGACTTATGAACGAGTTCAAGTCCACTTAATCCATTGAGCGCTTTGAACATCGAAGAGGCTGCAAAGGCTAAAAAGATGGGCGGTATCACGTAATCTGCGATGCGATCAAATCTGCGCATCAAAGAACCATCTTGCTCTCGACGTAACGGGCGAATGGCATGCGCTAAAAGAATTATTGATGCAAAAAGTACAAAGAGCCCCAAGATAGTTCTGAGTTCAGACCAGTTAGTTAGGTGGCCGGTAAAGAGAGCCAAGCTCGCGATCACCAGCCACGCCGTGGCACCAGCTGCTGAATCGAGAAGCCCAACAGCAATAATTGCTAAAACGTAACAGAGACGAGGAGGTAGAGCCTGGAAATGCACTTGGATTGAAGAGAGCAGACCTAAGACAAATCCGACTACCCAGAGCGAGAGCGCTGTGGAACCAAAGATAGCCCTCGCCCAGGCTCCATCGACCAAGACCCTCGGCAGTAGAGCAGATCGCAACCCAGTTCTAACGACCGCGCTATTGATCCAATTATCAACTCGCAGGGTTCCGGGAGATTTCCATGTACTAGAGGAGTCGCCAATTCCTGGCCCCTGCCTCTTGACACCCTTTAACTTCTTTGTCACGACACCGGCAAGTTTTCCTTGCCCAGAACTACCTGAATTTGAGTGGCCGGTCCGAGGAAAACCTGAGAGACCACCAACCCCCGCCATTGCCGTCACAGAAGCGGCTGCTAGTGCGATCGTAGCGATTGCGCCAGGATGCAATTTAATGTCATAGAGCGGTCTCCCAGTTTGAAGAGCCCTCCTAATCGCTGCTTGATTGGTGCTCAAGGATTGTGAAACTTGAGCCGGGGGAGCATAAGCGACGACAATGTTCTGAGGATTCAATTCGAAAGCCGATAGCGCTTGCACGGGCGTGTTACCAGCACTGGTTCCTTCTGCCACAACTCTGTGATCCCCCGCGGGTAGCCCTGGTGGAATGACAGCATTGATTCTTGCGGTTCCGGTCGCATCAACTAGCGCACTACCTAACAGTTGTGGGGTTGAGTAAATATAAAGATTAACGGTGGTACCGGGTAACAAACCGGTCGCTATCACTCCCGCGCTTTTTCCTTCCGCAGTATTACCAATCTGAATCTCTGTGGTCAGCTGAATCTGAGGGCCACTTATCGAGTCATAACTCAATAGATTGCTAGAGATTAACTGAGCACTACCCTGGAAGGAAGGAGCGATGACCGAAATAGATGGAGTTGTGTTCACGGACTCTGTTGGGATGGGTGTGGGTGTTGGGGTAGTTCTAACACTTGGTGTTGGGGTTGCGGATGGCGTTGGGGTTGCGGATGGCGTTGGGGTTGCGGATGGCGTTGGGGTAGTTCTAACACTTTGGGTTGGTGTGGGACTGGGTGTTGGTGTTGGAGTTGGTGTGGGAGTTGGAGTTGGTGTGGGAGTTGGTGTTGGTGCGGGAGTGGGTGTGGGTGTTGGAGTTGGCGCAACTGAGAAGCTAAAGATTTGATCAGGTAGTAGTGGGGCTTGACCGTTAAAAATTGAAATGCTCACGGTGCCAAGCCCATGTGGAGGTATTAAAAGGTCGATGATAGTAGAGCTCTGAGTCCAACTTCCAGGTGGGACAAGCAGACCATTAATCTGAATTGCTTTCACCGGCGTGGGAAAGAAGCCGCTGATGGATACCGCTGTTGCGCGACCAATAGCCCCAACCAACGGGGATACACCCGAGATTGAGCTGAGTTGAAGTGGTGGCGGAATGAATACCTGTGCGCGAGTAGAGATCACATATGTGACAACGAAGGTTGAAGAAAAACTTAGATTGTCAGTCGCGGTGATGTTGACGGGAAAGGTTCCCGCCGCGCTTGGTGTTCCCGTCACCAGACCTGTTGTGCCTAATACCAGCCCTGGAGGCAGAACGCTGTCGCTGAGGGAAAATAGAATCAGTGGGCTGATTCCACTTGTCGCGATAGAGGCGCTATAACTAGTTCCCACTGTGCCAAATAGAGTTGCACTAATATCCGGGGAGATAATTGTTCCTAGTGGCAGCGACATCTTAAAGTGTGATCTATTCAGGGCCGTGGCGGAGTCGACCGTACCGCCGGGCAGAGCTAAATTAGAGAGCGCCAAAACCTGAGTTAAGAGAATGAAGAAGAGAACAAGAACTTCACGTGGATGCCTTCTCACGCGAGATAGCCCATCTCTATTCGGCACTGAATATCTCTCACAATCAGATCTCGGGAAGAATTAATTCGAATCTACTAGGAAAGGCACAGCTCTTCAAGGTTATAGGCGCTCGGAAATAAGGCTTAGGGTTGAAGAGAAAATCTCTCCTTCGCTTAGTCAAGAAAGGCCTGTGCCTCATAGAGTTTTTGATAGAGGCCACCGGCATGAATTAGATCTATGTGCCGCCCATGCTCCAGAAGAATTCCCTTATCTAGCACCAAAATTTGGTCAGCTTTTTGCACCGTTGACAACCTGTGAGCAACTACAAAGGTAGTTCTACTTTGCATCAGAGAGTGCAGGGCTTTTTGGATCTCCCGTTCAGATTTGGAGTCGAGGGAAGAGGTAGCTTCATCTAATATCAGTATTCGAGGGTCCCGGATTAGCGCTCGAGCGATAGCCAGTCTCTGTTTCTGACCTCCAGAAATTCTGGCTCCTCGCTCCCCCACCAAGGTATTGACCCCATCAGGGAGCTCCTGAACAAACTCCAAAGCATTGGCCGCGGAAAGGGCTGTGGTAACCCTCTTATCACTTACCAGGCCCAGGCCGTAAGTGACATTGTCTCGAACCGATCCTTCAAAGAGCACTGACTCTTGAGGAACGACCGAAATAAATCTTCTAAATGTTCTTAAATCAAATTGGGAGAGATCATTTCCGTCGATTGATATGGATCCAGCTTGAGGTCTTAAAAATCCGATAAGCAGATTAATGAACGTCGATTTACCCGAACCAGATGGTCCTACTAGTGCAATCATCTGACCAGGCTCTGCCTTAAAATTCAAACCATGGATCGCATCGCGATTACCCGACGGATACTTAAAGCAGACGGCCCGAAACTCCACTTCACCCGTTACCGCGCCCATCTCGGGCTTACCCGCATTAGCTTCTATATCTGGTGATTCCAGAACTTCACCGAGTGAGCGGATTGAGGCAAATCCCTTGGCAATCTGGGGCATTAAGCTAGAAAATAAAATTACCGATCCCACCAATTGGCCGAAGAGAGCGGTCAAGAGCACCACATCGCCGATGGTTACCCCAAATTTTCCCTCAAGCGCGCAGTAACTAGCAAGCGCAAGACTGAGCACGTTCGCGAGCTGAAAGGTGACCCAAGCTAGGGCATTAAATTTTGCGTTAAAAATATCAAGTTTAAGACCCGCCCGCTTCACATTGCTAAACGAGTCATACATCGTCTGTAGGGCACTTTGCTCTAGGCCATGTGCCCTTGTAATTGGCATGAGCGTGGTCATCTCGTTGACCCGCGCTGACATGGTTTCGATCTCCTCACGGAACTCCTCATTTCTACTCCGCAATCGAGATCTCAACCTTGCGATAAAAATTGCGATGAGTGGTCCCAGAACGAGGAAGAAGGGGAGAAAGAGAGGCACCTTAATGGCCGTTATTATTATGGCGCCCATAACTCCATTAATTGCCACGGATCCCCCATCTGACAAATTCCGCAGCATCTGCTCGATATTTTCCACATCGCGCACAATCTTGGTCTGCAGTACACCCGCATTAGTCTTTAGATAGAAACCCATGCTCACTTGCTGCAACCTCTCGACGAGTGCGGCACGCAGCCTATTTTCAACCTCACGGATCGCTTTACTTTGAAATTTCACATACAGCAGATTCATTGGCCAGTTCTGCATGGTAACCAAAATCAAAATGCCAATATTGATAATTAGCTTCCGCAAACTCTGGTGCGTAGCGATGAGATCAATGGTGTTAGCCGTCAGGAGCGGGATCACCCAAGTTGGTGAATGCTTAATTGTAAAGAAGAGAAAAGCGATGAGCACCCGTAGCTTCTGCTCCTCGAAGAGGTAGAGAAGGGTGCGAGTTGGATTTTCACCAATATAACGGCTCTCAATTTCGACAGCATGAGGGTGGAAGACTTTCACGGATCTAGGTTAGTCCACCTTAATTACCCCACTTCGAACTATTTCTTCGCCATGTCTACCTTGAGTCCTAGAGATGCCACTATCGCGCTCTTTAACCTTCCTGCCAGCGCCTGCGAGAATGTCGCTGTCATATGTCCAGTATCAAAATAGGTCAAAATGTTGCCGATCACCACGGGGCACGGCGAGGTGGGGCATACCCAGAGTTGTGGTTTGATCAGTGGTATTGAATTCACCTTCGCAATTTGAGTTTCCAGCGCAATCCACTTATCAGAAATTGCCTCCGCAACTGGGGTGGCACAAGCCAAAGTACTTCGTGGATGCCTCGATAGACAGAGCAGCGGATCCTGGGCGAGAGCTGGGGTATCAGACATCATCACGAGCTTTGCTCCACTTGTTCGCAGTCGCAATATCGTGCGCTTCATCCCCATAGCAAAAAGGTGGTCGCGGGCCGCTTCGTGCGCCACCAAACCGTGGATCAACGTTTGAAAACCGCTACTGGAGGCGATAAGAACTAAATATGGTTTGGCCGCAATAATTCGATCAATCGATGCCACACGCCAGATCGGGCAGTTTCGCATTAATAGTCCTGTGCCTGGGTTATACGCTGGAATATCTGCCGGTGAACAGGCAGACATAGTGAGAGATAACAACTTCCAATGCATCTCTTTTGCTACCTGATTAAACGCGGGAAACCAGGCCAATGCATGGCTATCTCCAAAGAGCACTACCGTTGTTGCCGATGTTGTATCGCCATAAATACAGGGGGCGGTTGACGCCTTGAGATTCATTTGGGTGTGGCAACGATCACGGTAAGGAATCGGTCGATTGCTTCCTGCATTTAAAAGATCTGGCTCCAGATTTGCTGGAACTGGAAAATTAACTGTTGCTGGTCTCGGTGCGACGGTGTGGACCGGAGTGCTTTTGTTAGCAAGTGAATCAATCAAGCTTCGCTCAGCAGCAGCACTGGTTCCTCCGTGTTTGTTTCGAAGAGATCCCGTTGCTAGGTAATCTGCGCTGAAAGCTGAAACTGCCAGTAACGTGGCTAAAACCCCTGCTATAGCGATAGTGCGTCGCGGCTGTACCGATACTAGAAAACCCTGACGAAACGGTCTCTCGACCCACCTCTCTGTAAGAGCTGCCAAAACTATTGAAAAAAGGGCGAGTAGCACCCGCTTGGCCATTGAGAGACTGCCGACCGTAATTACCTGTGGAATGACAAGAACGGGCCAATGCCACAGGTAGAGCGAATAACTAATTTTTCCCAACCCTTGCAGGGGTTTAAAGGCTAGTAACCTAGAAGGGAAGGTACTTACCTCGATTGACCCCGCCATAATCAAGAGAAACGCTCCCAAAGTTGGAGTTAAAGCTGTAAAACCGGGAAATTTCAGCGGATTAGAGTGAGTCAAACCCGAGTAGATGACCATAACTAACCCAACTAACCCCGCAAGAGCCGAGATCCATCTTGGTAGCTTTGAGGTAAAGCGCACAGAACTGGCTAACAGCGCTCCGAGAATTAACTCCCAGGCGCGGGTAGGTAGTGAGAAGAAAGCCCACGGTTGATTCCTGGGTAACAACCAGTTTGCAAAAGTAAGTGATGTAATAAAAACAGTAATAGCTAATAGAAAAACTTTTAACGCTGGGGCCTTCCTCTTTAGAGTTGCCAGGGCGATCAAAAGCGGCCAAAAGAGGTAGAACTGTTCTTCAACTCCCAAAGACCAGAAGTGAAGTACAGGTGAGGGGATGACAGATGATGAAAAATAATCAGTAGCTCGAACGGCAAAATCAATGTTGGATACATAGAGAGCCGCACTTGAAATATCTAACGCGACCCCGGGTAGGAGCACAGATGGAAACCAAATTGCCACTACAACCAAAGTGGTGAGAAGAACTAGAAGAGAGGCTGGCAGTAGTCGTCTGATTCGACGCGCGTAAAATTTCTTAAACTTGATTCGACCGTTACTTTGCACTTCTCGAAGGAGATTGCCAGTAATTAGGTAGCCACTCAAAACGAAGAAAATATCGACGCCGACAAACCCACCCTTAAAACCTGGTATCGAGGCATGAAAGAGGACAACGAGCAAGACCGCGATTCCACGCAGCCCCTGTATATCGCCCCGGAATCGACTCTCCTTGGTTCTACTTGTTAGCTGAGAATCGCCACTTAAGGTCATACTGCAGTTTAGATACCATCAAAGTTTCCGTCTACAAAAACCGAGACTTGACAAGAAATTGACAACTTAATGTGAGCGGGCGGAATTCACTCTCTGCATGTGATGTTTACGACAGAGGACTTCGTATCCGATGCTTTGAGGAGTTCCTACATCTCCAGGCAAGATCTGATCTCCCTCGGTGACCATCTCCCCATTTGCCACTCGGGCATTATGGGTTGCACGTGCTCCGCACCAACAGAGCGCTTCAACTTGAAGTGGGAGCACTCGGTCTGCTAACTCAATTAAGCGCTCAGAACCAGGAAAGAGTTTGGTACGAAAATCAGTCAGAATTCCAAAAGCAAAAACATCGATGCCCATCTCATCGACTACCCGCGAGAGCTGCTCAATGTGTTCGCGCTCAAAAAATTGAGTTTCATCACAGATGACAAATTCAATCTTTCGGCCTCTCTCCTTCTCGCTAAAAATATATTCAAAAATATTGAAATCTGGAGTAACTTCATAAGCTGCTGCCTGAAGTCCGAGGCGACTAGTGATCAATCCACTTCCACCACGGTCACGATTGGTTAAAATCAATCCCTCTAAGCCTCTGCTCTTGCGGTTGTGAGCTGTTTGTAACGCCAGGGTAGATTTTCCACTATCCATCGTCCCGCAATAATAAATTAACTCGGCCATGCGAGAAAATTAGCGCATAACCTTTGCGAAGTAGACCAATGGGCTAGGTTACTTGCGTGCGGGCACCCACTTCAGATCGAATTCAACGCGCCAAGTGGAGTTTAAGAGCTACATTTTTCTTTATGGGCGTTGCCGTAGCAGCGACATCAGCGCGCTTCGCCGAGATCAAGGGGCATACTCAAGCTTCAGATGCCATATTTGGGTATTGCATCATGGTAGGAAATCTTGGCTCAATATTTGGCAATATCTTTGGCTTCCGCCTCACTCGCAGAATTGGAACGAGGAGAACGGCGCAGATCATAATGGTTGGAGTCGCTGGCTCTCAGATCGCTTATGGATTCTTGAACCAAATCTGGGAAATCCCTCTTGTCGCCTTCATAGCGGGAGCAAGTTATGCGCTTATGAATATCGCCTGTAACGCCCAAGGGTCGATGCTGCAACAGAGCATCGGAAGATCCTTAATGCCATCTTTCCACGGCGCTTGGTCGGTCGGTGCATGTACTGCATCATTCGCTGCGGGAGCGATAGCTAAGTTTGTCCCCGTCGAATGGCATTTATTAGGAAACTCTCTGATTGCCCTATTTGGTTGCCTGGCGGTATCGCGAGCGCTGCTGCCTCATTCTGCAGACCACCATGATGCCGCGATCAATTCGGAACTCCCGGATGGACTCCCCATTCCCCCTGCGATAAAGGAGTTTATTTGGTTGATTGCCATCGGTTCATTCCTAGCCATCATCGCGGAAGTTTCGGTGGGTGACTGGTCATCGATCTATTTAAAAGAGGATCTACATATTCCTATCGGAATTAACACCTTGGGATACACCTGCTTCGTCTTGGCGCAGATAGCCGGCCGCTTTTCCGCGGGGCATCTGATTGATCTGTATGGAATTCCGCGTGTTATTCGAGTTGGCGGGATAGTCGGAGGATCTGGCTACCTCATTGGGATAGTTATCGCCAATATCGAGGCAAGTCATCACCGATATGCCGCACTAACGGTTATGTGTATTGCCTATGCGATCTTAGGGTTTGGCGTCTCCCCTATGCCTCCATCGTATGTTTCTATCGCCGGAAGCATTCCTGGAATTCCAACCGCACGAGCTCTGACCAGATTGGCTCTCATCGCATCTACCGGATTCCTTGTTGGAAGGTTCGTCATCTCTTCGCTGGCCGGGCTATTTGGGCTATCCATCGCGCTGCTTTTCCCCGCCACCGCCCTCATAGGTAGCGGATTAATGTCGCATTACTTGGATATTAAAAGAATAAAAGGCTCTACCTTGCCTCCCGTTAGAGTGGCCCCGTGAATATCCTTAATCTTATTGAGCCTCACGGAACTAATTTTATCTCGGAGCAAGAGCGCCACGGAAGCGCCCGTTCTCTTTTCTGGCCCTGGGCGGCGGGAAATGTCTCGCTCTTAGCTCTCTCGTATGGCTCATTCTTCCTTGGTTTCGGAATCTCTTTTTGGCAGGCCACTTGGGCCGCCGTAATCGGTACCGTCGGCTCCTTTCTCCTGGTTGGAGTTAGCTCTATCGCGGGCAAACGATCGAACGCCCCAACCATGACGCTCTCCCGCGCGGCATTCGGAGTAAAGGGAAATGTGCTCCCTGGCGTGCTCTCCTACCTAGTCTTTGTCGGTTGGGAAACCGTCCTTGTCTCCCTTGCCACCTTGGCGGCCCAGACCGTCTTAGCTCGCGTCGGTCATATCAACCACAACCTGGCCGGAGTTATCGGATTTATGGTTGCCGCTGGGCTGACAGTTTTCGGCGGGGTACTGGGCTTTGCAACCATCATGCGGATCCAACGTTGGTTGACCTTGGCAACGATCGCCCTAACCGCCGGTTACATCGCCTTAACTATCCACAAGGTTAATTGGCATCAGGTCCAATCTATTCATGCGGGAAGTAAAGCTGGCTTTATCGGTGCAATGATTTTGGGAATAACGGGAATCGGTCTGGGTTGGGTGAACTCGGCCGCCGATTACTCCAGATATCTACCCCGCAAGACCTCAAGTGGAAGCGTTATCTTTTGGACCGTTTTTGGTTCATCCATCGTGCCGGTAGTTTTAGTTATTTACGGAGCGCTCCTCGCGGGATCATCAAAGGATCTGAGCAATGCGATCGCTACCGATCCGATCGGGGCGCTCACCACCATATTGCCAACCTGGTACCTCATCCCCTTCGCGGTTGTCGCAATCCTGGGCTTAGTCGGAGGCGCAATCCTGGATCTTTACTCTTCGGGTATCACGCTAGTTTCCATCGGGCTACCAGTAAAGCGCCACGTAGCAGCCTCATTGGATGGCACCATAATGTTGCTTGGCACTATCTATTTTGTCTGGATTGCACCTAACTTCAGTACGCCCTTTCAAGGCTTTCTGATTACCCTCGGAGTACCTATCGCGGTCTGGTCAACAATCTTTGTGGCGGACATCCTCATGCGTAAGAGTGATTATGCCGAATCCGAACTCTTTTCCACCTCAGGTCGATACGGAATTTATAACGTACGCTCTATTGGACTGGTGATCTTCGGTACCATTGTCGGTTGGGGATTTGTTACCAATTCATTGGCATCTTGGCTCTCTTGGCAGGGGTACTTTATGGGGCTGATCGGCGGTAAGACCGGTGCCTGGGCTGGAGCTAACATCGGCGTGCTCATCGCTCTGGTAATAGGCTTTGTGGGACACATTCTTTTATCCAGATCTACCATTAAGAAGCAGGAGGCGCACCATGGCTGATTCCAGTTTCGATATCGTTTCAGAGGTCGATCATATGGAGGTCGATAACGCCTACAACTCGACCGATCGGGAGATTTCAACTCGATTTGATTTTAAGAATACCGGAACATCAATCGTCAAATCTGGTGAAAAATATAATATTGAATCTGACACAGAAGATCGCGCAAAAGCAGCGCTAGAAGTCTTTAAAGATAAATTGGTTAAACGCGGGGTCTCTTTAAAACATTTAGATGCAGGAGCGCCACAACTCAGTGGCAAAATCTACAAAATTTCAACTACTTTCAAGGAGGGTATAAAAACCGAGGATGCCAAGAAGATAGCCAAGCTCCTGCGGGATGAAGGTCCAAAAAATCTGAAGACCCAGATTCAAGGTGAAGAGCTTCGGGTTTCCAGTAAGAGTCGCGATGATCTTCAAGTTGCCATTCAAATTGTCAAAGATCACCCGTGGGAGTTCTCTGTTCAGTTTCAAAATTATCGTTAATTGCCTGGTATGAAGAGTCATAAAGTTGGATTGATTTTAGGCATTGGCGCCTACCTGACCTGGGGTCTATTTCCCTTGTACTGGCCATTGCTAGAACCAGCGAAATCGATTGAAATAGTTGCGCACCGCGCGATCTGGACCTTCGCTTTTTGTATGGCACTCTTAATATCTACCGGGAAGTTAGGTGCAACTTTCGCACTCCTAAAGGATAAGCGGATTGCGGTACGCCTTCTTGCCTCCACTATCCTGATTTCAATTAACTGGTTGGTCTATATCTGGGGAGTCAATAGTGGTCATGTCGTGGAGTGTGCGTTGGGATACTACATCAATCCACTACTGATCATCGCCTTTGGAGTATTTCTGCTTAATGAGAAGATGCGCAAGTTGCAGTGGGCCTCCGTTTCTATCGCGGCCATTGGGGTTCTCGTTTTAGCTATCGATTACGGGCATCCACCTTGGATTGCTTTTTCGCTGGCAGCTTCATGGGGCACCTATGGATTAGTGAAGAAACAACTGGGCCTGGGGGCACTTGAAGGTCTGGCAATTGAAACCACACTCTCGGTCATTCCGTATGGCGTATACCTAATCTGGATTGCCCATAAAGGAACCGGTCAATTTGGTCATCACTTCGGAATCACCGTCCTTTTAATTCTTGCGGGTGTCGTCACCGCTATCCCCCTTTTAATGTTCAATGGTGCAACAAATCGGTTGAAATTCACCATCATCGGACTTTTGCAATACATCACTCCGACCGTGCAATTTCTAATTGGTGTTCTTCTGCGTCACGAACCTATGACCATGGGGCGCTGGATTGGATTCTTGATAGTTTGGGTTGCGCTCTTTACTTTGGGCTATGATCTCGTCAAATCAGGAAGTTCTAGTGATAATAGTTTCGCAGAGTTCGATTAGAGCTCGCTTTGCCGGACCATCGGGAAGACTGTTAAGTTCTAACTGAGCCTCATCTGCGTACTGCTGTAGCAACTTCCGTGAGGAGTCCATAGCCGCATGAGTTCGTAGTTTTGCGAGGGTCTTTGAAACAACCTCTTCATCAAGTATCGCTCCTGAAAGAATCTTCTTTAGCTCCTGGTCTGCGGGATCTTCAGACTGCAGCACAAAGAGAGTGACCAGAGTCGGAACTCCTTCGCGAAGATCAGTCCCAGGCGTTTTACCACTTT
>ENA-OFCI01000909-OFCI01000909.1-metagenomes-genome-assembly--contig:-NODE-909-length-15426-cov-8.098692_pt1 | contig 15426 bp, 18 predicted proteins | sample MGYA00153391_OFCI01 | MGnify analysis MGYA00153391
CTGATCGAGCACAAGCACTACATCGACCGGCATGACCAGGACCTACCCGAGATCCGCGACTGGAAGTGGGGCGACGTTTCAAGCCGACGCGTCTGATGACGGCTTGAAACTAGGACGCGGAAACCAATGCAACTCGATCCCTCACTGCAATCCAAGGCAGACAACTACAAGTTGCTGACCAACCTCGTCGTGCCGAGGCCGATCGCGTGGGTCTCGACGGTGAACGAGCAGGGCGTCGTCAACCTGGCCCCGTTCAGCTTCTTCAATGCGGTCTGCGCCGACCCGCTGTACGTGGTCGTCAGCATCGGCCACCGTGACAACGGTGCGCCCAAGGACACCGCGCTGAACATCGAGACCTCCGGCGAGTTCGTGGTGAACCTGGTGACCGAGGAACTGCTGGCTGCGATGAACATCTCCGCGGCGGATTTCCCGCGGGACCAGAGCGAACTCCCCGCCGCGGGCTTGCTAGCGACACCCTCGGTTCGCGTCAGGCCACCCCGACTTGCGCGGGCGCAAGCCAGTCTGGAGTGCAGGCTGTTCCAGGCATTGCCGCTGGGCGAGAACACCCTCTTCATCGGCGAAGTGCTGATGTTCCACGTGGCCGATCACCTGCTCGGCCCGCGTCTTCACATCGACCACTTCGCGTCGATCGGACGGCTCGGGGCGCCTTCGGTCTACTGTCGCACCACCGACCGCTTTGAACTGGCGCGCGTGAGCTACGACCCATCGCAAAGGCAAATCTGAATGGCCAAGATCGAAGAACTTGAGATTGACGCGCACCGCGCGCAACTCACCACGGACCTGCAAGACCTGGTCGAGAAGTACCGGTCGATCTTCGGCTGGGACGTGCCCGAGGTCGACGAAGCCCTGTCGAGGCAGCTGATTCTCAAGGCTCTGCATCAGGCACTCGACGAGATCGATGCCGGTTCGGACGCGGGCGGGCCGGGATGAATGCCCATTCGCTGGTCGAGACGGCGCGGGCCATGGTCGCCGGCGACAAAGGCCTGTTGGCGATGGACGAGAGCAATGGCACCTGCAACCAACGCTTCGCAAGCGTTGGCATTCCACAAACGGTCGAGATGCGGCGCGCCTACCGCGAGTTGCTGCTGACCGCGCCAGGACTGGGCGCCTGCATCAGCGGCGTGATCCTGTACGACGAGACCATCCGTCAGCAGACGACTGACAGTACGCCGTTCGTGCAGGTCGCGCGCGACGCCGGGCTGCTTGTCGGCATCAAGGTGGACACCGGCGCCAAGGAGTTCGCTGCGCATCCGGGGGAAAAGGTGACCGAAGGGCTGGACGGTTTGCGCGAGCGCCTCCAGGCCTACTTCACGATGGGTGCCCGATTTGCGAAGTGGCGGGCCGTGATCGCCGTCAACGACACGCACCTGCCCACCGAGGCCTGCATCGAAAGCAACGCCCACGCCCTGGCCCGCTACGCCGCCCTGTGCCAGGAAGCCGGGCTCGTCCCGATCATCGAGCCCGAAGTCCTGATGGAGGGGATTCACACACAGGATCGTTGCCAGGACGTCACCGAGGCGGTCCTGCGCAGCGTCTTCAGAGAACTCACGCTGCAAGGCGTTGTGCTGGAAGCGATGATCCTGAAGCCCAACATGGTGATCGCAGGTCTGGCCTGCACAACGCAGAACACGGCGGCCGAGGTGGCCGATGCGACGCTGCAGTGCCTGCTGAGCGCGGTTCCGGCGGCCGTGCCCGGCATCACGTTCCTCTCAGGCGGCCAGTCTGGTGCACTGGCCAGCAGCAGGCTGAACGCCATGCATGACGGTCACGGCAGGTCGGCGTCGGGCACGCCATCCAGCGCCGCGTTCAAGAAACAGGCCCTCCCCTGGCGGCTGTCGTTCTCCTTCGCGCGGGCGATCCAGCACCCGGCGCTTGAGATCTGGGCCGGCCAGGAGGCGAACCGGGTCGCAGCGCAACTCGCGCTGGTGCATCGCGCCCGGTGCAACTGCGCAGCATTGAAGGGGAAGTACAGCGCAGCGATGGAAGCGCCATGACAGCGCCACTGCAGATCTACTTCATTCGCGTTGCGAAACCGAATGGTCGCTGTCAGGCCAACACACCGGCCGCACCGATTTGCCGCTGACGGCGCATGGCGAGGAGATGGCACGTCAATTGGCAACGACGTTGAAAGGCATCGTCTTTTCGCTCGTGTTGACCAGTCCACGGCTTCGCGCCCGTGCCACCTGTGAACTGGCCGGCTTGGGTGGGAGCGCCCAGACGGAGCCGAACCTGGCTGAATGGGACTACGGCGACTACGAAGGGCTGCGCACCGCCGAGATTCGGCAGTTGCATCCGGGCTGGGACGTATGGGTAGACGGGTGCCCTGGCGGAGAGAGTCCTTCCGACGCCAGCCGGCGCGCAGATCAACTCATCGCCCGACTGCGCGACCTCACCGGCAAGGTGGCGCTCTTCTCGCACGGCCAGTTCGGGCGCGCGCTCGCCGCTCGATGGGTCGGCCTGCCGGTGACCGAGGGACAACACTTCGCGATTGATCCGGCGTCGATCGGCATCTTCGGCTTCGAGACCGACCACCCCGGACGACGCGTCATCTCCCTGTGGAACGCCAGGTCCGACGGCCGACTGGCGCTACCCTAGATTCCCGACGGATAGGTCTCCGGCGCCTCGCGGTTCCTCCACGCCACGCCCACCTCCAGCGGCTCCAGGCTGGTGGTTTCGTCGATGTGCACGATGGCATCGAACTGCTGATCCAGGCGTGTGTGGAAGTAATGGCTCTGACGCTCCGTCTCCGGGCGGTAGATCACGCCGATGGCGCGCTGGAGTCGCCGCGACGCCACCAGCGAGCGCAGCGCTTCGTCATCGCGCAGGGGCAACAGAAACTCTGGCACGCCGGTGCGGTGAAAAACGTCCTCCCAACTGCCGGCCAATCCGGCGCGCACGCGCTTGCGCTGCGCCGGCTCGTCCCAGTTGGATGCGGCGGTGACCCAACCGTGGTGGGTGCTGAAGCCCACCAGTACCGCATCCCTCGCGTAGCGGTCGCGCACCAGTTGCCCGACATTCCATTCGCCACGATCGGCCATCTCCGTGGCGGAGGCATCGCCGAGGTGAGAGTTGTGCGCCCACAGCGCGATTCGCGGCGGTGTGCCGGCAACAGTCAGGTGGGCTTCCAGCGCGACCAAGGTCTCGACCATGTGGCTGTCTCGCAGGTTCCAGGAGGACACACGGGCCTTGAACATGGTCCGGTAGTACTCCTCTGCGTTGCGAACGAGGCGCGCGTTCTGCTGTGCATGGAAGGCTTCATCCCGGTCCGGACCCGGCGGCAACGGCGCCGCAGTGGCTCGAAGGGCCATGTCGCGCAGGACTTGCACGACCTCGTCCTCACAACTTCCCTGGAGGCCGAAGCTGGCGGCGTATCCATAGGCCTGGGCGTCTTCTCCGGCATGGTCGAAGCAGGCGTAGCGGGCCTTGGCACGTTGCGCCGCTTCAGGGTCGAGTTTGACGAGGTAGTTGAGCACCACCTGCATGGAGTTGAACAGGCTGTAGAGGTCGAGCCCGTAGAAGCCAACCCGGTTGCCGGGGCTGAGGGTGGCGTTGTGGTCGCGCAGCCATTCGACAAACTCTCGCACAACCGTGTTGCGCCACATCCAGGCTGGAAAGCGCTGAAAGCCTGACAGCGCTGTGTCGGCGTCAACATCGTCCGACAGACCGCGCACGTAGCGATTGACGCGCCACGCGTCGGGCCAGTCGGCCTCCACGGCGACAGCGGTGAAGCGCTTCTCAATGATCAGCCGCTTGGTGATCTCTGCCCGTTCGCGGTAGAACTCATGGGTACCGTGGGACGCCTCGCCCAGCAGGGCCAAACGGGCGTCGCCGATCAACGCCAACAGGCGGTCGCGGCGGCGAGCATCCACGCTCAACGGTTGCATGTGCGCGCGCAGGCCTTCCAGCAAACCGGCGTCGCCGAGATCGTTCCTGGTCTGCTGCACGTTCATGGCGCAGACTTCTCGCTGATGGACGAGAGCATGGCGTGCCATGAATTGGCGAAGGCCTCGACGCCGTCGCGCTGGAGTTGCTGCGCAAGTGCATCGTCGTCCACACCCTCGCGCCTGAACTCCTGGAGCACCGCTTCGGCATAGCCCCCATCAGCGAGCACGGCCGCGCCGACTGCACCATGGTCCGCAAAGGCCAGCAGCGTCTTTTCCGACAGCGCGTTGATGGTGTCGGGTGCGATCAACGCTTCGGCATACAGCGTGTCGGACGCCGCCGGATCCTGTGTGCCGGTGCTGTCCCAGAGCAGGCGTTGCGGCCTGGCGCCTGCGCCCGCGAGTCGCTGCCACCGGTCGGATGCAAGCAACTCGCGGTGCGCGCGATACGTCAACATCGCCACGGCGATGCCCAGACGGTTGTGAAAAGGCGGTGAAATCTCCTCCCTCACGGACACATCCCATGGGCTGACGTTCATCGATGCGACCGACGCGACCTTGAGATGCAGGCCCGCAGCCAGGCGCCGTTCGATGCCGCGCATGTAGGCGCCTGCCGCCGCCAGGTAATGCTCACAAGAGAAAAGCAAGCTGACGTTGACCGGCACGCCATCGAAGATGAGTTCCTCTACCGCGCGGAGGCCCTCGGGCGTGCCCGGTATCTGGATGAACAGGTTCGGCAATGCGGACCGTTCATGAAGTTTCGATGCGGCTCGAATGGTGTGCGCGGTGTTGTCTGCCAGCATGGGCGACACACTCAGCGACACCCAGCCATCGACGCCTTCGCTCGCATCGAAGGCCGGTCGCAGCAGGCCAGCTGCTTGCGTGAGGTCTTCCAGCGCCAGCTCGAAGAACAACTCTTCGCCCGCCAGGCCGGCGGCATGCAGCACGCGAATGCTGTCGTCGTAGGCATGTGTGCCCGAACCCTGCTCGAAGATCGACTGGCTGCAGGTCAGCCCCGTGACGGAGAACTCGGCGACGTAGCGCTCCAGGGAGCCGCTCTGCAACAGGGGTCGGCTGATGCTGTCCAACCATAGCCGCTGCCCCAGGCTTCGCAGTTGACGAATGTGTTCGTTCATGGCTTTCGTCGATACCTCATGCTGCGGGCGGCGCTGTCTGTTCGCCGAGATGGCGCGGTCTGCACGGCGAGCTTCCGGCAGCCGTTGGGCGTTCGTCTGTGCGCTGCCGCACTTCACGTCCCGGGCAGATCACGCGACCGCACCGAACAGCGCACCGGCGCCAGCCGTGACGGCCATCGCGACAGCGCCCCAGAACGCGACACGCCACGTTCCGTTCCAGACTGGAGCCCCACCGACCTGCGCCGAGACAGCACCCAGCCCGGCCAGGAAGCCAAGCGATGCGAGGGACATCCAGATGATCAGGTGTGCCGGCGATGCCGTGACCACCACGGCGATCGGCAACAGCGCGCCGACCGAGAAGCTGGCCGCCGAAGCGGATGCGGCCTGTGTCGGACGCGCAGCGGTCGTGGCGGAGAACCCCAGCTCGTCGCGGGCATGCGCACCCACTGCGTCATGAGCCATCAGCTCGCCAGCCACCTCGTCGGCCAGTGGCCGGTCGAGACCCCGGTCAACGTAGATTCCTGCAAGCTCCCGTTGTTCGCCCACCGGGTCCTGCTTCAGTTCGCCCCTTTCCCGGTCCAGATCGGCGTTCTCTGTGTCCTCCTGCGAGTGGACGGAGACGAACTCGCCCGCGGCCATCGACATGGCGCCGGCGATCAACCCCGAGACACTGGTCAGCAGAATCGTCCGATGCTCGGCACCTGCAGCGGCCACGCCAAGCACCAGGCAGGCGGTCGACACGATGCCGTCGTTGGCTCCCAGCACGGCGGCCCGCAACCAGCCGATGCGATCGCTGTGGTGATGCTCTGCGTGACGACCCCACTTCGCGATGGACCCCCTCGGTCGGGGTGCGGTGTGGTGGGTTGACGGGGTCTCGCGTGGCATGGCGGTTGTCCTATGCGGTGAGGGGGTCGGTCGAGAACTGCGACTCGAGCATGACCGTGCCCATGCGCACCACGTAGGCGCAATCGCCGCGGGGCTGGAGAACCGAGCCGCTTCGTGTGCGGTCGTCAGGCCGCCAGCGCTTCCTTGGTCAGGCTCCAGGCCTGCGACAACTTGGCGCCGCGCGCGTGGTACGCGCTCTTGACTCGCTTCACGCGGTCCTCGATCTTGGTCTTGACGTCGCCCTTGGCCTGGCTCAACTGCGCCTTGAGCGATTCGGCCTTGGCATCGGCTTCCTGCTTGAGCGTCTCGACCCGTTGCTTGGCTCGTTGGACGGCAGCGTCGAGGCCGGCTTTCGCTGTCGTGAGCTTGGACTCCAATTTCGCCTTGGCCGTGCTGCTTGCCTGCGACGCTTCGGCTTCTAGATCCTTGATCTCCGACTTGAGCGCCGCGATGTCGTGGTCGTACTGCGCTTCGGCCACTTCGGTGCGGGTGTGCCGGAAGACCTGGCCGCCAGCTGCCTCCAGGGCCGCATCGACCGGCATGACCCATTCCTCTTCGACTTCCGCCAAGAGCGCCACCTTGCCGGGCTTCAGCAACCTCTCCGTCTCCTCGACGAAGTCCAGACCGACACCCGCCACCCAGAGGTCGCGCACCGCGCCGGCAACGGCCCCGGTCATCGCACCGACGGCCATGAGAACCGGCCCACCGAGCAGGCCGATCAAGCCCCCGACCGCCAGACCGACGCCGGTGCCGACCGGCCCGGAGTCCATGGACTTCTTCACGGTCACCTTGCCGTTGGCGTCCTTTACCAGCACGCCCGTGGCGTACAGCGTGATGTCACCGTCGGCGTGCAGTTTGTGCAGGGCCTGAAGCCCAGCGTCCGCCGCGGCTTCGTTGTCGAAGATCGATACCAACATCTTGTTCATGTCAATTCCAGTTCTGGTTCATTCACGCCGATCGCCGCACCAGCGCTTGATGTCAGCCGGTAGCCGTTTCGATCGACTTGCGAAGCCGAGCCATGGCGGCACTCGCGTCGGCCTCGAATTCCTTCCAGCGCGCCGCAGTCGCCTGCTTCATTTCGGTCAACTTGGCCTCGGCGCTCTTGACGTCGCCCTTGAGTGTGGTGATCTGCCCGTCGATCCGGGACTTGGCATCGGCGCTGGCCGCACCGGCCTTCTTCTCCAGGTCGACGACCTTGGCCTTGCCTTTGGCGATGTCCTTGTCGGCCGCGGCGACGAACTGGTCGCGCGTGGCGTAGTCCTTGATGTACGTAAATTCCGGCATCGCCTTGATCGTGTCGGGGGTCGCGCCAGCCATCACCAGCTTGCCCGCCTTGTCCTGAATCTGCGTGACCGGGATCGCCACGTCATGCCGACCGATACCGACGAAACCGCCGGCACCGACGATGACGTAGGACACGTTCTTGTCCGGCGAGATGATCAGGTCCTCGACCTTGCCGACCTTCAGGCCGGCGTCGTTGTAGATGGTCTTGCCCATCAGCGTCTTCTTGACGCTCCATCCTTGGGCGAGTTGGATCGACTCGGTGACGGTGGCTTCAACCGTGGTGGTCGCGCCGGCAACCTGCGACCAGGCAGGCGCCGCAACGCACAGCGTGCCGAGGAAGGTCAGTGCCACAGTGAGGGTCGATGGGTGAAATTTCATGATTCAGTTCCTTGTTTGTTAGTACCAATGGGCGATCGAGGGTGTGGACCGTCTCAGGTGGGTTGTAGGAGCTTGCAGCCGGCACGTCTGTTCGACACCGCACGCGGCCGAATGCCTTCTGCGCGGCGAAACCAAGCGAAAGTTCATGCGCGTTGTTCAGACTTGCGCGAACCCACTGTCTGCGACAGCAGCAGTTGATGGTCGGCGTCCAGTCCCATCGCCCGCGAAAGCGCATCGCGATCGAACCAGGCACGAATCACCGTCGCCAGGCCTTCAGACGCACAGTAGAGGTAGACGCTCTGCGCCATGGCGCCGGCCGTCGCGAAGGCATAGGCCTCGCGCTGCGCGGCAGGCACGTGTTTCATGCGCGTGTGGTCGGCGACGAAGACGAGGTCGAGCGGCGCGGCGTCCACGAAGTCCTGGTTGCCGGTGACACGGCGGACATCACTCGCAACGGTCTTCAACAACGCGTGTGGCACAGGCTCATAGAGAAAGAGCCCTTGTGGCATGGCCACGTAGATCAGAACCTCCTGCGCGTTCATCGCACTCGGCGTTGTTCTCCCACCGACGTCGTGTCGGTTGATGCCGCCTGCGGCCCACAACAGGTCCGACAGCGCCTGCTCGAGCAGTGGCTCGGGCGCAAAGTCACGTTGCGACTGCCGACTCGACAGCGCCGACATCAGAGGCATGCCGCCGCTGAGCGAAGGAGACGGCAGGGAACGTAGCGTGGCGGCATCGCCGACCTGGGGCAACGGATTCAGCTGACCCATGAGGCCGAGCGCGAGTTTGGTCAGGGTGTTCATGAAAGCGGGCCTTCGAGCCTGTCCATGTCGTGGACCTCGCGTTCATACGCCGTGGGACCCTTGAGGACAATCGTCTTCCTCCCACCGTCGTAGTCGGCAACGACGAACTCACGATCGGGGAGGTGACCATGGATCGACGGGAACAGCGCGAACACCTGGTCGCCCGCATCGAGCGCATCGACCGCCTCGCCAACGGGCGCGACAAGCTCCGGGCTTGCCCACACATTCTTTTGCGTGTCCACACGTCCCCAGAGCACGCCGGTGACTCGCCCTGCGGCGTCCAGCTTGACTTTCGAGACCGCGAAGGTGGTCATCGGCCTCATGCCGCCACCGGGGAGTAACCCGCGCGCTTGATCGCGTCGCTGAGCTGTCGGGCATTCGCACTTCTGGGCTCGATCTCGACCGTGAAGGTCGCGAGGTCAACCCGCACCAGCGCCGCGTGGTCGGCGGCCTTCAGCGCTTTGGTGACAGCACCTGCACAGCGTGCGGAGGTCATGTCGCTCACTTGAAAGGCAATCATGTCGAGTCAGTCGTCGAGGCCGACCATGTCGGCGAGATCGCGACCCGGCGACGGCAGGCCTTCGAAGGCGATGCACTCCCGGCCGTCTTGATGCTCGACGATCACGAACACACGCTCAGGCCGATGCTTCGCGTGACCGGCGCCGGCCGGCGGGAAGATCGCCGCAACCTGCGCCCCATCGTGGATGGCATCAACCACCTCGGCGGCAGTCGCCAAGACGCGCGCCCCGACGTCGCGGTCGGAGCCTCCGCCGACTTCACTCCACAGCACCTCGCTGACATGACCGTCCGCACCGATGCGAACCTTTGAGACCTCGAAGCACCGACCTTTTTCGCTGGCCATCGCCCTGGCGCGTTCACCTTGATATGTCATTGGAATAACTCCTGGCCAAAATTGAGTCTTCGAAAGCCACCCGGCGATCGAAACAGTTCGATCTCAGAGGCACGGCACGTCCTTCGCCAATTCGCGGTCGACATCGCCCATGTGCTTAGTGGCTTTTACCTGGCTCAGCCAAGGCAGCGCGTAACGTACGGCTCTCGTCAACGGAGCCAACACGGACGCACTCCCGGAAACGTCGTCCCGCGCCATGGGAGCTGATGAGACTGACTTCAAAGGTGCGCTCGCAAAGGTCATGGGGCAGTGTTGCCCCCTGATCACCTTTCATCTGTTCGTTGTCGCACGCAAGACAGTAATTTGTCTGGCTCGAAGATCCGGCGCCCGCGTTGATGCAAGACCGATCGAGCAGCGAATTCTTGGGTGCGTGCGCCCGCGCACAGACGAGGGTCGAGGCGTTGGGCACAGTCCACAAAGATGCGTTGCCATCTGACTCTTCCGACAAGAGGCCCCGTCGGTTCGCCGTCTAGCACCGGTTACCCGAGCGCGTGACGTGCCGACTCGATCCATGCCACTCGACGCTGCTCTGCCCCCCGTTCCCGCAAATCTCAGAGGAATTCCCATGCAGGCGATCCTGACCACATCTGACTCAGCAACACTTCCGTGCGCCTTCGAGATTCCGATCGCGCAGCCACCCAGCGTCGCGAGCGGTCACGCGGTGGAGGGGTCCATCGACGAGTTGCCGACCCGTCGAGGATTCGCGGCGTTGCTGGCGGCCTATCGTGCCTCCGGGGGAACGGCGCGCGGAGACGACGTGGCCCGCCTGCTCGAGGACCATGGACTTGGCAACTTCATCGGCCTCGCCCGGCTGGTCGCCGCCAACGAAGTGTTCGGCTTCGAATGGCGCTCCACCATCTGGATTCCGATGTTCCAGTTCGACCTCCACGATCTGTCGGTCAAGCCTTCAGCGCGAATGGTGCTCGCGGAGTTGGGCGATGGATTCGATGGCTGGGCACGCGCCGCCTGGTTCGCTCAACCGAACAGTTGGTTGCAGTGTCGCAAACCGGTCGACCTGATGGACAAAGAACTGAACCAGGTCTTGAGCGCGGCACGCGCCGACCGATACATCGCCGTCGGCTGAATGGCCAGGCCGGCCATCGTTATCGACGGCACCCGGTTCAAGACAATGAAGCCGAGGCCTTGACCGGCTTCCTGGCCTGTTTGACCTTACCCACCTTGCCCTGGGCCCAGCGCAGGCTCTTGACTCGAGCTTGCAGCTCGACCAGTGGCTCGACAGCGGTGTGCACCGCACCCCCATAGACGGCTCCATCGTTGCCGTCGAGCGTCAGCAGATCGCCTTCGTGCAGCATTGCTTCGCCGATCTGCAGCGTGCGCCCGGTCTCATCGAGTTGCATCTCCACGCAGCCGACCAGGCAGACCTTGCCCAGCTGCCGCGCGACCACCGCGGCATGCGAAGTGCGCGCGCCGCGCTGCGTCAACAGGCCGGCAGCGAGTTCGAGGGCGGCGATGTCGGCGGTCTCGGCATCACGCCGCACCAAGATGACCGAGGCGCCGGCCACGTGTCGAGCCCGCGCGGCGGCTTCGTCAAAGGCAACCTCGCCAATGGCCACGCCGCTGCTCGCGCTGGCGGCGTGCGCCAGTGGCGTCAAGGGCTTTCCGTCGGAAGACACCGTTCGTGTCGTCACCAGTTCGTCGAGCGTCAGCGCGGCAGTGCGTTCCCGCGCCACATCGACCGATATGACTCCGGCATCGAACAGGTCGAGTGCGATGCGTGCCAGTGCCTGGGTCGAGCACTTGCCATTGCGCGTCTGCAGCAGGTAGAGGCGGGAGTCCTGCACCGTGAACTCGAAGTCCTGCATGTCGCCAAACTCTTGCTCCAGCTTGGCCGCCGTTTCGCCCAGCGCCCGCCACACCGCCGGCAACACGGCGGCCAGCTCGTCGTGCCCGTAGGCGCTGCGGCGGCCCGAGACCACGTCTTCGCCCTGCGCGTTGAACAGGAAGTCGATCCACAGCTTGGGCTCGCCGCTGACCGGGTCGCGAGTGAACCCGACGCCGGAGCCCGAGCGCCCGCCGGCATTGCCGTAGACCATGGTCTGCAACGTGACCGCCGTCCCGATGCTGTCGGGAATATCGCGCTGGCGCCGGTACTCGCAGGCCTTCGGCGACTGCCAGCTCGCGAACACGGCGCCGATGGCTCCGACCAACTGCGCGTGCGGGTCTTGCGGAAACGGTGTACCGGCAGCGCCCGCATAGGCTTCGAGGTAGCGGCAGGTCAGCGCCCGCAACTCGGCGAAGTCGAGTTCCCGCTCGTCACGTGTGCCGACGAGAGCGGCGCTCTCCGAATCGAAGATCGATGCCGACACTCCGGCAACGACTTCGCCGTAGCTGGCGACCAGCCGGCGATAGGTGTCCCAGACCAGTCGGGGGTTTCCTGTCTGACGCAGAAAGCCGGCCAGCGTCGCGTCGCACAGACCGATGTTAAGCAGCGTTTCCATCATGCCCGGCATCGACACCGGCGCGCCCGAGCGGACCGAAAGAAGGAGCGGCAACCGTGCATCGCCGAAGCGCATGCCGTTGGCACGCTCGATCGCTTGCAGGCCGGGTTGCCACAGGGCGGGTTGCGCCGCCGCGAGGCTGGCAGCAGCGTTCCGGCAGTAAGCCGTGCCGATGGCAACCGCCGGCGGCACCGGCAAACCGAGCGCGGCCATGCGCAGCAGGTTGTAGGCCTTGAAGCCCATTGCCTGGGCCGAAGGCTTGTACTCGGCAGGCGCGCTGCCAGCGGGCGCCGTGCAACCGATCAGATAAAGCGCGTCAGGCCACTGGGCCCCGACCTCGGCATGTCGTTCTTTCACGAACGTGCTCCGGCCTGGTTGAAGGCGACATCGCGAAGCGCGTAGCCCGCCACCAGCAGACGGTCGGACGCCAGCTCGAGCGCGATGGCGAGGTCGTTCGCCAGCATCAGCGACGCAGCGTCCCGGATCGACGCCAGGATCGTGCGCCGGGCGCTGCGCAGCAGTTCATCGCACTCGCGTTCGGAGCGCAGCACGTTCCATGAGGCGGCGAGGAACGCGTCGCTGTCGGCGCTGTCTGCGCTATCGCTGGCAGCACCTAACCGGCGCGCTATCGAGAGAGCCTTGATGTGCTCCTGCGTCGCCGAGAGCACCGACTGCGCCAGCCGCGACAGGATCTGATGGACAGCCGCATTCCAGCCCTGGCGGTGGTCCTCGGCGATCAGGCTCATGAGGAACGCAGCTTCTTCCAGCGCATCGGCAATGTCGTCGGACAGTTCGAGCAGGCGCGCGAAGGGCTGCCAGCGGTGCTGACGCTGGGCGTGGTCCCGGGCCTGCATCACCAGGTGATCGGCCTGGCGCTCCCAGACCTTGGCGCGTTCCGCCAGGCGGCGTGCGGCCTTGCCGGAGTCTTTGTGGTCGCCCTTGCCGGCGGTCGTGATCGCGCCGTGCGTGACGTCATGTGCGAGGCCGTCGCTGACCGCCTATGCCAGCGCGTGGCAATAGGCGGCATGCTCGTCGATGAGGTCGAATTCGCTGCTGCGTTGTCGCATGCGCCTAGCAAGCAGCATGCGGGTCTCGTCGACGACCAGCGCTGCGGGCTGGCCGGCGAGCAACGCCTTGCTGGCCAGACACAGCACCTCGACCAGGAAGGCGCGGGCATCGTCCACGCCCAAAACCATGTCCAGCCGATCGCCGATGCGAAACGCGCCTTCGCCCGCCGCCTGCATCGCCGCGAAGATGATCTGCTCACCGCCGGCCTTGAGCCACGCCATGTGACCGGCGTCGAGGCGCGCCACTTCGCGCAGCACCGCGATCGCATCGGTCTTACCGACGAACGGCAGCAGTCGCTTGCGTGCGCGGTTCCAGTCGATCAGGAACACGATGCGCGAGCCGATGCCCTCGAGCGTCTTGTCGAGCGCTGCGTCGTCGGCGCACTCGAACTGCGCGGTACCGAAGGTGTAGGCATGGCCTTCGTTGAGCGCGGCGTCGACCAACGACCGCGTGTCGGCCCATTTCGCACCGAACGTGACCAGCAGCGCCTGGAAGAATTCGAAACGGGGTCGGTGCAGATCCGAGTAGTTCAAGGTGATCGACTTGCCTTCGACCTGCACGACGAGGACGTGTGCGTCGTTGGTGCCGATGTCGTTCTGCAGCAGCAGTCGCTTGCCGTCGCGTGTGGCTGCCGTGTCGAGCCCCGGATGGTCAACCTTGAGTGGCGCGGTGCGGTTCAGGCCGCGCATGAACGCTTCCACATGCGGGCGATCGGTCGGCTGCAGTTGCCAGACGTGCGCACCGGCTATCTCTTCGTTCGACAGGCTGCCGGCCACATGATTGAGTTGCTTGTGCAGGTCCATCACCAGCAGGTGAAAGCTGTCCGCGCCGAAATCGTCACCGTCCGGGCCGTGACCGCGCATGCCTACCCGCTTGGTTTGCCTCTTGCCATCCGTCAGCAAACGCAGTTGCTCGCTTGTCAGCGTTTCGCCTCCCGACTTCTTGCTGCCGATCGTCGCCAGCCAGTCGAGCCAGTGCTTGACCCGTGGGCCGGGCGCGACCTCAGCGCGATGCGCGTCGAGCAGTGGCCGCGCCATCACACCCAGGTCCTCCGCCAATCGCTGCGCCAGGCGTCGCAGTTCAGGAATCACGAAGGCGCCGTTGACCCGTGAGCATGCAGCGGGCACGTCCCGCAGCCAGCGCCCCTCGGCGCCGGCCGACGCCGTCTCTCGACCCAGATCGAGTGCTTCGCTCTCGGGGTGTTCGGCGTGTGCCGCCGCGGCCTGCAGCACCGTCAGGTAAAGCTTCAGTCGGTCGTTGGCGACCAACGCGGCTTTGATCCAGGCGGGAAGCAACAGGGTGCTCGGACCCATCGCGGCGACAGCGTCGGACTTTTGCATCGGAGCCTTTTTAGTTCGAAGATGCGATTGAGTCTGGGCGATGCGCATGACGGTTTCGCGGCAAACGGCGAGCCCGGAGCAATTGCTTGAGATGCATCAGTTCAGTGTGCAAATCTCGCGCATATTTATTCGAGTTCGGGCGCAAGGTGCGTCCTGATCAGCAAGATGGTTCAGCCCGCCCAGGTAGTGGCTCACGCTATGAGCTACCTTACTGCGACGATGAGGCCACCTGAACAGGAGGTTGGCCATGGCGCAGAACAAAGTGCAGTACCAGCGAGGGCTGTCGATGCCGGAATTCTTCGATCGGTACGGTTCGCCGGAGCAGTGTGAGTCCCTGGTTCGGGCCTGGCGCTGGCCCGAGGGCTTTGCATGCCCGCGCTGCAAGGGCGGCGGGCATAGCGAGTTCCGGCGCCAGGATCGGCTGTACTTCCAATGCAGTTCCTGCCGCTACCAATGCAGCCTGGTCAGCGGCACCGTCTTCGAATCCAGCAAGCTGCCGCTGCCCACCTGGTTCCTCGCCATGCACTTGATGACGCAGGCCAAGAACAACGTCTCGGCGCTGGAGCTCAAGCGCCACCTGGGCGTGTCCTATCCCACCGCCTGGCTGCTCAAGCACAAGATCATGCAGGTGATGGTCAGTCGAGAGCAGTGGCGCCAGCTCACCGGCAGGGTCGAGATCGACGACGCCTACCTCGGCGGCGAGGTGCAGGGCGGCAAAGCCGGCCGCGGCTCGCCCAACAAGATCCCCTTCGTGGCCGCCGTGCAGACTACCGAGTCCGGCCAGCCGATCTACATGTGCCTGTCTCAGCGGCCGTTTACCAAAAAGTCGATCCAGACCTTCGCCGAGCAGTCCCTGGCGGCACCGGCCACCCTGGTCTCCGATGGTCTGGGTTGCTTCAAGGCCGTGCGCGGCATGGGCATCCTGCATGAACCTCATGTCACCGGCGGCGGTGCGGCCAGCGCCAAGCACCCGTCGTTCCTGGCCGTCAACACGGCTCTGGGCAACATCAAGACGTCGCTGTCCGGCACCTATCACGCCTTCGGCTTCAGGAAGTACGCGCATCGCTATCTGGGCCAAGTGCAGTACCTGTTCAACCGCCGGTTCGATCTGCGCGAGGTTCTGGAACGCTTGGCTCGGGCGGCCTCTCAGGTTCTGCCTTGCCCGCTTCGCACCGTTCGTGCGGCTGAACCATCTTGCTGATCAGGAACCCGCATGGGCGAATCCGGCGACAAGGTGAACGGCACCTTCGACACCGCAACC
>ENA-OFCI01000910-OFCI01000910.1-metagenomes-genome-assembly--contig:-NODE-910-length-15423-cov-3.733407_pt1 | contig 15423 bp, 11 predicted proteins | sample MGYA00153391_OFCI01 | MGnify analysis MGYA00153391
CGAAGATGGCCCGGGCGATTATTTTGTAGATGAGAAGACCAAGCAGGCGACGCTCACTGAAGATGGCCACGCCAAGGTCGAAGAGCTGATGAGCGAAATCGGGCTGTTGCGCGACGGCGAGAGTCTGTATGACGCCACTAATATTCGCTTGATGCATCATCTGAACGCGGCGTTACGCGCACACTCGCTGTATCGACGCGATGTGGAATATATCGTGCGCCAGAATGAAGTCATCATTGTCGATGAATTCACCGGCCGCACCATGCCGGGACGACGCTGGTCGGATGGCTTGCACCAGGCGGTTGAAGCGAAAGAAGCGGTGCAGGTGCGCGAAGAAAATCAAACGGTAGCATCGATTACCTTCCAGAATTATTTTAGGCTATACAGCAAGCTCTCTGGCATGACGGGTACGGCAGATACTGAAGCATTCGAATTTCAGTCAATTTACAACCTCGAAACCGTCATCATTCCGCCGAACAAGCCGATGGTTCGTCATGACACCAATGATCTGGTTTACATCACCGCTAATGAAAAACATAAAGCGCTGGTGACGGATATTAAAGATTGTTTTGAACGCGGCCAACCGGTTTTGCTTGGCACCACCTCGATTGAAAATTCTGAACTGCTGTCAGAACTGCTCAAAAAAGAGCAGCTCCCGCATCAGGTGCTGAACGCCAAGCAGCATGCGCGTGAAGCCGATATTGTCGCGCAGGCAGGCGCACTCAAGGCGATTACGATCGCAACCAATATGGCCGGTCGTGGTACTGATATTGTGCTGGGCGGCAATCCCGAAAGCAGTATTCATGCGATTGAAACAGACGAGGCGCTCAATGAATCGGAAAAGCAGGCCAAGGTTGCCGACATCAAAGCGGGCTGGCAAGCGCTGCATGATGATGTGGTCGCCGCGGGTGGCCTGCATATCGTTGGCTCCGAGCGCCATGAATCACGCCGTATCGACAACCAGTTGCGCGGCCGTGCTGGCCGTCAGGGCGATCCGGGCTCATCACGATTTTATCTTTCGTTTGAAGACCCGCTGCTGAAAATTTTTGCGGGTGATCGCCTCAAAGCCATCATGGCACGCCTGAAAATTCCGGAAGGCGAAGCCATTGAAGCCGGCATGGTTTCACGCGCCATCGAGAACGCGCAGCGTAAAGTGGAAGCGCGCAATTTTGATATCCGTAAACAGCTGCTTGAGTACGATGATGTCGCCAACGACCAGCGTAAAGTGATTTACAGTCAGCGCAACGAGCTGCTCGATGCGCAGGATATTTCCGAAACTACAGCCGCCATGCGCGGTGATGTGTTGCGAGAAACGGTACAACTGCATGTGCCCGCAGACAGCGTCGAAGAGCAGTGGGATGTGGTCGGTTTAAAGCGCGTGCTTGAAGCCGATTTTAATATCGTGGCGCCGATAGATGACTGGCTTAAAAACGACGGTGAGCTCGACAGCGAAAAAATTGCCGAGCGCGTCACTGCGCAGGCGGATACCGAATACATCGCCAAATTTGCCAATGTTGAACCGCCGTTGCTGCATCAATACGAGCGCGCCGTCATGCTGCAGGCCATTGATTCACATTGGCGTGAGCACCTTTCGTCACTCGACTATTTGCGTCAGGGTATTCACTTGCGCGGCTACGCCCAAAAGCAGCCCAAGCAGGAATACAAACGTGAAGCGTTCGAGCTGTTCAGCGGCATGCTGGATGGCATCAAACGTCAGGTCACGCAGATTCTGGTTAACGTCCGCGTCGAAACCCAAGAGCAAATTGAGGCTGCGGAAAAAGTCGCCGAAGAAGCGCTCGCTGCATCAGCAACCAATATTCAATACACCCATGCGGACTTTAATGAAGCCGCTGATGGCGGCGCAGATGAGAGCACCGCGCCCGCTGAGCTACAAACTTCCACACCGTTCGTCAGGGATGGCGTAAAGATTGGTCGTAACGATCCATGCTGGTGTGGCAGCGGCAAAAAATACAAACAGTGCCACGGAAAATTATCGTAAATCAACTCACCATCAGGGGTAGGTCATGTTGCAAAGCCAGGCGGCTTTCTCTTGATGATGTGAGCCGCGATGGCGTCTTGTAAGTTCGCGACCGGTACTTTTTAACAACGCTGCGTTAATAAAATTTCGAGTACATCTATACGCAGTCAATATCCAATTCGCGCTGATACTTGATCGCCAGTACGGTTAACTGATCACGATTTGCGTTGCATCGATACAGCGCGACGTAGCTTGTACCCCCACGCGCCCACGCGAGATTACCTGCTCGCGCAATCATTGTTCAACGATTCTTCCTGCCAGCAGGTGGCGCGCCAGATGCACGATGGCATCGCTCAAAACGCCGCGGGTTATACGATGCGCAGCTTCAAATTTTCAGGCAGGTTTAAGGTGGTGGCGACAGGCATTTTTTGCCGTGATGCATCGATCTATCGCTATACCTCATCGCACCGTGAGTGCATCAAACGGTTGGATATACGCAAACATCAGCGCCAGCGTACTGACTTGCCCGCCCACGCTTACCGTCACGGGCTACGAAGGTGCGGTGCCAAGACTAAGCGCAACGCGACCCTGCTTCCAATCATCGCGGCGTTAGTTTATTGAATTGAATTCAGCGGTGCTCAACCTGATCGAGGGCTCAGCGCAATTACCAACATAGCCGTATGAGCTATAGCGTGGTGAGTAAATCAGGTTCGGGCCAAGCAGAGGCGCTCGCGATATCGATATCTAAACTCCGCTCCAGGCTTTCCGTTTAGAGCATTTATGCTTCAAAACACCCGTCAGCAGGGCACTTTGATATAAACATAATCACAACAAAACCGTATCTTCATCCGCATAGGCCGGGCTGCACGCGCATAAAAGTTTGAGCGCCACGGCCCCTGTGTTGGTTACGCAGTGCTGCGTTCCCGGCACGATCACGACCGTGTCACCGGTGGCAATATCGAATGTTTTATCGCCTAGTACCATGCGTCCAACGCCCGCGGTGATGTAATAAATCTCCTCTGCCGTTTTATGATGATGCAGCAGTGTCGTGGCGCCCGGCTCAACGATGGCTTCGGCAAAGCTTTGCGCACGCGCGCCCAGCGCTGCATGTGGAACAGGATGCATCAGCTCACGGACGGTGGAGCCATCTTTGGTGATGAAGGCGGGTACGGTTTGATAGCTTGTTTTCATGTTGTTACATTCCTGTTGGAAGGCGAGCATTGTTCCGTGCCATAATTTTGCACGATAATTTTCCTTAGGTGTAACGCAATGGCCGTCAATTACAAAAATCCTACTGCTGCTTCTTTGCTACCAGTGCCTGGTGTCATGCTCGGCTGTGCCGAGGCGCATATTCGCAAACCGAACCGCAAGGATATGTTGCTCATTACGCTTGAGCCCGGTTCACGTGCGGCAGGGGTGTTTACGCAAAACCGTTTTTGCGCCGCGCCGGTGACGCTGTGTCGCCATTATCTCGAATACACGATGGAGACACGCGCGCTGATCATCAACACTGGCTGTGCGAACGCGGGTACGGGAGATGAAGGCATGCTCAACGCCCGCGCCACCACCAAAGCAGTCGCCGATGCACTCGCGATCAAAGTGCAGCAGGTGCTGCCCTTTTCAACCGGCGTGATCCTGGAGCATCTGCCGATGGATCGGCTACTCGCCGGCATTCCGCTGTGCGTGGCGAATCTGCGCGAGGATGGCTGGTACGATGCGGCCCACGCGATCATGACCACCGATACGGTACCGAAAGCAGTATCAAAACAAATCCAGATTCAGGGTAAAACGGTGACTATTACCGGCATCTCAAAAGGCGCAGGCATGATCCAGCCGAACATGGCCACCATGCTCGGCTTTATCGCCACCGATGCCGCCGTAGGCCCCGATGTATTGCAGGACATGGTGCGTAATGCGGCCGATGCCTCGTTTAATTCCATCACCATTGATGGTGATACTTCAACCAATGATTCGTTTGTATTGGTGGCCACTGGCAAGGCCGGTCATCCGCAAATCAATGGTGAAGGCACCGCCGAATACGGCCAATTGCAATTGGCGGTGACCGATGTGGCAATTCAGTTAGCGCAAGCCATTGTGCGTGATGGCGAGGGCGCTACAAAATTTATCACGATCAAAGTAGAAGGCGGAAAAACCTATGGCGAGTGCATGAAAATCGCGAAGGCCATTGGTCATTCGCCGCTGGTAAAAACCGCGTTCTTTGCGAGCGATCCTAATCTCGGCCGCATACTAGCCGCAATCGGCTATGCCGGCGTAAACGATCTTGATCCTGCCTTGCTCAAGCTCTATCTCGGTGATGTATTGGTGGCCGAAAACGGCGGCCGAGCCGTCAGTTACGAGGAGGCAGACGGCGTGCGCGTGATGAAAGAGGCAGAAATTTTAGTCCGTGTCGAACTTAACCGCGGAAGCGAAAGAGCCATATTATGGACCTGCGATTTTTCCTACGATTACGTCAAAATCAACGCCGACTACAGATCGTAATTTAAAGGCTGTCCATGTTCGGGAAACTCGAATCATCCTTGGTAAAAACCCTTGATCGTGTCGATAAGCTGATGGATCGGCTCGAAACATTGTTGCCGCTCTTGCCGCCCGCCCTTCCCGTTAACGATTGGACTGCCATCGCTTATCGTTGGCGCAGACATCGTGGAGCGGGGCGTGGTTTCTTGCAGACGGTCGCGCATCCGCATGTGATTCGGTTTGAAGATTTAAAAGATATTGATGCGCAAAAAGATCGGCTTGATGCAAACACCCAACAGTTTGTTGCTGGCCGTGCAGCCAATAATGTGCTGCTGACGGGCGCTCGCGGTACCGGTAAATCGTCACTGGTAAAAGCGGCACTGCATCGCTATGCCAAACAGGGTTTGCGCTTGGTGGAAGTTGATAAAGCCGATCTGATTGATTTGCCCGAAATCGCTGATCTGCTCGCCACACGTAAAGAGCGCTTCATTATTTTCAGCGATGATCTTTCGTTCGAAGCGAACGATCCTGGCTACAAAGCATTGAAGTCGGTACTCGATGGCGGTATCGCCGCCATCAACGACAATATGCTCGTCTATGCCACCAGTAATCGCCGCCATTTGATGCCGGAAAAAATGAGCGAAAACGAAGACGCCAAACACACGTCTGATGGTGAAATTCATCCTGGTGAAACCACCGAAGAAAAAATTTCACTGTCAGAACGCTTTGGTTTATGGCTGTCGTTTTATCCGTTCGGGCAAGAGCAATATCTGGATATTGCGCGGCATTGGGTTACGGTGCTGGCACCGCAGATTAAAATAAATTCGATTGATGTCGAGGACAAATTGCGCCGCGCTGCGCTGCTGTGGGCGCTGGAGCGTGGTTCGCGCAGCGGTCGGGTGGCCTACCAGTTTGCGCGAGATTGGGTGGGCAATGTGTCGCTAGCAGCAGTCCTAACGACGCCCATAGCACCACCCATGGCATCACTAAAGCAGCCTAAAAAACGTGCAGCACGGTCCCCGTCTCACACTTCTCGTTCAGCTCACACTTCTCATTCAGTTCGCGCTCCTCGCTCAGCGAAATGAAAATCACCGAAGTCGCTGTCGCGGTTTTCTTGAAACCCGACGGCACGTTTCTGTTATCTTCGCGCCCAGAAGGCAAGCCCTACGCAGGCTATTGGGAATTCCCCGGAGGCAAAATCGAACTGGGAGAATCGATACGCGATGCGTTAGTGCGCGAGCTCATTGAAGAATTAAATATCACCATCACGCGCACCACGCCGTGGTTTACTTTCATGATGCACTACACCCACGCCACGGTGCGGCTGCATTGCTGGCGCGTCACCGCATGGCAGGGCGAGATGCGCGGCATGGAGCGTCAACAATTCGCTTGGCAGCAGTTTAATGCCAACCGAGAGCTGACCGTTACGCCCACCTTGCCAGGGTGTGTGCCAATCTTCAAGGCGTTGGCGCTGCCGTTGATATATGGTCGAGCTGATCCTGGCGAAATGAGTACAGAATCATACCTTCAGCATCTACGGCTTTCCTGGAGCCATAATGCCCCGAACGCCGCGCCAGTGCGAGAGTTTGAGTCATCAAACACCAAGCCAATGATTCAACTTCACGTAGATAATTTGTCGGTGGTAATGGGCGCAGCGCACGCAGTATTTGTTGAACGCGTGCAGAAGCTGGCGCAAGAAGCGGGCATCAAGATGTTGATTGGCGGTGATATTTCATTAGCCAAAAATATCGGCGCTTACGGTGTGCAGCTTAACGCAGCACAGCTCTATAGCTTGACCGAGCGACCCGACTTTGCATTGGTAGGCGCTACGGTGAGTACACGGGAAGAACTTCTACTGGCGGCCGATCGGCAATGCGATTTTGCGGTGGTGGAATTAGCCGACACATTACCCCTCAACTGGCTCGCATTTGTAGAATTAACCCAGACCACACCCGTGCCCTGCTACGCATCAGGCGCGCTCACGACAAATGATTTAGCCATCGCCATTACCCACGGCGCACATGGGATCGTCATAGCGCAGTAACGAGTAAATCAGGTTTGGGGTTGGCAAAAACGCTAGCTGACTTTCGTACGGGCTGTATAAATAAAATCAGGTTGCTTCCTGTAAAAAAAGCAACCTGATCAATGCGGTAACAACTAGGTTAACGCGCTTAATAGCGCCTGACTATTAAGTGCGTGACTCGAAGCTGCGTCACTTTAAGCTGCGTGACGATCCAGAAACTGCACATTGTCGCTACCGTTAATCGAAATTTTGCGGGGCTTCAATGTCTCCGGGATTTCGCGTACGAGTTCGATATTCAACAAGCCATTATCGAGTGATGCGCTCACGACTTTGACGTGGTCGGCGAGCTGGAAGCGATGTTCAAAGCTGCGCGCTGCGATGCCGCGATGCAGGTAGGTTTTTGCATCTGTCTCTTTTTCTTTACGGCCAATAATTTTCAGGGTGTCGCGTTCGGTTTCCAGATCAAGTTCGGAGCAGTCAAACCCGGCGACAGCCATGGCGATGCGATAGCGATTTTCAGACACCAGCTCAATGTTGTAAGGCGGATAGCTGGGCTGTGCATTGCCTTCGTTGACCTGAGCGGCATCAAATAATTGTGCCAGACGATCAAAGCCGATGGCAGAGCGATAAAGAGGGGAAAAATCAAGATTACGCATAAAAATATCCTTTTAAATATAAGCGATAGGTTAATGAAAATGAACTACAAATCAGTAAGCCTCAATTGAGCGCCTACAGGAGAGAGATGGGAGTCTGTTGTAAACATTTCAAGAGCCTTCGTTTAATTTTTTCAGGCGTTACCCGCAGACTCCACAGTTAAGCAGGCATTGACAGTTCAATTGCCTTACTTTAAGGTAAGGCAAATAATGGGCGAGTCCAATAACGAACAATTCAAGCAGCAGCCAAGGAGCCATCAATGATTACCGCCACGATTACTGCTAAAGGTCAAATCACGATTCCGTTCGAGGTGCGAAACGCATTGAAGCTGGACAAAGGTGATCTCATTGCTTTTGAAGAAACTGCGCCGGGCTGTTATGTGTTCAAGCCAGTCCAAAAAGTACCGGTCACTGTTTTGAAAGGCCTGTTTGGCAAGCCAAAAAAAGTAGTCTCGATTGATGAGATGAATGCCGTTATCGCCAAACGTGGGGCGGCCGCTAACATGAGCAAATCCGGTAAATGATTGGCTTGGACACCAACGTATTGGTGCGCTACATCATGCAGGATGATGTGAAGCAGGCCACACGCGCGAGTAAATTAATTGAAGCCTTGAGCCCCTCGTCAATGGGATTTATCACCATCATCTCGATAGTTGAATTGTGTTGGGTACTGGAATCTGCGTTCGACTTATCGCGCGCCCAGATAGTCGAAGTGCTGCAACACTTAACGGCGGTAGAGGTCTTCAAAATTGATCGCGTAAGCATAGTCGCTGCGGCCGTACGCGCTTACAGCGATGGCAAAGCCGGGCTTGCCGATTATCTGATTGAACGTTTATGTGCACAAGCAGGGTGTGAGCAAACTATGACGTTTGATAAAGCCGCTGCCAAATCCGCGGGGATGATATTGATCGATTAACGAAGCTATGATTGCAAGCGGAAGCGAAAATTTAGCCAGCCAGAAAATTAGTATTGAAAATAAAAATTAAAAGGAAGGCGGCATCGTGTCCTTGTCATGGAATGAAATAAAAAGTCGGGCAATTAGTTTTTCCAAAAAATGGGAAGACGAGACTTCCGAGCGCGCTGAAGCACAAAGCTTTTGGAATGATTTCTTTTCCATTTTTGGGATTGAGCGGCGGCGCGTCGCGATTTTTGAGAAGCAGGTCAAGCTCTCGCGGGTTGATGAAAAAGTGCGCAATGGTCGCATTGATGCCTTCTGGAAAGGTGTGCTGCTGATCGAACACAAGAGCGCCGATCAGGACCTTGATCGCGCCTTCGAGCAGGCCGCAGATTATTTTCCCGGCATCATCGAGCGTGAATTGCCGCGCTATATTCTGGTCTCGGATTTCGTCCGGTTTCGCTTGTACGATTTGGATGCGGACACCGCAACCCATTTCAATCTCGCCGATTTACATAAACACATCAAGCGCTTTGGTTTCATCGCCGGTTATCAGGCGGTGGAAATCAAGCCGCAAGATCCCGTCAATATTAAAGCCGCTGAGCAGATGGGTAAGCTGCATGATCTGCTGCTCGCGAGTGGCTATGATGGTCACCCGCTGGAGCTGTTGCTGGTGCGAATATTGTTTTGTTTATTTGCCGACGACACCGGCATTTTCCAGCCCACGCAGTCGTTGCGCGCATGGGTGGATGAGCGCACCCGCGAGGACGGCAGTGATCTCGGTGCGCAATTAGCCCTTCTGTTTCAGGTGCTCAATACACCGGAGGACAAACGCGCCAAAACCCTCGATGAACAAATCAACGCGTTCCCGTATGTGAACGGTAAGCTGTTTGAAGAAACCTTGCCGATGGCGTCCTTCGATACCAAGATGCGCGAGACGCTGCTTGATTGCTGTGCGCTCGATTGGAGCACCATCTCGCCGGCAATATTCGGCGCGCTGTTCCAGAGCATCATGAACGACAAAGCGCGGCGCAATCTGGGCGCGCATTACACCTCGGAAGAAAATATTCTCAAACTCATCAAGCCGCTTTTTCTGGACGAGCTGTGGGCCGAATTTGAGAAAGTTAAATCGAACAAAAACAAGTTGTTTGAATTCCATAAAAAGTTACGCAGCCTCACGTTTTTTGATCCCGCCTGCGGCTGTGGCAATTTTCTCGTCATCACCTATCGCGAATTGCGGCTGCTGGAATTAGCCGTCCTGCGCGTGGTGCATGACGCTGTGGGCTCCAGGTTTCTCGATGTGCATGCAGAAATCAAGCTCGATGTTGATCAGTTTTACGGCATCGAGATCGAAGAATTTCCCGCGCAGATTGCCCAAGTCGCGATGTGGCTGATCGACCATCAAATGAACGTCAAGGTTGGTACCGAATTCGGCATGTACTTCGCCCGCATTCCGCTCAAATCGTCACCGCATATTGTGCATGGCAATGCGCTGCGCATTGATTGGCAAAACGTGTTGCCGTCGGCGCGGTGTAGTTATGTGATGGGGAATCCGCCGTTTGTGGGCGCGAAATTTATGAGCGAGGCGCAGCGTGCCGATTCCGGCGCAGTTTTTGCAGGGATCGATAACGCGGGTCTTCTCGATTTCGTCTGCGCTTGGTACGTTTCTGCTGCACGATACATTCGTCAAATAGACAATCCTGCCGCTGCGCAAGTCGGTATGTCGCTGACGGCAACACATAATTTTCCCGTCCGCGGCGCCTTCGTTTCAACCAATTCCATTACCCAAGGCGAACAAGTCGGCGTGCTATGGAGCTGGCTACTTGCACAAGGCATCAAGATTCAATTTGCACATCGTACCTTCGCATGGAGCAACGAAGCGCGCGGCAAAGCAGCAGTGCATTGCGTCATTGTGGGTTTTGGGTTGTTCGATACGCCGAACAAAACTATTTTTGAATACGATGATATTCGCGGCGAGCCGCATGCAATTTCTGTCATCAACATCAATCCTTATTTGATTGACGCGCCAGACGTTGTGTTGACACGCAGATATTCACCGATTTGCGCAGTACCTGAAATCGGTATCGGGAATAAGCCAATTGACGATGGCAACTACCTTTTCACCTCTCAAGAGAAGCTTGAATTTCTTCAGCGTGAGCCGAGCGCGAAAAAATATTTCCGGCGTTGGCTTGGAGCAGATGAATTTATCAACAACATCGACCGCTGGTGCTTGTGGCTCGGCGATTGCAGCCCCGCTGAGTTGCGCGCTATGCCAGAAGCGATGAAGCGGGTACAGGCAGTCAAGGCGTCTCGCCTAGCGAGTAAGAGTGCGCCCACACGTAAAATTGCTGCGACGCCGACGCGATTTCATGTTGAATTTATGCCGAAGAAGCCGTTCATGGTTATTCCTGAAGTATCGTCAGAGCGCAGGGTTTTTATTCCTTTAGGCTTTCTTAACCCGAGTATTTTGGCGAGTAACAAACTTCGCATAGTTGCCGATGCTGGACCTTTTGATTTCGGAGTGTTGTCGTCAACCATGCACATGGCCTGGACGCGCTATACATGTGGGCGTTTGAAGAGTGACTACCAATATTCAATTTATATCGTCTACAACAACTTCCCTTGGCCCGACGCACCCACCGCCACCCAAAAACAAAACATTGAAACCGCTGCGCAAGCCGTCCTCGATGCGCGTGCGGCGTTTCCCGATTCATCATTAGCCGATCTTTATGACCCATTGACGATGCCGTCCGCGCTTGTGAAAGCGCATCAAAAACTCGATGCGGCGGTTGACGCTTCCTACGCGAAAAATTCGGGGAAAAAGACCTTCAAAAACGACGCCGAACGCGTCGCGTTTTTGTTCACGCTTTATCAGCAATACACGAGCCTGCTGCCTGCGGAAATGGTTGTAAAAAAGCGCACAAGCCGGGTGCGTTGAAAGTTGAAAGCGCCTTGATTTAAATATAAACCCAGTATTGGCCGGCATCTTGAAGCATAAATGCCTTGAAAGTACGGCTAATGCTGGAGTTTATTTTTTATGTAATGCCTCAGCCAGTGAATGCTGATAAACGTGGCACCGTCCCAAACATAGTCCAGATACTGCGCTCGGCGACAATCGGAAATGAGGCGTGGCAAAAATACTGCAATATGCCCATCGCCAAGCGAACGCACGCTCGGATAAACCATCTCTTTTGATTTTTTATCGGTACGTAATTTGCGCGCAAATGGTTGTGAAGCTGCGTATGAAGTGGCTGAAAGAATTTGTTGGTTCGGAACCGCTATAGGAATGTCATGAAAATTGCCGCTGATCCGCGCCACCAGCACCTGCTTTTCAAAGGTAATCGCCTTCATGCGCGCATGACGTGCAAAAATTTCTGCGTGATAAACCGTTTCGCGTATCGCGGTTTGTAAATGATGGGCCGCGTAGTTAGTGCCATAACTACCGTCTATGGGCTATGTGGGGAAATATCAAGTTGTGATTGTCTGGTGCATAGCTGAGCGGTGCTGATGGCGTGAGCTTCATAGAGGCAGCATGTTCAATTTATGCGTAACTTGTTTGACTGTCGACAAACTGTCACTAAGCACGCGTATATTCTGATGTGTCAAAAAACCTTGTGTCCAGGATCGTGCCAGCGCCATGAGCGTTCAACAACGCATATCGATGCGCGTCATCAACGCGCATAAATAGGCGTCAATAAGTGTGAATCACCGAGGAAATGAAAAATGCAATTTCGCTATTTGCGCGGTTTAATGAAGTCGTTGGGTTTGTCGATTGTGTTGGCCATGGTGGGTATGGGTAGTGTGTTTGCCGAAGACCCTGATCATCGCGAGTTTGACGCTACGCTGCATGTGCCTTTCCGTGGGGAGGCAGTTTCATCTACTCATACGATGGGCTCATCCGAGGCGCGGGTTTTCACGCTGAGTTTTGAATACCCGACAGTCGAGCGCGCGCAGGTGGTTGCGTGGCGGCTTGAGCTGGTGGATCGCGACGGAAAAATTTTAAACCGCTGGCATGGTACGGAAAATCTTCTCGCCCATGCTGTGACGGTTCAGGTACCGTGGTCGGGCTTGATTAACGGCGCGGCATTGCCGGCCGGGCAGTATCGGGTACGTATGCTAGCGAACGCTAATGACGCTACGGCTATTGCCAACAAGCTGGGGAATCAGCGCGCTATTGAATTTTCAGGCCGACAAAATTCAGTCAATCGTGGCGCCATGGTTGATGATATTTTGAGCGATGCGGACAATACCGAAGTCGTTGATCAAACCTGGTCAATCAGGGTGGGAAACCCGGCGATGCCGGCGATGCCAGAATTTGTGGCGCTACCGACTCTGCGTAATACCAACGCGGAGATGAGCAATTTAAGTTCGGCTAATTCAACCAAGCGCGTAGAGAAGGCGCAGCTTCAATCGCAAGCCGCTACCAATGCCTTGCCCTATACGGTCTATTTCGGCAATTTGCACAGCCAAACAAATCACAGCGACGGCGGCGGCAATGTCAGCAGCTGTACTGGCGCGCAGGCCCCACAGGCAGGGCCGTTCGGGCCGAGCGATGCGTATCTGTTTGCGTCAAACCAAGGCCTCGATTTTTTGATGACATCTGAACACAATCATTTGTTTGATGGCTCTACCAGCACTAATGCCTCAGCCAATCCGGTCGCCGTCAAAGCGCTTTACCAGTCCGGCATTACCGCCATGAATAATTTTAATGGCGCGAACCCGAATTTTTTAGCCCTTTATGGCATGGAGTGGGGCGTTATTAGTAACGGCGGTCATCTTAATATTTTTAATTCTGATGAATTGCTGGGTTGGGAATCAAATAGCAGCGGCCAATTGCTGGCTGATACGCTCACTCCGAAAGGTGATTACGCCGGGCTGTACACGCTGATGAATCAGCGCGGTTTGGTGGGCCAGTTTAATCACCCGGCCACAACAGCACAATTTAATGCCAATGGTGTTGATTTGGGCTATACCGTCGATGGCGATGCGGTCATGGCGTTATGCGAGGTGTTGAATACTTCTGCTTTTTCCAGCAACACCACCGAAACAGAAACCTCGCGCTCAACCTATGAATCAGCGTGCCAGAAATTTCTTGAAGCGGGCTATCACGTTGCGTTCACCACCGATCAGGATAACCATTGCGCCAACTGGGGTGCGTCTTACACTAACCGTACCGGCGTGTTGCTGGCGAACGGCACGACGCTGAATCGCACTAATTTTGTCAGCGCGCTAAAAGCACGCCGCGTATTTGCCAGCATGGACAAAAATTCGCAATTGATATTGACCGCAAATGGCCGTCTGATGGGCGAGCGTTTCACCAATGCCGGCCCAGTCACACTGGTGACCAGCTTTGCCAATTCAGCGGGCCGCACGGTCGCATCGGTACAAGTGCTCGAAGGTGTGCCGGGCCGCAATGGCACAGTGACCACTTTGTCAAATACGGCCACCACCACTATTACCCCCAGCATTGGCGAGCATTTTTATTACGCCAAAGTAACTCAGGACGACGGCAAGATTCTATGGTCTGCACCCATCTGGGTAACGCAGTCGAACGGTACTGGCGACACCACACCGCCCTCCGTATCCGCAAGTGAAGCTGGCTCCAGCGGCACCATCACCTTGTCCGCCAGCGCCAGCGATAATGTAGGCGTGACTAATGTGGAATTCTATGTGGACGGCACATTGAAAGGCAGCAAGGCTACTTCGCCTTATTCCATCACGCTGGATTCCACTACGTTGACAAACAGCGCACACAGTCTCATCGCCAAAGCTTTCGATGCGGCCAATAATTCAGCCAGTTCAGCAGCGGTCAGTTTTTCGGTGAGCAATGTGGTGAGTGACACCACGCCGCCTACCTTATCGGCCAGTGAAGCTGGCAGCAGCGGCACCATTACCTTGTCCGCCACCGCCAGCGATAATGTTGGCGTAACCAATGTTGAGTTCTATGTTGACGGCGCATTGAAGGGTAGCAAGGCTACGGCGCCTTATTCGATCACGCTGGATTCAACGACCTTAACGAACGGCACACACAGCCTGGTTGCCAAAGCTTTCGATGCGGCCAATAATTCAGCCAGTTCAGCGGCAATTAGTTTTTCGGTGAGCAATATCATCGTGACCAGCAAAGAGTTAGTGGTCAACGGTGGTTTTGAATCTGGCACCACAGGCTGGACCGGCACGACGGGTGACATTGGTACATTCACTGGTGAAGCCGCATTCCAGGGAACCCGGAATGCCTGGATGGGCGGCAACGGTTCAGCGATCACCGAAACACTGGCGCAAACCATCACCATCCCGTCAGCCAGCACCTCAGCCATCCTGAGTTTCTACCTGCACATTGACACTGCCGAAAGCGGCTCCACCGCCTACGACAAGCTACAGGTGCAAGTCAGAAACACCAGCGGTACCGTGCTAAAAACCTTGGCCACCTACACCAACGTCAATGCGGCCACCGGCTATCAGCAACGCACTTTTGATCTCACTGCCTATAAAGGCCAGACCGTTCAGATTTATTTCACAGAGACCGAAGATGCGTCACTGCAGACTTCGTTTGTACTGGACAACGTGAGCCTGATCAGCAAGTAATTAGCCACTGATGGTGCTCCACACTAAAATGCCCCGGATTATCCGGGGCATTTTTTATGCAGCCAAAATTCCAACAGCAATATTTTTCTGTCACCTTCAAATTCTTTGCATGGGCGTGCCTAGGTATTCATTTATCGCCCGGCTTGCGTTATAGCTACGTCATACATATCTGTGCACAGCAGAACTAGCCCAAAAAGCAATAGTGGTAGTATCCGCATCGTAAGATTAACTAATGTTTCAACCTAACCCAGAAAGATCAAAACATCATGCGAATAAAAATTTCTTCCGGATTATTTTGTGCAGCAATACTGGCGTTGCATAGCGTTGCATTTGCGGAAGCCAAAACAATTCCATCGGGCGTTACCGGGATTGTCAGCCTGTCACCCGGGTGTCCCGGCCCGCAGCTTAAGGATCAACCCTGCATCAAACCGTTGATAGGCAAAGAGGTGCAATTGATGAATAAAGCCGGCAAGGTAATCGGGCAAGCCGCCACCATTGATGAGGGTAAATTTGCGATCAATGCCAAGCATGGGAAATATGTATTAAAAGTTGTAGTGGATGCGGCGTATCCCCGATGTCAGCCAGTTGAGGTGACGATTAAAAGACATTCGATGACGACCGCCAACATGGCGTGTGATAGTGGCATGCGATAAGTAAGATTGTAAAATAAAACGATAATCGTTAAATTTTCAGAGCGGTACGAATTAATTGCGGATCAGTTACTAATCGATACGACTGATTATTTGTTGGGGTAAAGTATGTCAGCGTAATAATTCAGGGCCAGCGAAGCTGGCCCTTTTTTAAAAGGGCAGAAAAG
>ENA-OFCI01000911-OFCI01000911.1-metagenomes-genome-assembly--contig:-NODE-911-length-15421-cov-19.130613_pt1 | contig 15421 bp, 13 predicted proteins | sample MGYA00153391_OFCI01 | MGnify analysis MGYA00153391
TTCTGGGCATTGCAACATAGGTTTACCCTCCTTTCATACTCCATTATGCAACGCCTATTTCTGTTTTACATTGTGATCTTTTCTGCCAGTTTATTAGCCTTTGTATTGGCATTGATGACGATCGATCTTCAACATCTATCCACCCATTTCACTCCCCGTTTGCCGCGATACCTAGCCGCTATTTTTATACTGATCAGTGGTATATTCACGGCAATTATCTGGTTGAGTCCGCTCATTTCTGGACTGATGCAGGGGCAACCTCCGGTAACATTGAGTAGCTACTACACAGGACGAGTCACTGATGCTTTGGATTTGGGGATTATTACTCCATCTGCATTCATAGCAGGCATCCTCATGCTGCGTCGTGCTCCAATTGGCTACCTCATCGCCCTATCGCTCCTCGTCTTGGAAATCATGTTATTGCCCATAATCTTGGCGCAGACATTCTTTCAGATAGCGGCAGGAGTATCGTTTACTCCCAATGAGATCCTGGGGTCGATAACAGGATTTTTCATTCTCAGCTTGCTCTCCCTCTGGGTCGCGATCAGTATTCTCCGCAACATTACAGAATCAAGGAAGTTGACATCATGAACAATCTAAAAACTGTGCAGTTTAGAGAACTAGTACGCTATGCGACGCTCGCACCCTCCAGCCACAATACTCAATGTTGGAAGTTTCGGATCGAAGATCAGTCCATTTCCATCCTGCCCGATTTATCGCGGAGATGTCCCGTAGTCGATCCCGATGATCATCATCTTTATGTCTCCTTGGGCTGTGCTGCCGAGAACCTCATTCAGGCCGCCCAAGCGCAAGGATTGTCGGCAAAATATACCTTTGACACTGCCGATGATGGGGCCTTACGAATTGTGCTAGAACCAGCCCCCGCAATCGTTACACCACTGTTCGAGGCGATCCCGTACCGTCAATGTACTCGCGCTGAGTATGATGGCCAGCCACTTCGCACGGAAGAAATTCAGTTGCTAGAAACAGCCGGGACAGGGAATGGCGTGCGAGTGAAGATGCTGACCACCCGCAATGCGATCGAAACTGTGATCGATTATGTTGTGCAGGGCAACACGGCGCAGATGAACAATCCGGCGTTTATGCGGGAACTGAAATCCTGGATTCGCTTTAGTGACCGGGAAGCGACCCGCACGGGTGATGGACTCTCTGGTCGCACTACCGGAAATCCCTCGATCCCGCGCTGGATCGGAAACCTCTTCGCCAAGCTGCTATTCCGGGCACAGCCGGAGAATGCCAAAAATATCCGCTATATCCGCAGCTCGGCGGGGATTGCCGTCTTTGTCTCTGATGTTGATGATAAGGCTCATTGGGTGGAAGCGGGGCGTTGTTACGAACGATTTGCGCTCCAGGCAACGGCCCTCGGCATCCGCAATGCCTTTGTGAATCAGCCTGTTGAAGAGGCGAGTTTGCGACCTGCTTTTGCTAAGGCTTTGGGACTGGGGGCAAGCCGACCCGATCTGGTAGTGCGTTTTGGGCGAGGGGAAGAAATGCCAAGGTCTCTGCGCCGATCGCTGGAGGCGGTGATTGTTTAATCATGGCTTGCTTGAGCACTGTAATATTTGAGCATTGTATGGTAACCACTCAGGGTTAAGATATTAAGCTGTTTTTTAAGGAATCGAGTCAGTGTCCCATAAATCATAAAATTAGGAGTTGCATCCCATGAGGCCCCTAGCTTGAAGCCTAAAGTCCCCCTCCAAATCAGCCGAGATGAAATCAGATCCATCTACGCCCAAGGCGAAGAGGCCGTGATTACGCTGGTCGAGAGTCTGGTGGAGCGGATTAATAGATTGGAATTGCGGGTCGAAGCCTTAGAAAATCAAATCAACAAAAATAGCCACAACAGTAGTAAACCCTCTTCGAGTGATGGCTTCGGGAAACGGACAAAAAGCTTGCGGGAAAAAAGTGAGCGGAGTAGTGGCGGCCAACTCGGTCATCCCGGCAGCACCTTGGACTGGTGTGACCATCCAGATTCAGTTCTGGTGTATCCAGTGAAATCCTGTTCAAGGTGTGGGGTGTCCTTGAAAGAGGTCTCGGTAATAGACCAAGACTTGCGTCAAGTGCATGATTTACCGATGATTCAAATCGCCGTGACCGAACATCGGTGCGAAATCAAATGTTGCCCCGGTTGCGGGACATTGAATCGGGGTGAATTTCCGTCAGAGGTCCAACAGAGTGTTCAATACGGTCCAAATCTCCAAGGCTTAATGGTGTATCTGCTGGATTTACAACTGATACCCAGCGGACGAGTCTGTGAATTGTTATCAGATGTCTATGGTGTGCAGGTATCAGAAGGAACGTTATACAATGTGCGGTCTCGTTGTTTTAATGCGTTAGATGACATAGAACAGGAGATCAAGGTGGCGTTAACGGATTCGCCTGTGGTTCATTTTGATGAAACGGGATTTCGGGTGAAGAACAAGCTTTGGTGGTTACATGTCGCTTGCACCAATGGGTTGACGTTTTATTTTGTTCCTACCAAACGGGGCAAAATCGCCATGGATGCGATGAACATCCTGCCTCAGTTTAAGGGCATTGCGAACCATGATGGTTTGAAAAGCTATGCCCAGTATGAATCGAAGCATAGCCTGTGTAATGCTCATCATCTGCGGGAATTAATCTTCATTGCAGAACGTTACGCGCAAGTCTGGGCCAGTCAAATGATTGCTTTATTAGTCGAAATGAACGAATCGGTGAAAGCGGCTAAAGCCATGGAGCAGATAGCCTTAGAGGCATCACAGTTGGACGCATTTGAGCGGCAATATACCGATATTCTCCAAAAAGGGTTTGCCGAGAATCCGGCGATACCCATTCCTGAAAATCAGGTTAAACCACGAGATCGGCCTAAGCAGAGTCCCGCCAAGAATTTATTAGATCGTCTGCAATCTCATTCTGAAGCGGTCTTACGATTTATCCATCATTTCGATGTTCCCTTTGACAATAATCAAGCGGAGCGTGATGTGCGCATGATGAAATTGAAGCAGAAGATATCGGGTTGTTTTCGTTCTGAGCAAGGGGCTTTAACCTTCTGTCGCATTCGGGGCTATATGTCCACCTTGAAGAAACAGGGGGCTAATGTGTTGGATGCTCTGGTTCAATTATTTATGGGCGATCCGATATCTCCTCTTCCACTGCCTGAGTAGTTACAAAATAAGTTTGAATGTTCATCCGTTCAACGTTTTATCTCAACGTTCAGGTGATCGATTTTGCCTTTAGTCGGGTCTTGGTTTAATTTCCCTTTGCGATCGCGCCAAAGTTTGTAATATAAAATCGGCACCGCCGATCGGGACAACAGCAACGATGCAACTTCCCCCGCCATCAGCGAGATCGCTAACCCCTGAAAAATCGGGTCAGCCAGAATAATCGCCGATCCGACCACCACCGCCGCCGCCGTTAACAACATGGGACGGAACCGCACCGCTCCGGCATCAATCACGGCTGCCTCTAATGGCATCCCTTCTTTCAGCCGCAACTCAATAAAATCCACGAGAATGATCGAGTTCCGCACCACAATTCCGGCTCCGGCAATGAAGCCAATCATTGATGTCGCCGTGAAGAATGACCCCATCAGCCAGTGGGCAGGCATAATGCCGATCAGCGAAAAGGGGATTGCGGCCATAATCACGAGCGGCGTCGTAAATGACTGGAACCAGCCCACCATCAACGCATAGATCAACAGTAGCACCACCGCAAAAGCAATGCCCAGATCGCGGAAGACTTCGTAGGTGACTTGCCATTCCCCATCCCACTTGATCGCGTTACTTTCGGTGGTTGGGGGTTGTTCTGTGAAGTAGGTCTGCACCTTGGCGGCAGGTCGCAGTTGGTCAATTCTCGGTTGCAGACTGAGCATGGCATAGACCGCACTCTCGATTTTGCCGGAAACATCCCCTAGGACATAGACAACGGGTTGAAGATTCTTGTGGTAAATGCTGGTATCAGCGATCGCTGTTTCGGTTCTGACCAGGCTACTCAAGGGCACAAGATTGCCATTGTTACCCTTCAGGTTAAGGGCTGTTAGATCCGCTAAATTGGTACGGCTCAACTGGCTCAAGCGCAAATTAATCGCCACATCTTCACGGGAATTTTCGTCATGGAGCAGTCCCACCGTTTGACCCGCAAGGGACATTTGCAAAACGGTGGCAATTTGGCTGGGGCTGATGCCATTTAACGCCGCTTTTTCCCGATCGATCACCAAGTGATAGTCCGTTTGGGGGGCTTCGACATACCAGTCCACATCCACCACCCCATCGGTTGACTGATACAACTGGCGAATTTGGGTAGCCAGATCAATCTGTCCTTGGTAATCGGGACCATATACTTCCGTGACTAGGGTTTGCAGCACTGGCGGGCCAGGGGGAATCTCCGCCACCTGAATCCGGCCACTATAGCGATCGGCGATTGCCTTCAGTGGCGGACGAATAGCTTTGGCAATATCGTGGCTCTGGCGTTGACGATCGCCCTTCGGCAAAAAGTTGACTTGAATATCCGCCACATTGGTTCCCGATCGTAGGAAATAATGCCGCACCAAGCCGTTGAAATTGTAGGGCGAAGACGTGCCCACATAACTTTGATAGTGAATCACTTCGGGCACAGTAGCGAGATATTGCCCCATTTCCCGCGTGGCTCTAGCGGTTTGCTCCAGCGTCGTGCCCTCGGGTAAGTTCACCACCACCTGCAACTCACTCTTATTGTCAAAGGGCAGCATTTTCAGGATGACTAATCGTGATCCCGCTAGCCCGCCCACAATTAAAACCAGCGCGAATACTGTGACCACCAAAAAGATCGTGCCTCGACGCGGATAATGCACCAGCGGATACATAAATCGTCGATACAACTGACTCATCGCATCTTCGCCATGATCATGAGCCCCGTGACTCGCCCCCGTAAAGACCCGCATCGTCATCCAGGGCACCACAATAAAGGCCACTAAGGCGGAGAAAATCATCGCCGCCGAAGCCCCCAGCGGAATCGGCCGCATATAGGGTCCCATCAGACCACCCACAAACGCCATGGGGAGGATGGCCGCAATTACCGCAACGGTGGCCAGAATCGTCGGATTTCCCACTTCATCGACGGCTTCTAGCACAATCCGTTGTAAAGTCCGGAACCGATTCGTTGACTGTTGTAAGCGCGGTTTATTTTCCGGTAATTCTAGGTGGCGACCGACATTTTCGACCACGACGATCGCGTCATCCACCAAAATCCCGATCGAGAAGATTAAGGCAAAGAATGTCACCCGATTCAGCGTAAAGCCATAAAAGACAAAGCTCGCCAGTGTCAGGGATAGGGTCACGGGAATTGAGACGGCCACGACCATGGCCTCCTTTTTACCCATGACCAACCCCATCAGCAAGGTCACCGAAGCCACCGCAATCAGCATGTGGAAGAGCAGCTCATTCGATCGCTCCGCCGCCGTTTCGCCGTAGTCACGCGTAACCGTCAAATGGACATTCTGCGGAATGTAATTGCGTTGAATTTGCGCCAGTTTATGCAGCACCCGATGGGATACCTGAATGGCATTAGCACCCGATCGCTTGGCGATCGCGATTGTGACAGCTTCCGTTTCTCCCAATAATTTCGCTTCTCCTTGCTGGGCTTCGCGTTGATGGCCCTGGCCCTGGCCAAAAAAGACATAGCTGGCGGGCTCTTCGGCACCATCGGTGATGGTGGCCACATCCCGCAAATAGATCGGTTGATTATTGGCCACGGCCACGACTAACCCTTGGGCATCGGCGGCCGATCGGATAAAACTTTGGGTTTTGACCAGAAACGATTGATTATTTTGGCTGAATGCGCCACTCGCCAGTTCTGCATTCTGGGATTGTAATGCCTGGGAAATATCGATCGGGCTTAAGCCAAATCCATTCAGGCGGACGGGATCGAGATCGATGCGCAGTTGGCGTTTCTGTCCCCCAATCAGGGTCGTTTCAGAAACATCGGGCACTTGCTTAATCTGTTCGTCCAATTGTGCCGCAATTTGGCGTAGCTCGGCCCCCGTACTTTGTTCGCCCCACAGGGTCAGGGTGAGGATTGGCACATCACTGATCGATCGCGATTTAATCAGCGGTTGGGAAACCCCGGCGGGAATCTTGTCGAAGTTAGCGTAGAGTTTGTTATAAAGCTGCACGATCGCATCTTCGGTATTTTGGCCCACCAGAAACCGCACAATTACCAGCGATGTGCCAGGGCGTGAAGTCGAATAAACATATTCCACCCCCGGCAGTTCTTTAATCAACTTCTCCATCGGGGTCGTCACCCGCTGTTCGACATCCTTGGCCGAGGCTCCCGGCATTTGGACAAAGACATCGGCCATCGGTACGGTAATTTGCGGTTCTTCCTCCCGTGGCAAAATCAGCGTTGCGCCAATCCCCAACAACAATGCCACTAAGATGATTAGTAATGTGAGTTTGGCATCGATAAATTTTTGGGCTAACTGACCGACAAAGCCCAATTTGGGAGGATGGACCGGTGAGGGCTGAGGGCCATTCGATTCGTGCTGCATCATGATCCGCGACTCCTATGGCTGCACCGCGATCGGCTGTCCGTCGCTAAGTTGATTGATGTTGGTGGTAATAATCCGATCGCCCGCCATCAAACCGGAAACAATCTCGACCTGGCCATTTTGCGATTTCCCCGTTTTGACCCAACGTAAGACGGCGATCGGCTGTGCGCCATTGGCGACGGCCACATACACCCCTTGCAACTGTCCCCGTTGAATCAATGCCGCAGCGGGAATGCTCAGGACAGTCTGCTTTTCACCGATCGGCAAGGCAATGCGGCCAAACATCCCCGCAATTAGTTTGCCCGAATTACGCAGCGGAATTTTGACCAGGAAACTCCGGGTGGTGGGATCGGCGGTGGGCACAATTTGTTGAATCGTCGCATTGAGCGTTTGATTGACTGCATCAAACCGCACCGGCACCGATTGCCCCACCTGGACAAAACGCAAGTTTTCCTCCGGCACGGCAATTTCTAGTTGCAGTTGATCGGGGTTTTCGATTTTCAAGAGGGCCGTTCCCGGTGCCGCCATCTCACCCACGTAGGCAAGTTTTTGCACCACCACGCCATTAAAGGGGGCAAGCACCGTCCCATAACTGACGCCCGCCGAGGCCGCCGTGACGCCCGATTCCGCTTGATGCACGATCGCGTGGGAGCGGTCTACCGTTGCTTGGGATTGACCGATCGCCGCTTGGGATTGCTCAATACCGGCTTGGGCTTGCTCAATGCCCGCATCCACTTGCGCCACCTTGGCGGTTGTCTGGGCCAGGGCCGAATTGGCTTGATCCAGCCGTTCTTGGGAAATGGCACCAGCGGCCTGAAGCTTGGCCATCCGCCGTTGATCGATCTGGGCTAAATTCTGTGCGGCTTGGGCTTCGATCCGCTGCGCCTCAAGTTGGCTGAGCATCGCCTGCGTGCGCGATCGTTCGGCACGGGCTTGGAGCAAGCCGGATTCCGCCTGCGCGACCCCAGACTGGGCTTGAATCACTCCCGATCGCGCCTGATTTGCTTGCGCGGTCATATCCACAACATCAATTGTCGCCACCGCTTGGCCCTTTTGTACCCGATCACCGGTTTCTAAAGACAATCGTGTAATCCGTCCCGTCACCCGGGTTGAAAGTACGGCCTGCTCTAGGGGATGCAGGGTACCCGACAGTTCTAGCAAACCAGTGGTGGCTTGTGGGGTGAGGGTGAGGGTCTGGACGGCGATCGCGGGAGCGATGGTCGCTTCGGGGACATGGGGCGAACGGGTGAGTTGTAAAATGCCCCAGGTGCCGCCTGCCAGTAACAAGGCACCACCCAGGAATAGGACCCAACGCTTTGGCGGCAGTCGCGATCCGGTCAGTGGCTGTGGCTCAACCGATCGATCCAGCGTTTGATCAGACATTTGATCAGACATTTGATCAGACATTTGATCAGAAGTTTGATCCAGCATTTGATCACCTGATCGCTCGGACGCTTGATTCGATGTTGGAACTAACGTTTGACTGGGTGATTCATCGGGGGTTATATACATCATCGTTGCTTGCCTTGACGCATCAGTCCGCGCTGTACCGGATATCCCGCACTTTGCCATGCCAGTAGCCCCCCCTTCAGGTTATGAACTTGACGATAACCCTGATCGATGAACCATTGTGCGGCCATGGCACTGCGATGGCCGGATAAACAGGTCAGGACGATTGCTCGATCCTTGGGAATCGCTTTGAGCAGCCGATCGCGACTGATCCGCTGTGCGCCTGGCACATGACCCATCACGTATTCCAGCCAGCCCCGGACATCAATTACCAATAGTTGATCCTGACGTGACCGCAGTTGATTGGGTGTGAGTAAAATTGGATTCATTGGATCGCTCCACATTCAGCTTGAATGTTATTCGTAACTAGAAACGGTTTGCCACTCCTGCACAAGGGAAACTGGAACTAATAGGCGAATCGCTTCCCCTTCGAGCGTTGGCAAGGTTAACTTGAGGGGAATTTCCGTCTGTAACTGCGCTAGCAAAGGTTGCAGATCGTATTGTCCGACATTGGGTTCAGGCTGGCTATCGGCACCAAAGATATGGCGCGAAACATCCGTTGCGGTCAGCGTTTTGCCGAGGGAATTAGTTAAGGTCAGCGGTTGGGTACGATCGATTTCCACCCCCCGGAAATCCCACCAGCCGTAACTCGAAGCTAGCTTGTCCATCCGGGCGAATGCGCTTGAAGGCCACGGTCTGCCAGCCACTGCCATGCTGATCTTGAAGTGTTTGACGCGACTGATAAACCATTTGTCCGGGGGCTTCTTCAAGTTGGCGGATCGCCGCCACCGCACTCGGTGGATGTAACATGCCCCACCCTAGGAAAAGACCCATGACGATCGCCCCCAACAACAGCAACCGAGAAAACATTTTGCGTATACGACATTGCATCCCAATTCCTCTCTCAATGATGTGAGTCATGCCGATCGGTTCCACTAGGGGTAGCCCGATCGTCCGAAAAGCCCAGCGCTCAAACCAAGGAATCGTCCAGCCCAAGCGCATTTTCATCAGAAAATAATGCTCGAATCCGGTCTTCATCCACGACACCCAAATACCGTGATAGGTCAGCGATCGGTGGCGTTGGCCAGACGCATCCGGTATCAATGGATCGGCCAAAAACAACACGCCCGTATCGCCAAAATTCGCGAAACAAATCGCTTGGAGCGTCGGTCGATGCTGTGCTCCAGATGCTACCCCTAATTCCAAGGCAAGATTATGGGCCACCGCCAGTGCCATTTCTTCGGACATCAGGCCCACCTTCGGTGCGCCCGTGGGAATCGGGGTGGATTCCACGGCCTTGAGTTGGGTAATCACTCCCACAGCGTAAATCGATTCAAAATCAGGATGACGATAGGTGGTCAATACCGGGATAAACCCTTTGGCATCAGTTAACCCCGGCGCTTCCCGCAGAAAGCGGGGGCCGCGAAACGGGGGCAACACCATCACAAACTTCGCGGGAATCGTCCGCCCATCGGCGAGATGCACCGCATCTGCCGCAAAATGCGAAATGGCCGTATTTTCCATCAGTTCAATTTCCCGCATTGCCATGAATTTACGCATGAGCCAGCGCGAGTTGGCCATCCCACCAATGCCCAGATGCCCAGCGTAGGGTTCGGCGGTAATGAAGGTAATCGGAACTTGCGATCGCAGCCCCTTCTGCTTTAAGACATGATGGATTAAGAACGCAAACTCATAGGCCGGGCCAAAGCAACTGGCTCCCGGTGCCGCTCCCACCACGATCGGCCCCGGATTGGCTAAAAATTTCTCCCAGGCAGCACTGGCCAATACCGCATGATGGGGATTACACACCGATTGGGTATAACCGCCTTCGGGACCTAATCCCGGTAGGGTATCCATCGCCAGTTCTGGCCCCGTGGCAATCACCGCATAGTCGTAGTCCAGGGTGCGATCGCCCAGGGTAAGCTGACGGGACAACGGATCGATCCCCGTCACCGCCGCATGAATAAACTCAATGCCATGGCGCGGCACGATCGACGCTAAATCCAATTGAATCCGATCGAGGGATTTTAGCCCCAATCCCACCCAAGGCAACGACGGCACAAACGTAAATTTCGGTTGATTGGAAATGAGCGTAATCCGATGTTCACGCGGCAACGTGTGCCTGAGTTCGTAGGCCGCAGGCAATCCTCCTAATCCAGCCCCAATCACAACAACGTGAGCCATAGTCGCGACTCCTAAACGTTAATTTTTTAATACTGAGGTTTAAACCACCATCGGCTCATGCTCTCACACCCAGCTTTTTCAGCAATACAATCAACGGACACCAGTTGGTAAAGGCCGATTGCAACAGATTCAGTGCCACAAACGCAGTCAGCCATAACCAAGCTGGATTAGTTAACGATAGCGACAAGCTCATGAGTATGACACTGCCCGCAATCAAACGTATCCACTGGTGCTGTGTCCAGAATTGATGACGGCGGTCGATCGATTTCAGCATGACACCCTCCAAAGAGTTGATAGATTGATTATACTACTATATAGTAGTATAATCAATAAGTTTAATTGCGTTTAGCTCATTCGTCCATGCAGGTTGGATTTTACGGTTGACGTAATACTTCAAGCCGCTGAAGTTGCTGGGATTGCTCTTGCAAGCGAATTTCAAGACTTTGACAGACGAGTTCACACAGATCGAAGATCAAGGGGTCCGCAATTTGATAGTACACACTAACCCCTTGGGGCTGGCGCGTCACAATCCCCGCTTGGGCCAAAATTTTCAGATGCTTCGAGACATTCGCCTGCCCTAACCCCGTGGCATCCATCACTTCGGACACATTCTTCGACCCGGATTTGAGCGTACACAGCACTTGCAGCCGACTCAGTTCCGACAATACTTTGAAATAGTCAGCGACTTGAACGAGCGCCGAAGCAGTCAGTTTGGACATAGATATAGAAACAAATGAACTTGGCTGGGAAAAGATACGGGAAACAGCCGGAATCAAAGCAACTCTAATCCCAGCCAAGTTAATTATACTACTATATGGTTATATGAAAAAGTGAGCTGTCTTGGGTGCAGCAAGTTGCCGTGGGCGGCGTGAAAGCGGTGTAGCCGTCAAGCGGAGACATCTGGGCAAAAGTTCTAATCAGCATCCAAGCGGGTCAGCGGGCAAACACAGCTCTCCTGGTCAAGCCACTGCGATCCCACTTGGTGCAGGGCGGCCATCACAGGCTGAAGCTGGCGACCTTTAGCGGTGAGGGAATATTCGACACGCGGTGGAATCTCGGCATACACCCGGCGCTCGACTAATCCTTGAGCTTCCATCTCGCGGAGGCGTTGGGTCAGGGTTTTGGTGCTGATGCCTGGGAGTGCAGCGAGTAATTCGTGGGTTCGCCGATCGCCACCAAACAATTCTCGTAGCACCAAGATTGACCACTTGTTATCCAACAAATCCACGACAAACTGAATCGGACATTTCACCACTAAGCACTGACTTGCTTCTAACTATAGACTTCCATCATCCCAAGGGTGAGTAACCGCCCGATCGCCAGGATTTCAACCGTGATTGAACTTCTAAAACATTTGTAACGTTTTTTGATTGGCAAAATCAGAATTTCAATATTTCTTTAGAAATAGCGCAATTCTCCGCTGGACCCTAATGCTTTACTTTCGGTCACTATAGCTCGACTTTATCCATTTAAGCAGCGTAGCAAAGTAAATCAGACCAGGCATCAATGAGGGCTTTAGGGACTTTAATCATGTCGGTTTGCGCCCCCGACATGTCAACAATTCGGGCCCCCCACAAATACTGGCGGACCTGAGCAAGGGCATCGGCAAAAGTGGGGAGGGATTTTTGATACCAGGCGGTGGACCGCAGTTGAAACGACTCCTGGGTCTGTAATTGATGGGCAAAGAGCACGACCAAGGAGAATAATCCGAATAATGCCGGGGTCGTGCGCAAGATGGCCAAATCCGACCATTGCCGCTGGGTTTCGACGCCCATGTGGGCCCGCACCTCTTCAAACGTGACTTCGACTGACCAGCGTTGACAAAACCATTCGATGATTTGGGCGGGGGTGGCATTCAAATCGGTGCAGAGGAAGGCTTGGGGTTCGAGCTGGTGCAGTGGGTCGCGCACCAATACCCAACGGATTGGGACTGGCGGTTTACCGGGGCAATACCAAACGGCGGTCTCGGAAGCGACTTCCAGCGTGCGGGATTGCCCCCCATACCATTGTTGGATTTCGAGGGATTGCCAAGCCGTATCCGGGTCCGTGAGGCGAGTTTGGAGGCTCGGGAGGCGGTCTCCTTTTAAGGGGGGGCGGCCCTTCTGACCGGGCTGGTAGTCGGGGGCTGGCTGATACAACGCCGCATCCAGCCGCAGCCGCGTCACCGCCGTCACCGAGTCGAGGTGCCGGAACGCATTCAGGAGTTCCAGCACGGCAAAACTGCTGTCACTGACGAGCACAATCGGGCGCTGTGGTAACCACTGCCGGACTTGCTTCACCATCTGTCTGGCCCAGTCAGACAATTTTTTGTGGCGTTTGCCTTGGGTTTGATGATAGCGTTCCGACGGGGCCAGCACTGTCAAGAACGGTAAGGCCCAGATTCGTTTAGCCCAGGGAATCGGCACTAACACCATCAGGCTCAGCCAGCGCAGTCCGCTCACCGTCACCACCTGGGACTTGCTAGAGCGCACCGCATCGCGATAAATTCCCTTCGCCTTAATCTGCTTGCCTTTGCGACGTTCAATCGTGTCGTCAATGCCCAGTACGACCGGCCCGGTGGGGACCAATATCCGCAGCAACTGGCCCAGTAAGATTCGACTGGCCGCTAAACTTGACCATTTGGCCCGGTTTAAGACCCGGTGATAGGTCTGAAAATACCGGTCCTGATCTCGTCCCATCACCTGTAAAATCGCGCTGACCGTCCGTTTGCCAGGGGCGAGGATGCCCCCGATGACCAACACCAGCACCGATGGCCACACCCGCTGGCTAAACAGGCCCTGAAACGCTAACATCCAGGGTAATCGCATCTTATTTGGTATCGGTAGTCACTGACAAAATGTCGTAAATGGTAGGCCCAGGGTTTAGGTCGTCATCCAACCGTTGAGTCCGTTAAGGTGGAACTCTATCCCCCTTATCAAGCTCTAGTAAATCTCTATGGCAAGTGGTTTTGGTCCTCTCGTTCTACCGCCTAAACAGGCCCAAGAAGCTCGTATTCTCAGAAAAAGTGTATCGCAGCATTTCCAGGATTTACCAGACCCCCGCCTAGACAGAACCAAAGGTCATCCCTTAATGAGTGTAATCACCATCGCACTATTAGGGATCTTGAGCGGAGCGGATGGCTTTGTGGGCATCGAAGCTTACGGGAAAGGCAAGCAGTCGTGGCTGGAAACATTTATAGATTTACCTAATGGCATTCCATCCCACGATACATTTGGCCGAGTATTTGGGGCACTGTGCCCAGAGGCATTGGAGGAGCGCTTTCTATCGTGGATAACCAGTATTACTGAAAATTTGCAGATTAACTTGATTCATATTGATGGAAAAACAACGCGAGGGAGCTACGACCGGGAAAAGAAGCTGAAAGCGCTGCATACGGTGAGTGCCTGGAGCAGTGAGCATGGACTCGTGTTAGCGCAACAAAAAGTGGAGGGAAAAACCAATGAAATCAAAGCTGTACCGTTAATCCTGAAGTTATTGAATCTCAATGGTGCAGTGATTACCCTGGATGCGATGGGGACCCAGCTCGACATTGTCCACCAAATTAAAGCGGGAGGCGGGGACTATGTGATTGGGCTGAAAGGAAACCAGGGAAAACTGAATCAGGGGATTCGGGATTGGTTTCAGGCGGCGGAAACCCAGGGTTGGAGAGGGATATCGTTCAGTGCTGACGAAACTATCAATGGCGGTCATCACCGGATTGAACGACGGCAAGTGATAGCCGTAGCTATCGACCCATTACCGCCGTTACATCGTCAAAGTCAGTGGAGTGGACTAACGACGGTCATTCGGATTCGCAGTACGCGTCAGTTATGGAATAAGACGACCCAAGAAGACCGATTTTATATCAGTAGTCTGCTCCCAGAGGCGGCTCGACACAATCGGGTGATTCGCTCACACTGGAGCGTAGAAAATAGTCTCCATTGGGTGCTTGATGTTACCTTTAACGAAGATTCCAGTCGGATTCGACAGGGACATGCCGCCCAGAATCTCAACTTAGTCCGCCGCTTGAGTGTCAACTTACTGAAACGAGAACCCTCTAAAGCCAGTCTCAAAATGAAGCGCTACAAAGCAGGCTTAGACAATGATTTTCTGATGAAAATCTTAGCAGCCAGCACCCATGGGGTTTCAGCACACTGAAACAATTTCCTTACCCTTCAGTCCTCTTATCAACGTAGGTTTTCACGACAGATCAGATTGCTTATCCCGGTCAATGGCCGCTAGATTGTGCCGCTCAACTGAGGCTGTGAAATTTATGATTATCTGATTCTAGTCTCAATTCTAGAGGTTTAACAACTCAATTAAGATGCGATTACCCTGCGCTAACATCAGAGGTGAAAATATGGTTGGTAGCAAGTCCATCAGGAGATTCCAAATCACTTCAATCCTGATCTTGCTACCTTTTTTTGGTTACTGAAAATGGATAAAGTCGAGTATGGGATAGCGCGAGTAATTGACTTGTGAGCGATTAAAAATTCAGCGAAAGTGGATTTAGTCCAAAGCGCATAATCCTTTAATTGCATGGTCAGTTACTTATATGGTCAGTTCAATTGGCGCACCGGAGTCACCAGGTTTCAAAGCCGACGTCCCGCAAACTGAAGGGAGGCAATCCCCTACGCTCGAAAGCCTGAGAATTGAAGTTACCCCGATCGGGCGATTCTTGATTCGTAATATTGCGGCAGTGTTTGATGCTTATCTGAAGCGATCGCCGCAACAATCACAGAACTAAAACCTTTGCCAAAGCAATTTGAATATTTTGCTGACTTTTCCACGCCAGTCGCTTTCATGTACCCATCATGACTTCTCTCAAAACTTCATTTACAGCCGTTTATGGTCCTGTTCAATCATGGCGATTTCGCCGATCGCTGGGGATTGACCCGATCGGGCCAAGATCAGTCTGTTCATTCAATTGTGCCTATTGCCAGCTGGGTGAGATTGAGCAAGCCTGTAGCGAACGGCAGATATTTATCCCCACCGCCCAAATTCAGCAGGAATTGGTGACCAATGCCCGTTGGAATAATGTGGATATGATTACGCTAAGTGGCAGCGGAAAACCCACATTGGTGCTGAATCTCGGTGAAATTATTACCATGATTCAAAATCTGACGCAGAAGCCGGTTGCAGTTTTGACCAATGGTACTCCCTTCCCACTCAAGAAATAGCCATAGGGGCTAAGGCGAAAATATGTTCCAAGGTTCTGAATATCTG
>ENA-OFCI01000913-OFCI01000913.1-metagenomes-genome-assembly--contig:-NODE-913-length-15407-cov-5.054390_pt1 | contig 15407 bp, 17 predicted proteins | sample MGYA00153391_OFCI01 | MGnify analysis MGYA00153391
TGCGCGCGCGGATCGATCTCGACAAGACGCGCGTGGTGGTCGTCGCGGGCTATGACTTCCAGTGGGCCGCGCTCGGAGCGATGCGCGCCATGCGCCCCGACCTCCGTGTTCGCGCGTGGCACTCCATCGGCGACTCGCCTGCGGAGACCACCGAGCTCCTGCGCATCGACGAGACGACACTCGAGATCGGCTGCACCGCCCCCAAGTGCGCGCTGGTACGCTTCGATTGGTTCCGTGGCGCAAAGACGCCGCTTCGCATCGGCGACGCGATCGCGCTGGACGGCTTCACGATCACGGTGCGCGAAGTCTCCCCCGACGGTCCGAGCCGCGTCCGCGTGAGCTTCGCGTCTCCATCCGAGCTCTCCGCAACCTGCTTTCTCGTTTTGGGGCGAGACGGGCTCCAACCGATCGGATTGCCGGAGGTCGGACGCCGCGCAGACTAAATCGAGAAGAAGCTCTTGATGCGCCCGAGGATCTGACTCGTGCGCTCCTCGATCTGCGCGGCTTCCTCTTTGCCTTGTTCGAGCTCCGTGAGCTTCGCCTGTCGCTCTGCGAGTACGCGGCTGATGGTCTCTGCAAGTTCTGGGTGCGCGTCCAAGGTCGCCTTGAACGCCTCTCGATCGATCGCGATGAGCTCGCATTCCTCGGCCGCGACGACATGCGCGTTGCGCGGCTCTCCGGTCATCAACGCCATCTCGCCGAAGAACTTACCCTGCTCGAGGCGCGCGATCTCCTCGAGCTCCTTCTTCTTGGGCACCATGATCTTGACCGAGCCCGAGTTGATGATGAACAGATCGCTCGATTTGTCGCCCTTGTGCACGACGGCCTCGCCGGTCGCGTAGAGGCGCGATTGCGCGACTGTCGCGAGGCGCTCGAGCTCGGGCTTCGGCAGCAGCGCCAAGAAGTCCACATTCATGAGTGCGGCGATGCGCTTGTTCGCGCGCGCGGACGCCTCTCGCGCGCGTGAGTCGTCGCTCACGTCGTGGATGAACACGCCTCGGTTGGGGAACGCGAAAGGGATGCCCTCGCGCGAGAGCGCGTACCAGATGCGGTCTCGAACGCCGCCGTCGACGGCGTCGCGGTGTTCTTCACCGTCGAGGGCGTCCGGCGGCTGCTCGACCCGCCCGACGTCCGCGGCGGCCTGGTCCTGGCGGTCGCGCTGGCCGGGATCGTGGTGAACCTGCTTGCCGCCTGGGTGCTGTCGAAGGCGAACCGGCAGAGTCTGAACATCCAGGGCTCCTTCCAGCACATCCTCACCGACCTGTACGCCTTCATCGGCACGGCCGTTGCCGCCGCCGTCATCCTGGTGACCGGCTGGCAGCGTGCCGACCCGCTCGCGACGCTGCTCGTGGCCGCACTGATGGTCAAGGCGGGCTACTCGCTGGTCCGCGAGTCCGGCCGGGTGTTCCTGGAAGCCGCGCCGCGCGGGCTCGACCCGGTGGCGGTCGAGGGCGCCATCCTGGCCAGCGCCGGCGTGCTGGAGGTCCATGAGCTGCACGTCTGGGAGGTCACGAGCGGCTTCCCGGCGCTGTCCGCGCACGTCCTGGTCGACACCGCCTGCGACTGCCACGCCGGCCGACAGGATCTGGAGGCGATGCTGGCGCGCGATTTCAGGATCGAGCACACGACACTGCAGGTCGACCACCGCGAGGACCTGCTGCCAGTCATCGGACCCGACCGGTCGCACGGCGGGCACGCCGGGGCGCTCGGGGTCACCGGCGACCACACCCACGATGGCCGCGGCTGCCGATAACAGGCAGGCCCACCTCGACCCAGCGATTGCGGGCTGTTTGGGGCTCAGCGAGCCGTAGCTGCGGGTGAGAATGCTAGGTTTCGGCCGTGCCTGAGTATCGGATCAGTGACGCGGCTCGGCTCCTCGCGGTCAGCGACGACACGCTGCGCCGGTGGGCCGACGCAGGCCGGGTCGCCACCGTGACCGACGGCGCCGGACGTCGCGTCATCGACGGCGCGGTGCTCGCGCAGTTCGCGACCGAGCTGGCGAGCCAGAACGACCCGATGCCGGTCGGGCCGATCGTCGCCGCATCCGCCCGCAACCGCATGACCGGGCTGGTGACCCGGGTGCTGCGCGACGGGGTGATGGCTCAGGTCGAGCTGCAGGCCGGACCGTTCCGGATCGTGTCGCTGATGAGCCGCGAAGCTGCCGACCAGCTCGACCTCGAGCCCGGGGTGCTCGCCGTCGCGTCGGTGAAGTCCACCAACGTCGTCGTGGAGCTTGCCCAGCACCACACCACCCGCAGCCCCGACTGACCAGCCGTCACGCCCGGCAAGACCCCCCTCCTGACCGCAGCCAACCGTTGGAGAGCCCGTGCCCCCGACCCGCACGTCCCTGCTCACCGCTACTGCGCTGACCGCGGTGCTGGCTGGCTGCGGGAGCAGCTCGACCGGCCCGGCCGCCACGGCGCAGGGTGCCACCTCAACGCTGTCCGGGTCGATCACGGTGTTCGCAGCCGCGTCCCTGACTGGATCGTTCACCAGCCTGGGCAGGCAGTTCGAGACCGCGCACCCGGGCACCACGGTGAGCTTCAGCTTCGGTGCGAGCTCAACGCTCTCGCAGCAGATCACCAGCGGCGCGCCGGCAGACGTCTTCGCCTCCGCCAGCACCAAGAACATGACCGACGTGGTGACTGCCGGCGACGCCGTGGACCCCAAGACCTTCGCCACCAACGTGGCTGTCATCGCCGTGGCACCGGCCAGTGCGGGCAAGGTCATGTCGCTGGCCGACCTCGCGAAGCCGGGCGTCAAGGTCGCGCTCTGCCAGCCCGAGGTTCCGTGCGGCGCGCTGGCCCAGAAGGTGCTCGGCAACGCCAAAGTCGCGGTGTCGCCGGTGACCCAGGGGCTGGACGTCAAGGCCGTCCTCGCCACCGTCAAGAGCGGCGAGGTCGACGCCGGGATCGTCTACGTCACCGACGTCGAGGCCGCCGGCAGCAGCGTCATCGGCGTCAACATCCCGGCCGACGTCAACGCCAGCACCGCCTACCCGATCGCCATCGTGAAAACCAGCAAGAACACCCAGCTCGGCCAAGCGTTCGAGGACTACGTCCTGTCGGCCGAAGGTCGCGGCGTCCTCGGCAAGGCCGGGTTCGCCCGACCGTGACCCGGCCGCTCATCGCGGCAGCGAAGCCACGTGCGGCGCTGCCGGTGATGCTCGGCCTCCCGGCGCTGCTCGGACTGCTCCTCCTGCTCCTGCCGCTCGGCGGCCTGCTGATCCGCGCGCCCTGGCGCGGCCTGCCCCGGCTGCTGTCCGAGCCGACCGTCGCCCAGGCCCTGGGGCTGTCGCTGCGCGCAGCCGCGGCGGCGACCATCCTGGCCCTGCTGCTCGGGGTTCCCCTCGCCTGGGTGCTGGCGCGGCTGAGTTTTCCTGGCCGACGGCTGCTCCGCGCGCTGGTCACGCTCCCACTGGTGCTTCCGCCGGTCGTCGGCGGTCTCGCGCTGCTCGTCGTCTTCGGTCGCCGCGGTGTGCTGGGGCCACTGCTGGATAGCGCCCTGGGAATCAGCCTGCCCTTCACCACCAGCGCCGTCGTACTGGCCGAGACGTTCGTGGCCATGCCGTTCCTCATCGTCACGGTCGAGGGCGCTCTGAGCTCCGGCGACCAGCGAGCCGAGGAAGCCGCCGCGACTCTTGGCTCCCGACCCTGGACGACGTTCTGGCGGGTCACGATCCCGCAGATCGGGCCCTCTATTGCCGCCGGCGCCGTGCTGTGCTGCGCACGGGCACTCGGCGAGTTCGGCGCCACCATCACCTTCGCCGGGAATTTGCCCGGCACCACCCAGACGATGCCGCTGGCCGTGTACATCGCCCTGGAACGCGACCCCGAAGCAGCGATTGCCCTCGCCCTGGTCCTGCTGGCGCTGTCCGTCATCATCCTCGTCGCGCTGCGCGAGCGCTGGCTGCGGCCAGGCACCAGCTCGTGAACGGGTGAGCTGCCGCCCGTGAGCAACCCGCAGCCCAAGTCGCACTCCCCCGGCGGGCATCTCGACGCGACGATCCAGCTCCAGCAGGGCAGCTTCGAGCTCGACGTCGAGCTGCACGCGGCAGCCGGACAGGTGCTGGCCGTCGTCGGACCGAACGGCGCCGGCAAGAGCACCCTGCTGCGGACCCTGGCGGGGCTGCTCATCCTCACGGCGGGGCAGATCACGCTCGCCGGCCGCACGCTCGCCGACACCGCCGGCGCTGTGCACCTGCCGCCGTACGAACGCCACATCGGCATGCTGTTCCAGGACTACCGGCTGTTCGAGCACCTGTCCGCGCGCGACAACGTCGCTTTCGGACTGCGTACGCAGGGCGCCCGGCGGGCAACCGCCCGCGCCGAGGCCGGCAGCTGGCTCGCCAGCATGGGGTTGACCGACCTCGCGGACCGGCGGCCCGCGCAGCTGTCCGGCGGCCAGGCCCAACGGGTGGCGCTGGCCCGGGCCCTCGCGACGCGGCCACGGATGCTGCTGCTCGACGAACCCCTCGCCGCGCTCGACGCCGGCACCCGGGCAGGCCTGCGCACCGAGCTTCGACGCCACCTGGTCGCCTTCGACGGCCCGTCGCTCCTGGTCACCCACGACCCGCTGGAGGCGATGACCCTCGCCGACCAGCTGCTGATCCTGGAAGGCGGCCGGGTCGTGCAGCACGGCACTCCCCACGAGGTCGCCCGGCGCCCCAACACGCGGTACGTCGGCCAGCTGGTCGGCCTCAACGTCTACCAGGGCACCGCCGAACACGGCACCCTCACGACCGGGACGGGGGCCCGCATCCACATCACCGGCGACCTGTCCGGCCCCGCCACCGCGGCGATCAGACCGTCCGCCGTCACCCTGCACCCGGCGCCGCCGCCCATCGCCAGCGCCCGCAACAGCTGGCGCGGAACTCTCGACGCCCTCGAACCCTTCGGCGACCGCGTCCGCGCCACCATCAGCGGCGAGCTGCCCCTGCTCGCCGACGTCACGATGGCCGCCGTCACCGACCTGCAGCTGCGGCCCGGCGATCAGGTGTGGGCCAGCGTGAAAGCCACCGACATCACCAGCTACCTGCAGCCGCCGGCGGACTGCCCGGCCGCCATGCGCTCTGTGCAAGCCGACCGGCGCGCAACGTCACAGCGGTGATGTCCAACACGACGAAGGGATGACCGGGCGGCGAGGACGCCCGCAGCCCACGAACCAGCGGAGCTGTTCACGTCACCATGTGGTGGACGTCAATCGGTCACGTGACCAGGCCGCGCCGGAAACCGAGCGCAACTGCCTGGGCGCGGTCGTTGACGCCGAGCTTGCGGAACAGCCGGCGGGCGTGCGTCTTGATGGTGTCCTCCGACAGGTAGAGCTCCCGGCCGATCTGGCCGTTGCTCTTGCCCTGGCTCATGCCGGTGAGGACCTGCAGCTCGCGCTGGGTCAGGGCGGTGACGGTCGGCGCGCCGCGCAGCGCCTCGCGGGAGGACAGCGCGCGCCGCAGCGAGGGCTCGACGAGGTCGGCGCCACCGAGGGCGTGGGCGACGGCGGCGCACAGCTCCTCGTGGCTGACGTCTTTCGACAGGTAGCCGCGGGCCCCGTGGCTGACCGCGGCGGCGACTTGCTCACGGTCGTCTGCGGCCGTCAACATGATGACCTTGGCTCCCGGATAGGCGAGGACGAGCCGGCGGGTGACCTCGAGCCCACCCAGACCGGGCATGCGTACGTCCATCAGCACGAGATCCGGGTGCTCGAGGGGGTAGCGGGCGAGCACCTCCTCACCGCTGGCCGCCGTCTCCACCCGGTCTACGCCGGGTACGCCGGCCACGAACTGCCGCAGGCCCTCCCGTACGAGTCGATGGTCATCGCAGATCAGCACAGTCGTCACAGGTCGACCTTCACAATCGGGACTGAACCGCGCGGGACGGGACCGCGCGGGGCGGGTCGAGGGGGCACGGATGTCGGCACGGCGACGGACTGAGCGAGGAGCGCGGCCACGGGCAGGATCAGCCGGAGCCGCCCGGGGCCGATACACAGATCGCCGTCGAGGGCGGCGGCGGTGCGTCGCCAGCGGCCCGGGTCCACCAGAGCGGCGCCGCCCTCGATGGTGAGGACCACGGCCGCTCGGCCACCGGCAGCCTCTCGGTCCAGCAGCACGACGACCGGCCCGCATTCGGCCGGCTGCGGCACGCCGGCGAGGTTGGTGACAACGGCCTGCACGAGCCGGTACGCCGCGACGGCCGGCGGACCGAGCAGTTCGGCGCTCGGGTCCAGTCGCAGCTGGAGCGATACCGCCCCACGTTCGGCGAGCTGCGTGGCCAGTGCCTGCAGAGCTGTCGGCAAGTCATCGGCGCCGCGTGTACGCAGGTGCCACAGGGTGCCGCGTAGCGCCACGAGAGCGGCCTGTACGGATATTCGAGCCAGCGTCGCATTCCCACCCCGTACGGCGAGGTCGATGGCGTACCGGGCAGCCACCAGGTCCTGGACCGGCCCGTCGTGCAGGGCGCCGGCGAGTGCGGCCAACTCCGCCTCGGTGTCGGTGCGGCCCGCCGACGTCGGCCCGCCCGCCGGTCGGGGGGTCAGCACGAGGGAGAGCACCGACGTCGCCGCGCGAAGTACGGGCAAGGTGGCGGGCGCGGCATCGCGAACCCGGAGGACCGCGAGGTCGTGGCCGTCGTAGCCGCGTACCGGCAGGTCGACGGTCGAGGGCGCGCCGAGCCGGCGTACGGGCAAGGCATGAACGACTTCGCCGGCCACCGCAACCACCGCGCCGGCGACGTCACGCAGCACAGCGCTGCGCAGCCGCATCCCTGCCACGAGCAGCTCGAGCGCACCGGGAAGACCGGCCGCGCCTTGCCGGCCGAGGTGAACGGCGACCCGGCCGAGCAGCGCCTGCGGGTCGGGCAGGTCGGGAACGGCACCGAGCGCCACGGTCACCTGCTCCCTACCCGGGGGCGCCCTGCGCGCCCCTCACGGCAGGAGCATCGGCAGGATTGGTGCACGACGTGAGCGCGGGCTACGTCGCGTACCGCGAGCGGCAGGTGAGCCAGGGACCTACGTAGCCGTCAGGCGCCGGTCGCCTGGGCGAGCAGCTCGACCGCGTCGGGCAGGTCGCGGGCGACGGCGACGCGTGGCGGCAGCGTGTCCAGGTCCCAACCCGGCCCCCCGACGACCAGCGCCGTGGGTGGGCGCGTGACCGGCAGGTCGGCCAGCGCGCCGGACGCACCGGTCCGGATCTGCTGCGACCACACGAACACCGCAGCGGCCCCGGTACGGCGGACAGCGGCCAGCACCGCGTCCGCCGGCAGGGCCCCGCCGAGCACCTGGCTGCCGATCCCGCGCTCGGCCAGACCTGCGCAGATCGCATGCAGCGGCAGCGCGTGCGGCTCGTCGGGGGCGCTGACGAGCAGCACCGGGCGCTGCTCCGTGGCAACGTCCCGACCGCCGACCAGGCGCAGCTCGGCGGTGATGCACTCCGAGAGCAGGTGCTCGATCTCGACCCCCTCGCCGGTGGCGGCCCACCGGGCACCGGCCGCCGAGAGCACCGGTCGCAGGACATGTTCCCAGGTATGGATGACGCCGTGCGCGTCGAGCTCTGCACGGACGGTGGCGAGCACCGACGTGCCGTCCAGCGCCATAGCGGCTCGACCAAGGCCGACAGCGGTCGCCGAGGCGCCGGGTAGCGCCAGCACCCGGCCGCCAGGACCGCCGCGTCGTAGCCGGCCCTCGCGGTCGGGCAGCGGGCGGGCGCCCCGGCGGGGCTCGGCCGGGTCGGCGGCCAGTGCGGCGCGCGCTGCCTCACCGGGCGGTACGCCCTCCATCGTCAGACGGCGCATCGTCTGCAGCCGCGCCAGGTCGGCGGGCCCGTACCGGCGGTGCGCCCCGGAGGAGTGCGCACTGGGGCCCAGGCCGTAGCGGCGGTCCCAGGTGCGCAACGTGGCCGGCGCCACGCCGAGCTGGCGTGCTACCGCAGCGACCGGCAGTGCCGTGCCGACAGCATCGACGGAATCGATGGAATCGTCCTGCGGGGCAGGCCCAGCGGCAGGCATTTCCACAGGATGCGGCGGCGCCAGCCACGGCACAACTCGAGTGCAACAGGGACCGCTGCCCAGAACGGTCCCCCAGACAGGTGTGAACGGGTTACCTCGAGGTACTTGAACAACCTCTGGCGCGGTTGTAGCGTCAGTACCGCAGGGCGGACCCCCCTGCCCGACAGATCGGACGACGATGACCGACATCCGCCGCCTTCCCGGACCGCAGGTCGAGAAGTGGGAGTGGCAGTTGCTCGGATCCTGCCGAGGGCAGGACACCGAGCTGTTCTTCCATCCTGAGGGCGAGCGCGGCCCGAGCAGAGCCAACCGGGAGGCAGCAGCGAAGGCGGTCTGCGCCACCTGCCCGGTCCTGCTGCAGTGCCGGGCTCACGCGCTGGCCAGCCGCGAGCCATACGGCGTGTGGGGGGGCTTGTCCGAGCACGAGCGCGAGGACCTCGTCGCCGCCGCCCAACCGATCGCCGTCGCCGGCTGAACCCGGGCAGGCTCGTTGCCTGCTCGTGACTCCGGTCAGTCCACCTCGCGCAGCGAACCGCTCGTCACGTCGTAGACAAAGCCGCGGACGCTGTCCTTGATCGGGATTGACGGTTCGGCGTGGATGCGCGCGATGCTCTTCCGGACGTCGGCATCCAGATCGGTGAACGCCTCGGGCGCCCACGTCGGCTCGACGCCGGTGTCGTCCAGGATCTGCTGGCGGAAGGCGTCGTCGGTGAAGGTGAGCATCCCGCAGTCGGTGTGATGGATGAGCACAATCTCCTTCGTGCCGAGCAACCGCTGGCTGATCGCCAGCGAGCGCAACTCGTCCTGCGTCACGATGCCGCCGGCATTGCGGATGATGTGCGCATCGCCCTCGGACAGTCCCAGCAGCCCGTACAGGTTGAGCCGGGCGTCCATGCAGGCAACGATGGCGATCTGTCGGGCAGGCGGTAGCGGCAGCGCGCCCTTGTCAAACGTGCTGGCATAACGCTCGGCGTTCGCGAGCAGCTCATCGGTGACAGTCATGAGTGTTCTCCCATAGATGGTATGCACAGTAACCAAACGGCCCGGCCCCGCAAGGGGACCGGGCCGTCTGGGCGTTCGGGCTAGTGGCTGTGGCCGTGCCCACCCTGGCCGGCGTCGCCCGCAGGGGCGGCCGGCTTGTCAGTCACGATCGTCTCGGTCGTCAGCAGCATGCTGGCGATCGAGGCGGCGTTGCGAACCGCTGAGCGCGTCACCTTGACCGGGTCGACGATGCCCTGGGCGACCAGGTCGCCGTACTCCCCGGAGGCCGCGTTCAGGCCCTGGCCGGCGCCGAGCTCACGGACGCGGTTGACAGCGACGCGGCCCTCGAGGCCGGCGTTCTGGGCGATCCAGCGGGCCGGCTCGTCCAGCGCCTTCTTCACGACGTTGACGCCGATCAGCTCGTCGCCGGTCTTGCCGAGGCCACCGTCGAGGCTGGCCGCGGCGTGCACCAGAGCGGCGCCGCCGCCAGGGACGATGCCCTCCTCGACCGCCGCGCGGGTCGCCGAGATGGCGTCCTCGAGGCGATGCTTGCGCTCCTTGAGCTCGGTCTCGGTGTGCGCGCCGACCTTGATGACGCCGATGCCGCCGGCGAGCTTGGCGAGCCGCTCCTGGAGCTTCTCCTTGTCCCAGTCCGAGTCGCTGTTCTCGATCTCCTGCCGGATCTGAGCGACCCGGCCGGCGACCTCCTCGCGCGAGCCGGCGCCATCCACGATGGTGGTGGTGTCCTTGGTGACCGTGACGGTGCGGGCGGTGCCCAGCACCTCCAGGCCCACCTGGTCGAGCTTGAGGCCGACCTCGGCCGACACGACCTGCGAGCCGGTGAGCACCGCGATGTCCTGCAGCATCGCCTTGCGCCGGTCACCGAAGCCGGGGGCCTTCACCGCAGCGACCTTGACGGTCTTGCGCAGCGAGTTGACGACCAGCGTCGACAGCGCCTCACCGTCGACGTCCTCGGCGACGATCAGCAGCGCCTTCTGGGCCTGTACGACCTTCTCCAGCAACGGCAGCAGCTCGGCCAGCGCGGAGATCTTGCTGTTGACCACCAGGACGGAGCAGTCCTCGAGGACGGTCTCCATACGCTCGGGGTCGGTCACGAAGTACGGGCTGATGTAGCCCTTGTCGAACTGCATCCCCTCGGTCAGCTCGAGCTCCAGGCCGGTGGTCTGGCTCTCCTCGACGGTGATGACGCCGTCCTTGCCGACCTTGTCCATGGCCTCGGCGACGAGCTCGCCGACCAGGGAGTCCTGCGCGCTGATCGCCGCGACGGCGGCGATCTCGGCGTGCGTCTGGACCTCGGTGGCGGCGGCGAGCAGCCACTCGCTCACGACGTCGACGGCGGCGTCCATGCCGGCCTTGACGGCGATCGGGTTGGCGCCGGCAGCGACCGCGCGCAGGCCCTCGTGGACCATCGCCTGGCCGAGCACGGTGGCGGTGGTGGTGCCGTCGCCGGCGACATCATTGGTCTTGGTGGCGACCTCCTTGGCGAGCTGGGCGCCCATGTTTTCCTGCGGGTCCTCGAGCTCGACCTCGCGGGCGATGGTGACGCCGTCGTTGGTGATGGTGGGGCCGCCGTAGGACTTGCCGATCACGACGTTGCGGCCCTTCGGGCCGAGCGTGACCTTGACGGCGTTGGCCAGCTGGTCGACGCCGCGCTCGAGCGCGCGGCGCGCGTCCTCGCTGAAAGTCAGGGACTTGGACATGCGTTCCTCTCACGGAGATGGGCGACGCCCCAGGGGCCCGGTCGGGGCCGCCCGGGGCGTCGGTCGTGCGGTGCGTACTGGAAGGCTGGTGAGCCCTCGGATCAGCCCTCGATGACGGCGAGGACGTCGCGCGCGGAGAGCACGAGGTACTCCTCTCCGTTGTACTTGACCTCGGTGCCGCCGTACTTGCTGTAGAGCACCTTGTCGCCGATCTTGACGTCCAGCGGCACACGGGAGCCGTCCTCGAACCGGCCGGGGCCGACGGCCAGGACGTGCCCCTCCTGGGGCTTCTCCTTCGCCGTGTCCGGGATCACGAGGCCACTTGCAGTCGTGGTCTCGGCCTCAACGGCCTGAACCACGATGCGGTCCTCGAGCGGCTTGATGGCGACCTTGGTCGCGGTGGTCATGGTGCCTCCATTGGCAGGTGCTGCGGCGGGTGGTGCTGTTACCGGACCGGATTGGCCGCTCGCCGTCGCGGGGGTCGAGCACCGGGTCCTCGGTTGGCACTCTAGCCCTACGAGTGCCAACCAGGCAACGCACCCCGGGCGATCACCTGGGTCACCGGCATCGAGCTGTCGGCAGGCAGGTCGAGCGGACTCGGGGCGACCCCCGCGTCGGCCAGCCGTGCGCCCAGGGCGGCAACCATCGCCCCGTTGTCGGTGCACAGGGCGGGCCGCGGTACCCGCAGGACGAGGCCGGCGGCGTCGCAACGCTGCTGGGCGAGCGCCCGAAGCCGGCTGTTGGCCGCGACCCCGCCGCCGAGCAGCAGGTGACCGACGCCGTACTCCCGGCAGGCGCGTACGGCCTTGGTGGTCAGCACATCGACCACTGCCTCCTGGAAGCTCGCGCACACATCCGCCACCGGCACATCACCTCTGTGGGCCTCCAGCCAGCGAGCCACCGCGGTCTTGAGGCCGGCGAAGCTCACGTCGTACGACTGCGGCATGGCCCGCGGAAAGGCAATCGCGGCGGGGTCGCCGTCCTTCGCCATCCGGTCGACCGCTGGGCCGCCGGGAAAGCCCAGGCCCAGCAGTCGGGCCACCTTGTCGAAGGCCTCACCGGCGGCGTCGTCGACGGTCTGCCCGAGCGGCACCATCGTGTCGGTGACGTCCTGCACCAGCAGCAGGCTCGAGTGACCGCCGGAAACCAGAACCGCGAGGCACGGCTCGGGCAGCGGCCCGTGCTCCAGGACGTCGACGGCGACATGCGCCGCGAGGTGGTTGACGCCGTACAGCGGGACGTCGAGCGCCAGCGCATACGCCTTCGCCGCGGCCACTCCGACCAGCAGCGCGCCGGCGAGCCCGGGGCCGGCGGTGACCGCGACCGCGTCGATGTCCCGCAGCGTCACCCCCGCGGTGTCAAGGGCCCGCCGGACGGTCGGCACCATCGCCTCCAGGTGCGCGCGGCTGGCGACCTCGGGCACGACGCCGCCGAACCGGGCGTGCTCGGCGACGCTGCTGGCCACCTCGTCGGCGAGCAGCGTGCGGCCGCGGACGATCCCGACGCCGGTCTCGTCGCAGGAGGTCTCGATGCCCAGGACCAGCGGCTCGCTCACGTCCACGAGCCTAGGAGAAGCAGCCGACCGCCAGGCCCCGGTGACCGCCGCGCCTCGGGTGACCGCCGCCGGCATCCCGCTGCTCCTGCGTCGTCGGCCCACCGCCTGACTGATCGAAGAGGCGGTTCAACGTTCACCTGGAGCGACATAGGGTCGGCCGCATGGCTTTGCACCACGGGTCCTCGTCGCGCCCAGCCGCCGGTCGCAGCTCCAACCCGCTGCTGACCGAGGCCAACCCGGCCCTGGGCGAGCGGCTGTCGCCCCCGATGCACAGGCTGGCCCCGGATCCGGTGCCACCGGAGGTGGCGTACCAGCTCATTCACGATGAGCTGCTGCTTGATGGCAGTGCCCGGCTCAATCTCGCGACGTTCGTCACGACCTGGATGGAGCCGCAGGCCCGACAGCTGATGGCTGACTGCGTCGACAAGAACATGATCGACAAGGACGAGTATCCGCAGACCGCCGAGCTCGAGCGGCGATGCGTGTCGATGCTCGCCGACCTCTGGCACGCCCCCGGGCTCGAGCAGGCCACCGGCTGCTCGACGACCGGTTCGAGCGAGGCCTGCATGCTCGCCGGTCTGGCCCTGCAGCGGCGCTGGGCGAGCCGGGTCGACGATCGGACCCGCCGACCCAACCTGGTCATGGGCGCAAACGTTCAGGTGTGCTGGGAGAAGTTCTGCCGCTACTGGGACGTCGAGCCCAGGATCGTGCCGATGAGCGGCGACCGCTTCCACCTCGACGCCGAGCAGGCGGTCGCGCACTGCGATCAGGACACCATCGGCGTCGTCGCCATCCTGGGCTCCACCTTCGACGGCAGCTACGAGCCGGTTGCCGACATCGCGGTTGCTCTGGACACGCTGGCTGCCGCCGGCGGCCCGGACGTGCCGATCCACGTCGACGGCGCCTCCGGCGCAATGATCGCGCCGTTCCTGGATCCCGAACTTGTCTGGGACTTCCAGCTCCCGCGGGTTGTCTCGATCAACACCTCCGGCCACAAGTACGGCCTGGTCTACCCCGGCGTCGGCTGGGTGCTCTGGCGCGACGCCGACGCCCTTCCGCAGGAGCTGATCTTCAACGTCAACTACCTCGGCGGGGACATGCCGACCTTCGCGCTGAACTTCTCCCGACCCGGTTCCCAGGTGGTCGCGCAGTACTACACCTTCTTCCGACTCGGTCGGTCCGGTTTCGTCGCCGTGCAGCAGGCCGCCCGCGACGTCGCCACGTTCCTGTCCAGCCGCATCGGTGCGATGCCGGAGTTCCGGCTGCTCTCACGCGGCGACGAGCTGCCGGTGTTCGCCTTCACGACCACCGACCGGGCCCACGGCTGGGACGTCTTCGCCGTCTCGCGGGCGCTTCGACTCCGCGGTTGGCAGCTCCCCGCGTACACCTTCCCGGCGGACCGCGAGGACCTGGCGGTCCTACGGATCGTGTGTCGCAACGGCTTTGGCCACGACCTGGCCGACCTGTTCCTCAAGGACCTGGACACCGCCGTCGCCGAGCTCAGAGCGGACTCCACAGACTCCGCTGGTGGCACGTCCGGCTTCCACCACTGAGTCGCCCGTCCGCCACCTCCCCGGTGAGAGTGCACCTCCCCTGCCAGAAAGCGTTCTGGCAGTGCCTTTTGGCGCACTGGCGAAGGGGAGGCTTCGAGTCGGGGCACCTGACGGCCGCAGGGCACCCTCAGGTCCGGCGGGTCAGCACCCACGCGTCGGTACCGCTGGGCTGGTAGTAGCCACGGCGTACGCCGGTACGGATGAAGCCGTGTCGGCTGTACAAGCCCTGCGCGGCGACGTTGTCGGCGCGTACCTCCAGCGACACGACGCGCTGGCCGCGGCGCTCCGCCTCCGCCAGCAGCTCGAGCAGCAGCCGGGTGCCGAGGCCGCGGCCGTGCAGCGCCCGCGCGACGGCCATCGTCTGCACCCACGCCTCGTCGGGGTAGTCGCACAGGCCCGCGTAGCCGACCGGGATATCACCGGCCAGCGCCACGACGTAGTGCCGGGTGTCGAGCTGGGCCAGCTCGGACCAGAAGGTCCGGGCCGTCCACGGCTCGTCAGCGAACAGCTCGGCCTCCAGCGGCAGCAACGGCGCGATGTGCCACCAGCGCAGCCGCTCCAGCCTTACGTCACCGGGCGTCACCACGGCGCCGCCTCGTCGACCGTCCGGCCGTGCCGCAGGTCGACCCGGTGCAGGACACCGCCGCTGCGCAGGTGCACCTCGTCGTCGAGCTGCCCGAGCCACTCGGAACCGGGCGTCAGCGGGCCGCTCTCCCAGGCCAGGCCGAGCCCGTCGTACGCACTCAGCACGTCGGCGCCGAGCACCAACTCAAGGCCGCGGTCGACCAGCGGCACCAGCAGCCGGGCGCCGGGCACGTCGAGCCGCGACCAGCGGTCCGGGTCGCGGACATCCACGATGTACGGGTCCCCGCCCAGCGCCACGAACAGCGTGTACGGGTCGGGCCAGCTGCTGATGACTGACAGCCGGCCGGCGCTGAGCTCGCTGGCGAACACTCCCGTCCAGGGCGCCCGGTCGCGCGGCGCGATCCGCAGCCACGCCCCGTCCGAGCCGCCGTCGCGACGCGCCCCCGGGTAGTAGACGACCTCGGCAAGCGAGCCCCGGACGGTGCGTTCGTGGGCGACGTCGTACTCGTGCGGGAACGACATCCACAGCGGGGTGTCGCTCATTGGCGCACCGGCTTGACCGCCCCCGGCGGGGTCGCGTCGGGCCGCCGCAGGTAGAGCGGCACCAGTGGCTCGGTCGGGGCGCCGGCCAGCGCACGGCGGGCGGCCAGCAGCACGACGCCCTCCGCCGACGGGTAGCGCGGCTCGGCGGCCTCGGGGAACAGCTCGGGGTGGGCAAGCGCGCCGGCGCCGACGACCCGGCCACCCCCGCCGCGTTCCGCCTGCCGCGGGAGCAGGCGTCCATGCTGGTCAACGAGATGATGGCCGCCGCCCGCCGCCTGGGCCTGCGCGTGGCCAACGTGCCCAACTACTCCCCGTTTGCCATTGCCGAGCATGCGCTGGCCCTCATGCTCGCGCTGAGCCGCCACCTGCAGCAGTCGGATGCCCAGGTGCGCCGCGCCGATTTCCGGCTCGACAACCTCGTGGGCTTCAACCTGCACGGCAAGACGGTGGGCCTCATCGGTTGCGGCACCAT